>Ga0114931_10001524_pt1 | contig 29580 bp, 24 predicted proteins | sample 2SBtaG_FD_89579 | JGI IMG/M metagenome (GOLD analysis project Ga0114931, IMG submission 89579) | Deep subsurface microbial communities from Kolumbo volcano to uncover new lineages of life (NeLLi) - 2SBTROV14_V59a metaG | ecosystem: Environmental > Aquatic > Marine > Volcanic | place: Kolumbo... | reverse complement strand
TTGCCAAGGTTGACGTCGAGGGTTCGAATCCCTTCTCCCGCTCCAAGCCGGCCTACCCTTCGGGTGGCCGGCTTTCTTGCATCCGCAGCCCGACGCTGTCTCCGCGAACGGCAGTGGCGGGGTTCGGCACCAGGCATGAGCTGGCCCGGGGCGATCAGCGGCTAGACGCGCTCGACTTCGACAACGCCGCTGACCTTGCACAGCGCCTTCATCACCGTCTTCAGCTGGCTCAGGTCCGAAACCTGGAAGGTGAAGATATTGCAGGCGCGACCGTCATCGCTCGCGCGGCAGTTGGCCTCGTTGATGTTGATCTTCTGCGCGCTGAAGGTCTGGCTCACCGTGGCCAGGATACCCGGCTTGTTGGTCGTGGTGACCTTGAGCTGCACGGGTCGATTGATCTTCGCCCGCGTGTCCCAGGTGACCTCGACGCGGCGCTCCGGATCGGTATCGAACGCCTTGATACAGCCACGGCGATGAATGGTGACGCCGCGGCCGCGCGTGATGAAGCCGATGATGGGGTCGCCGGGCAGCGGATTACAGCACTTCGCGTAGCGCACCAGCACGTCGTCGATGCCGCTCACGCGGATGCCGCCCTGGTCGCGACGCTTGACCCGCCGCACCAGCTGCTCGATGCGCCCCGCCTTGAGCCCCGGCGGCGGCATCGAATGGCCCGACGGCTGGCGCGCGCCGCCTAGGGTCTTGACGACTTCCTCGGCGGCCAGTTTGCCGTAGCCGATCGCCAGAAGGAGCTCTTCCTTGCTGCCGAGACGGTGTGCCTCGGCAGCGCGCCGCACCTCGTCGTCGTTCTTGAGGAACTTGGTCAGGCTCATGCCCGCCGTGTGCAGCTCCGTTTCGAGGAGCTCGCGACCGAGGTTGATGCTCTTCTCGCGCTGCTCACTGCGAAGGAAATTGCGGATCCGGGTCCGCGCGCGTGTCGTGGCGGTAAAGTCGAGCCAGTCCTTGCTGGGCTGTTGCGACGGCGAGGTCATCACCTCGACCACGTCGCCGTTCCTGAGCTTGTAGCGCAGCGGCACGATCTGCCCGTTGGCACGCGCCCCGGAACAGTGGTGCCCGACCTCCGAGTGGATCGCGTAGGCGAAGTCGATGGGCGTCGCGCCGCGCGAGAAGACACGCACGTCGCCCTTCGGCGTGAAGACGTAGACCTCGTCGGGGAACAGGTCGATCTTGACGCTCTCGAGGAACTCCGCCGGGTCCTTCACGTTGCGCTGGTAGTCGGCCAGTTCACGGAGCCATGTGAACTTCTGCGCGTCCTCGGGGTCCACACCGCCGGAGATGCGCTCCTTGTACTTCCAGTGCGCGGCCACACCCTGTTCGGCGACGCGGTGCATCTCGTGCGTGCGGATCTGGATCTCGATGCGTTGCCGACCGGGGCCGATGACCGTCGTGTGCAACGACTGGTACATGTTCGGCTTGGGCAGCGCGATGTAGTCCTTGAAGCGCCCCGGAATCGGCGTCCACTTCGAGTGGATCACGCCGAGAGCGGCGTAGCAGTCAGCGACGGACTCGACGCAGATGCGGAACGCGATGGTGTCGAAGACCTGCTCGAAATCCACCTGCTGCGACTTCATCTTGCGGTGGACCGAGTAGACGTGCTTCGCCCGCCCGCTGACCTCGGCGGCAAAGCCATGCTCGGCCAGGCGCGAAGTGATCGTGCGGCACACGCCCTCGATGTAGCGCTCGCGCTCCTTCTTCGACTTGGCCAGCTTGCCGACGATGTTGCGATAGGCGTCGAAGTCCAGGTACTGGAACGACAGATCCTCCAGCTCGCTCTTGATGCTCTGGATGCCGAGGCGGTTGGCGAGCGGAGCGTAGATCTCCATCGTCTCGCGGGCGATGCGCTCCTGGCTCTCGGGCTTCATGTGCTCGAGCGTGCGCATGTTGTCGAGGCGGTCGCACAGCTTGATGAGCAAGACCCGGATGTCCTGCGCCATCGCTACGACCATCTTGCGGAAGTTCTCCGCTTGCCGGTCCTCGCGCGAAGTGAAGTTGATCTTGCCGAGCTTGGTGACGCCGTCGACCAGGGTGGCGATCTCGTGCCCGAACTCGCGCTCCATGTCCTCGACCGTGGCGAGCGTGTCCTCGACCACGTCGTGCAGCAGGCCAGCACACACGCTGGCCGTGTCCAGCCTGAGGTCGGCGATGATGCCCGCCACGCTCGCCGGGTGGACGAAGTAGGGCTCCCCGCTCTTGCGGGTCTGCTCGCGATGCGCCCACTCGGAATAGTGGTAGGCCCGCTGAAGTAGGTCGACATCCGCGCCGGGGAGATACCCGTGAATGCGATCTACGATTTGTTCCAGTGCCAGCACACTCAGGGAGCCTGGCGCTACGGCCGGCACTGTGGAAATTAACACCGGGCCCCAGCACCCGCAATCGGGGGTCGGCCCGGATCGCACTCGCTTATTGAAGCCCGGTCCCACCCGGAGCCCGTCAGGACGAAACGTGGAGCCCATCCGCCAGACGCAAAGCACACCGCCGGAAGCAGCCGGCCTCGGCGTCTACGTGCACTTCCCTTGGTGTTCGAGGAAGTGCCCGTACTGCGATTTCCTGAGCATGGCGGCCGAACGCCCGGAGATCCCGCACGCCAGGTATGCCTCGCAAGTCAGCGCCGAGCTCGCGCGGCGGGCGGCACAGACGGGCCGGAGAAAGCTTGCCAGCGTCTTCTTCGGCGGCGGTACGCCGTCCCTCTGGGACCCGGGAGAGCTCGGACGGGTCCTCGCGGCTATCCGCGCCCATTTCCCGGGCGACGACCCGGAGGTCACGGTGGAGTGCAACCCGACGAGCTTCGACGAGGAACGGGCGCGGGCGCTGATGGACGCGGGCGTCGGCCGCGTGAGCATCGGGGTGCAGGGGCTCGACGAGGACCGGCTGCGCTTTCTGGGCCGCCTGCACGACGTGGCCGGAGGGCTCGAGGCGGTGCGCGCAGCGGTGCGCGCCGGCGTGCCACGGGTCTCTGCGGATCTCATCTTCGGCGTGGCAGGACAGAACAGCCGGGAGGCCGCGGGCGAGGCGCGCCGGGTGGCCGAGCTTGGCGTCACGCATCTCTCCGCCTACGCACTCACCATCGAACCGGGCACCCAGTTCGGCGCGCTGGACCGCAAAGGCCGCTTGCCCCTGCTCGGCGACGACCAGGTCGCCGAGAGCTTCCTCCACGTGGACGCGACGCTCGAGGCGCTCGGCTTCGAGCACTACGAGATCAGCAACTTCGCGCGCGGTGGCGACGTCGCCCGGCACAACGTCGGCTACTGGCAGGGCCGGGACTACCTGGGGCTCGGCGCGGGAGCGTGGGGCACGCTGTCGCTGCCCGACGGCCGTGTGCGCTACCGCAACACCCCTTCGCCGGAGCGCTATCTCGAGACGGACTGGGCGACGATCGATCCTGATAGCGCAGCGAGCGAGCTGGAATCGCTGTCGCCGGAGACGTCGCTCGCCGAGCGCATCCTTCTCGGACTGCGCATGGCCGGTGGGCTCGACCTCGGAGAGGCCGCAGCGAGCACGGGAGCTACCGCATGGACCGCGGAGCGCGAGCGCGCGGCAGAGCGCCTGCTCGCGCGAGGCCGGCTCCGACGCGACGGCGACCGGCTCTGGATCCCTCGTGACGCATGGCTATTCGCGGACGGGACGATCAGCGAGCTCTTGTAGAGCTCAGGCGGCGCAGACTCCGCGCTCGGCAATCCACGCATCCAGATCGGCCAGCGCGCGCTCGGCCATGGCGCGGTAGCGCGCGCGCTTCTTCAGCCGCTGCCCCTCCCACGGTGGCAGGTGCGAAAAGGTGATGTTCGAGGGCTGGTAGTGCTCGGCGTTGCGTGAGACCTGCGTGAGCAGCCCGCCGTGCGCCGTCGTCGGCGGCGGCAGCGCCGGCTCACGCCCGGCGCGCCGCTCGGCGATGAACCACGCCGCGAGCCAGCCGCCCGCCGCGCTCTCCACGTAGCCCTCGGTACCGGTGATCTGTCCGGCAAAATACAGCCCCGGCTCGCCGCGAAGCCCGAGCGTCGTATCGAGCAGCGTCGGCGCTGCCAGAAACGTATTCCGGTGCACAGCGCCGTAGCGCGAGAACTCGGCGTTCTCCAGCCCCGGGATGGTGCGGAACACCCGCGCCTGCTCGCCCCAGGCCATGCGCGTCTGGAAGCCGACGATGTTGTAGGCCGTCCCCGCCTCGTCTTCCTTGCGCAGCTGCACGACAGCCCACGGCCGGTGCCCGGTGCGCGGGTCGACCAGGCCCACCGGCTTCATCGGGCCGAACGAGAGCGTCTGCGGCCCTCGCTCGGCCATCACCTCGATGGGCAGGCAGCCTTCGAAGTAGCGCGCGTCCTCGAACTGTCGCGGCTCGACCTTGCGCGCGGCGAGCACGTCCGCCACGAACTGCTCGTACCCAGGTTTGTCGAGCGGACAGTTGACGTAGGCGGTCTGGTCCTCGTCGCTCTCGCCCTTGTTCCAGCGCGACGCACAGAACACCTTGTCCCAGTCGATGCTGTCGGCCGTCACGATGGGCGCGATGGCGTCGTAGTAGGCGAGGGCCTCGCTGCCCACGCGCGCGGCAATGTCCGCGGCCAGCGCGTCGCCGGTGAGCGGCCCCGTCGCGATAACGAGCGGGCGCCCGTCGGGAACGCGCTCGACGACTGAACTCTCGACCTCGATGAGCGGCTGCTCGCTGATCATCCGCGTCATCTCGGCGCTGAAGCGCTCGCGATCGACGGCCAATGCGCCGCCCGCCGGCACGCGCGTCGCGTCCGCCGCGCGGATCACGAACGATCCGAGCCGGCGCATTTCCTCCTTCAGCAGGCCCACCGCGTTTTCCAGCGCAGCGCCCCGGAACGAATTCGAGCAGACCAGCTCGCACAGCCCGTCGCTGGTCTGCGCCGGCGTGCGCGCCAGAGGCTTCTGCTCGAGGAGACGCACGCGGACACCCCGCGCGGCAAGCTGCAGTGCGGCCTCGGACCCGGCCAGACCGGCGCCGACGATGGTGACCGGCCCGGGCTCCGTCGGGCTCATGGGGAGACGGACGCGGGCGCCGTCGAGTCCTTGCTGCTGCCGCCGTCAGTGGCGCTACCGTTCTTGGCTTCCGCCTTCGGCGCGTCGGGCTCCGGCTCGTCGTCGAGAGGCCGCGAGTAGCCGCACTCCTTGCCGCGCGGGCAGACCAGCTTGGGCGCCTTCTTGCCGCCGCCGACAACCAGGAACGGGTGCTTGCACTGGGGGCAGGGCTCCGGGATGGGCTTTTGCCACACCTTGAAGTCGCAGTCCGGGTAGTTCGCGCAGCCGTAGAACGTACGGCCGCCGCGCTTCTTCGGGCGCACCTCGACGATGTCGCCGCCGCATTTCGGGCACGGCACGCCGAGCGGTACAGGCCGGGTGTTCTTGCACTTCAGGTAGTCGCTGCACGACAGGAACTCGCCGTAGCGGCCCGTCTTGATCACCATCGGCTTGCCGCATTCATCGCATACGATGTCCGTCAGGCGCGGCTTGGCAGGCTCGCCGTCCGCTGCGAGGTCCTGCGTGAACTTGCACTTCGGGTACGCCTCGCAGCCGAGGAACCAGCCGTTCTTGCTCCAGCGCTTGAGCATGCGCGAACCGCACTCCTCGCACTTGAAGTCGGTGGGTTCCGGCTCGGGCGACCAGCGCTTCTCCTTCTTCGCCTTGTCGAGCACGTCGCGGAAGCGCTTGTAGAAGCGACCGAGCAGCTCCACGCGGTCCAGCTTGCCCGCTTCGACCTCGTCCAGGTCCTCCTCCATCTTTGCGGTAAAGTCGGGATCCATGAAGTCGAGGTGCGTGGAGACCAGACCGTCCACGACGATCTTGCCCAGCTCGCTCGCCTTCATCTGGCCGCCGGGGAGCTTTTCCACGTAGTCGCGCGCCTGCACCTTGCTGATGATCTCGGCGTACGTGCTGGGGCGACCGATGCCGCGCTTCTCCAACTCGCGCACCAGCGAGCCCTTGTTGTAGCGGGGGGGCGGCTGCGTGAACTTCTGATCGGTGTTCACGCCGGGCGGCTTGACGATCGCGAGCGCTTCGCCCTCGGAAAGCTCGGGCAACATGCCCTCGGCGTCGTCGTCCAGGCTAGCGGCGCGCTTGGCCGCGCCGTTCTTGCTCGAACCGGGCGCTTCTTCTTCGCCGGCCATCGACTTCGGCGCGTCCTCGCCGAACGGCTTGTCGCTCTTGCCGTGCTGGTACTGCTCGAGCCAGCCGGAGAACTTGAGCACCTTGCCGCTGGCACGCAGGCCCAGCGTGCCGAAGCGCTTGTCCTTGCGACCCGGCGTGCCCTCGATATCGACGCCGGTCTGGTCGTACACGGCCGGCCCCATCTGCGAGGCGACGAAGCGATCCCAGATCAGCTTGTAGAGCTTGAACTGCTCTTCGGTCAGGTGGCGCCGGACGTGCTCGGGCGATAACTCCAGCGACGTGGGCCGGATCGCCTCGTGCGCTTCCTGGGCGTTCTTGCGCGCCTTGTACAGGTTCGGCTTGGCGGGCAGGTACTCCTCGCCAAAATTCTGCTTGATGTGCTCGCGCACCGCCTCGATAGCGTCGCTGCTCACGCGCACGGCGTCCGTACGCATGTAGGTGATGAGACCGACCTGGCCGCCGTCCTTCTTGAGGTCGACGCCCTCGTACAGCTTCTGCGCAATCGACATCGTGCGCTTCGTCGTGAAGTGCAGGTAGCTCGTGGCGTCCTGTTGCAGCTTGCTGGTGGTGTACGGCGCCGTGGGCTTGCGCTTCTGCTCGCGGCGCGTGACCTTCGTCACCTTGAAGGTCGCGCTCTCGAGATCCTTCCGGACCTCGCCCGCCAGCTCGCCCTCCTTGACCTCGAGCTTCTCGCCGTCAGCCTTGGTTAGGCGCGCCGCCACCGGCTGCGGCTGCTTGCCGCGGAGCGCGACGCCGATGTTCCAGTACTCCTCGGGAACGAACACCTCGATCTCGCGCTCGCGCTCCACGATGAGCCGAAGCGCCACCGACTGCACGCGCCCGGCGCTCAGCCCGAATGCGAGCTTGGACCACACCAGGGCGGACACGTCGTAGCCGACGATGCGATCCAGCACGCGGCGGGCGCGCTGTGCGTCGTAGAGTCCCTCGTCCAGCTTGCGCGGATGCTCGAGGCCCGCCTGCACGCCCTTCTTCGTGATCTCGTGGAACTCCACACGCTGCACGTCGAGCTTTGGACGCTTCAGCTCGTCGGCGATGTGCCAGGCGATGGCCTCGCCCTCGCGATCAGGGTCGGTGGCGAGCAGCAGGCGCTCGGCCTTCTTCGCGTGCGTCTTGAGATCGGCCAGGACCTTCGCCTTGCTTTCGATCACCTCGTACGTCTCGCGGAAGCCGTCCTCGACGTCGATGCCCATCTTCTTGGGCAGATCCTTCACATGGCCCTTGCTCGCCATCACCTCGAAGCCCTGGCCCAGGTACTTCTTGATGGTCTTGGCCTTGGCCGGTGACTCCACGACGACGAGCGTTTTGCTCATGAACCTCTCGAACCTTTCCTCACCCTGAATGAGCCCCGGCGCGCGGCGGCGCAAGCCCGGGATAGCGCGGGTCTGTTACAAACTTCTATAAATTCAGCTAGTTACGAGTTTCAGGCGGCCTGCCAGGTCGGCAACTAAGACTCCTCCTAGCGTCAGCGTCAAGAGAAGTTCCTGAATCCGGCCCGCCGGCAGACCCGTCCGGGAGCAGACGTCGTCGGGGCAGGTGGCCCCGGCGCGGACCGCTTCGAGCACGTCGAGCGCGTCACTCCCGAACGCCAGATCGCCCGTTACTCCTAGCATTTGCTGGCGTGGCTGCAGCCCCGCCGGGCGCGCCGCCGGCGATCGACGCTGCCGGCCGCCTGCCCGCTGACCGGGAGGCTTGCCGCACCGGCGATTCGAACGGCCTGCCGCTGCTCGTGCGGGCGCGCACGCACACGCGCCCGCGGGCGCGGGCGTGCACGCGGGCACGCGCGCGCGGCAGCCCGACCGCCCCTCGGCGAGGCACGCGCTGCGCGCGCGTCGTGCCCAGAGCGCGAGCCGCTCCGGATCGAGCTCGCCGAGGCAGAGCGGAATCGCGTGCAGCCGCGCCGCGACGAGCAGGTCGAGCACGTCGCGCTCGCCGTACAGCGGGCGGGCGCCGAGCTTCAGCTCGAGGATGCAGCCGAGACCCTGGCCATTGTAGGGCGCGGCCGGCGCCACGAACACCGGCCGGCCGAGCCGGCGCGCGTGGGCTGCGGCGTTGCGCGCTCCGCTGCGGAGCGGCGCTTCCACGACGACGAGGGCGTGGCAGAGCGCGACCAGGCAGGCGTTGCGCGCGAAGAACGCGCCGCGCGAGGCCGGCGTACCCGACGGCGCCAGCGACAGGTACGCCCCGCCGTGTTCGACCACCTGCCGGAACAGCGCGCCGTTGTGCTCCGGAAAGGGCCGGTCGAACCCGCCCGGTGCGACCACCACCGTGGTGCCGTCGACCGAAAGCGCTCCGCGATGCGCCATGCTGTCGATGCCGTCCGCGCCACCGGACAGCACGGCGACGCCCTGCTGGGCCAGCCGCGCCGCGAGCTCGAACGCGAACAGCGCCGCCTCGCGCGTTGGACGGCGCGTGCCGACGATCGCCACGCGCGGCCCGCGCGGCAGGTCGCCGCGCAGGTAGAGCGTTTCAGGCGGTTCGGGCAGCTCGCCCAGACCGGGCGGCAGACGTGCACCGGACAGGCGGCGTTCGCGAGGCAAGGGCACGCCGCCTGCTCGGTCGCAAAGCACCGCCGGTTGCTAGCGCACGGCGATTTCCCGACGCGGCTACTTCACGTAGATCTGCGCGGCGACAGCGCCCGCACCGCCGCTCGCCTTGATCACCGCCGTGGCAGGGAACGCGACGGGGAATGCGTTCTTCCAGCAGGGCGTGATGGCCCCCGCCGGACCAGTCGTGTTGTCGACGGCGATCACGGCGCTCGGCAGCGGCAGGCCCGCCATCGGCTTGGCGGTGATCTGGACGTCGACCTCCGTGACCCCCGGGCCGCCCTGCGCCAGCACCGCGTAGCACTTGTGCGGCTGGATCATGAACTGCTGCTCGACCTGTCCGCCCTGCTGCACCACGCCACCGAACAGCTCGCCTTCCTTCTTCATGTAGCGGGCCTGCTTCGGGGCGCGCTTCTTGATCTCGGCCTCGAGCATCTGCTGCGTGACCATGTCCAGACCCTGCGGCCCCGCATCCACGGCCGGCGCGGCGTCCGGCGCCGGTGCGCCGGCGTTCGGCGCGGGCATCGCGCCCGCTTCGGGAGCCGGTGCGGCGTCGCCGGCGTAGCTCTGCGGCGGCGTCTGCGGGTACTCCACGGGCTTTTCCTTCTTGCAGCCCGCACCCAACGCGAACGCGACCGCTGCGCCGCTCACACCCAACACGACCGAACGGCGTACTGCTGGCGTCCACGACAAACTGGAGGATCGTTTCATCTGGCGTTGCCTCACTTCTTGAAGGCCTGGGCTCCGACCATGCCCTGACCCTTGATAACGTGCATGTCCACCTTCACCTGCATCGGCAAGGGGTACGGGTTCTTGACGCACTGCCCATCCCCACCGACCACCGGCGCGTTGTCCGTCGCGGCACTCTGCGCGAGGACCTGCGGCGGCAGCGGCGGCGCCGTGATCAGGTTGATCTGGAATTGGAACACGCCCAGCCCGCCGAAGCCGATGATCGTGTAGCAGCCGCCGGCCTGCAGCGTGAGCTGTCCCTGGGCGTGCCCGTCCTGCTGCAACTGGGCGCTCAGGAGCTTGCCGTCGGCGCGCATCCCCTTGGCGTGGAAGGTCGCCTGCGACTTGATGCCCTGCTGGATCGGGCCGAGCTGCCCGCCGGTGAGCGCGCCCATGGACGCCGCGGTCCCGGCAAGGGCTCCGGCGACGATGTTCTGCAGCGTGTTCGGATCGGACAGGATCGCGCCGAGCGGCGGGACCTGCCCCGGTTGCTGCTGGCTCGCCGCCGGCGGCGGCTGGCCGGGCTGCCCGGGCTGGGGCTGGCCGTAGCTGGGCTACCCGGACTGGGGCTGGCCGTAGCCGGGCTGCCCGGGCTGCGGGCCGGCCTGGCCCTGCTGGAACCCCTGCGCATTTTGCGGAGGCTGGTCGTTCTTCTTGCACCCCGTCGCGGCCGCGGTCGCGATCACGACGCCGTAGATCATCAGCTTGTGGATCATCTCTCGCCTGCCTTCAACACTGGAACGACTGACAATGGCGCGATCCTACACCGGCTTTCCCGTCGCGGACCAGCTCGCTGCGCGGCCGCTCCGATCGCCCATGATCCCGGTCGGCGCGCCAGAAACCGCGACCTGAGGCTGGCCAGGTGCTAACACGCCCCCGTCATGAAAGTCGTCGTCGCGACGCACGGCCACTGCTTCGACGGCCTCGCCAGCGCTGTGATGTTCACGCGGCTCAGGCAGGTCGCGGGCGGGGACGCCCCCACGTTCGAATACCGCAGCTGCGGCTACGGCGCCGGCCAGCAGAAGCCCGACGACCGGCTGCTCGCCGGCGACGAGAACGCCATCCTCGACTTCCGCTTCAGCACGTCGCCGAAGCTCACCTGGTACTTCGATCACCACCGGACAGCCTTTTCGACGGACGCCGAGCGACGACTATTCGAAGAGCGCGCCGGCTCGGGCCGCTTCTTCTACGACGCGGAGTGCAGTTCCTGCACCCGTCTGCTCGAGCGGATCGGCCGCGAACGATTCGATTTTTCCGATCCGCACCTCGACGCGCTGGTGCGCTGGGCGGACGTCGTCGACACGGCCAGTTTCGAGAGCGCAGAACAGGCCATCGACCGCACCGATCCGGTGATGCGCCTGGTCAGCGTGGTCGAGCACTACGGCGACGATCGCTTCCTGACGCGCCTGGTGCCGAAACTGCTCGAAAAGCCGCTCGCCGAGGTCGCGGTCCTGAAGGAGATCGAGGACCGCTATCATTCGATCGGCAAGCGACACGCGCGCTTCATCGAGCGAGTCAAGAAGCACGCGCGGAAGATCGGGCGCGTCGTGTTCGTGGATCTAACGGACGAGGTGCAGGACACCATCGGCAAGTTCGTCACCTACGCCCTGTATCCGGAGTGCATGTACTCGGTGGTCGTCGGCCTGATGAAGAACGGCGCGAAGATCTCGGTTGGCTATAACCCCTGGTCCGGCCACGAGCTCGACGCCGACATCAGCGAGATCTGCGCGCGCCACGGCGGCGGCGGACACCCCGTCGTGGGCGGCATCTCCTTCAAGAAGGACGAGCTCGATCGCGCCCGCGAGGTCGCCCGCGAGATCGTCGACGAGCTGTCGGGCTAGGCTTTGCCGTGACCTCGGGGTGGACACGTCGGGACGGGCGGCCACTGGTGCTCGGCCACCGCGGCGCGCGCAACGCCGCGCCCGAAAACACGCTCGCCGCCTTCGAGCTGGCACGCGAGGAGGCTGCCGACGGCGTGGAGCTCGACGTGCGGCTCGACGCCGACGGAAACGTGATCGTGCTGCACGACCGCACGCTCGAGCGCGTGACCGACGGCCGCGAGCGGCGCGACGTGGAGCGCGTCCCCGCCAGCGAGCTGTCGCGGGTCGATCTGGGAGGCGGCGCGAGCGTTCCGCGCCTCGTGGAAGTGCTCGACTGGGCCGCCGGCTCGGACATGCTCGTGAACATCGAGCTGAAGCACGACGTGTCCGGGCGCGAACGACTGGTCGCCGGCGTGGTCGACCTCGTCCGCGCGCAGCGAGACGCCGGACAGTGGCTGCTGCTGTCGAGCTTCCATCCAGAGATCGTCTGGCGCCTGGCCCGGGCGCTGCCGGACGTACGCGTCGCGTGGCTGGTGCACAAAGGCCAGCGCTTCGCACGCCACGCGCGCGGCTTCCGTCTGCTCGGCGCCGGCGCCGTCCACCCCGAACACGTGCTGGTCACAGAGCGCCGCATCGCGCGCTGGCATCACGGCGGCGCGCGCGTCAACACCTGGACCGTCAACGACCCCGACCGCGCCCGCGAGCTCGCCGCTCTCGGCGTCGACGCCATCATCAGCGACAAGCCGCGCTTGATTCGCGACGCGCTGAGCTAGCAGCGACCACGCCGACCCGTCTACGGCGAGACGCGCTTTCCGCGGCGGTGCTCGCTGCGGCGGGTGCTGGGGGCCGGGCGGGCGCTGCGCCGGGTATCGGCGAGCGAGCTGAGGATCTCCTGCAGCACCGTCACGCCCGCCATCGCCGTGATACCGGCGGGATCGTAGGCGGGCGCGATTTCCACCAGGTCGAAGCCGACCAGATCCGCGCCGACCAGCGCACGCAGCAGCTGCTGCAGCTCCCAGGTGTTCATGCCGCCGGGCGATGGGATGCCGGTGCCCGGCGCGTAGGCCGGATCCAGTGCGCTCACGTCGACCGACACGTAGATCGAGCCGCCGCGCACGGCTTTCCGGACCTGGCCAATGACGGAGTACAGGTCCCACTTCACGTCGTCCATCTTGGCGACCTCGAAGCCGTGGGCCAGCGCGTAGTCGAGATCGGCCGGGCCCGAATAGGGACCGCGGACGCCGATCTGCAGGACCGCCTCGGGGCGCACCAGCCCCTCCTCTACCGCCACGCGGACGGCGCTGCCGTGGTGCACGTTGCGTCCCCAGGCGGGCCCCGAGGTGTTGCTGTGCGAGTCGATGTGGATGAGGCCTACCGACTTGAGCTTGGCGCGGTGGATGCCGCGCAGCGCGGCCAACGTGACCGACTGGTCGCCGCCCACGAAGCCACAGGTGGCGCCGGTGCGCGAAATGGCCTCGGCCCGCGCGGACACCGCGTCGAGCGCGGCATCGGCGTCATGCGGGGAGGCCGCCACGTCGCCGCCGTCGGCAACCATGAGCTCCTCGAAGATGTCGACGCCGAGCGCTGCGCTGAAGCGACGCGCCAGCGCGGAGGCCTCGCGAACCGCACGCGGACCGAAGCGCGCGCCGGGGCGGAAGCTGGCGCCGGAGTCGAAGGGTGCGCCGCACAGCACGACGTCCACGTCGGGCACGACTTCCGGATCGGACGGTACGGGCAGGCGCAGGAAGCTCGGCACGCCGGCGAAGCGCGGCATCTTCTTCGACGAGACGGTGCGGAACTCCTGCGGCGGCGGTGTGTGCCGGCGACTGCGCCCGGCGGACGCGGGCAGCGCGCCCGGACGCTTGGGCGTGCGGGCCTTCTTCGACGACGACGCCTTGGCGCGCTTCGACGACGACGCCTTGGCGCGCTTCGACGACGACGCCGTGCTCTTCGACGACGCCTTGCCGCTCTTCGACGACGCGGTGCCCGCGCGCTTCGCTGACTTCGGCCTGGTACTCCGCTTCATGTGTCGTCCTCAACGACCACACGCAGCGTAGCGCACCTCGACCCCGCCCGGGATCTTCTGTCGGAAGGCTCCCCGGATGATCGGTGGATTGTGGACGACGTCCTTGTTGACAAGGATGAGATCCTGGTCCGTTCCGGGCACCTCCATGCGCAGGCGCCGGGGGATCTCCGCGCTGCAGGCCGGCCCGCTCGGGGACACGTCCGGCGTCAGGTGGTCGGGGTCCACCCTGGGCTTGGCGGTGTGCGACGGCTTGTGATCCTCCATCAGCGCCCGGTACAGATCGATGCCCTGCTGGGAGACGGCAACTTCGAGCACGCGCACGTGCTGTTTCTGCCACGGCAGGTTCCAGTCGGCCGGCGTCGGCTCGAGGTGGATCTCCTCGTTCGCCTGCTGCTTGCTCTGGATGCGGATGACGTACTCGCCGTCCCAGGCGATGGTCGACTGCGACGGCTGGTGCACGAGCACCGGCGCCTCGCCACGCAAGAGCTCGACCAGCGCGAACGGCGGCACCGGCACCTGGCTGAAGCGCTCGACGTTGCAGGTGTTGGCCGGCCCGTAGAGGAACTGCTTGTTCTTCAGATCAAAGAGCGAAAACTTCTGTCCGTCGCTGGTGAGCGTGGACAGCGTGACGCCGAACGGACTGTACACGTCGAAGCGGATCTTCTCGGGCAGCATCGCCAGGTAGAGCACGTTGCCGCGCACGCGGCCTTGCTTGTTGAAAAGATCGAGCTTTGCCTCGCCCTGCACGCCCCGGCTGCACGAGTAGCTCTCGTGCATGCGCCCGAGGGCCGCGTCCGCCGTCGGGAACCGGGACGGCGGCGGCGGTCGCCCGCAGCCGCTGCACAGACCCAGCGCCAGAAGGGCGCCCGGCATGCCACGCCGGAACCGGCCGCCCACGCGAGCCACGAGGTCCACGATAGAGCCGGGCACTAGCTCGAGCGCAGCGCGTCGAGCAGCTCGAGATCGGCGAGCGGAAGCGTGACCCGCGTCTCGATCACGCCGACGCCATGGCGCTCGCAGAGCGCGGCCAGCGACAGCCCGTCGACCAGCGCGCAGGGCGCCGCGCCGGAGGCCGCGGCTTCCTCGCGCGCGCCGCTCAGCACCTGACCGGTAGTGATGATCCAGCCCGCATGGGCCGGACCGTAGTGGTGCAGCGCGCCGCGCAGCGCCGTGACCTGCTCGCGCCCGACCTCGCGTCCGTCGCGGCGCACGATGATGGCCGTCTGCACGCCACCCGTCGGACCGGTGGTGCGACCCGACAGGTGCAGCTCGGAGCCGGCTGCGCCGGAGCGCTTGACCACGTCGAGCCCATCCATGCCAACCCGCGCGAGCAGCAGCAACACGAGCTCGCCGAGCGCGTGCGGCGGAAGCTCCTGCAACCGCTTGAGCAGATGCCGGCGGCTGGCCTCGCGGTAGCGATCCGCCAGCGACGACAGATCGCGCTCGATTCGCGCCAGCTCGCCGTCGAGCATCCACTCGGTCAGACCCACGCGGCTGTCGTTCACGCAGAAACGCGGACGCTGGCCCTCGGCCCCCGCGCGCAGGTTGTCGGCGCGCATGGCCGCCGACAACGCCGACTGCACCTGGTGCGTGTCGCCCGAGATGCGCCCGCGCCGCTGCGCCGCGTCGGCGAGCTTGGACAGCCCCACCATGCCGTTCTTCTCGAAACCGGCGAGCAGATCGGCCGCGACATCGGCCAGACCGCGCCCGGACAGCTCGTCGACGTGCCCGCCACGAGCCTCGCCGCGCTCGCCGCGCCCGCCACGCTCGCCGCGCCCGCGGCGCCGTCCACGTTCACCACGTTCACCACGTTCACCGCGCTCGCCGCGCTCGCCGCGCTCGCCGCGCTCGCCGCGTTCGGCGCGCCCGTTGCGCTCGGTCGGTTCGGCGGAAGCTTCCTCCGCCGCGGCGGCATCCGCCGGCGCGTCCGAGACCGTATACGACGGCATCCCGTCACCGCCGCCGTTCTTCTCCTCGCCACCGCGCCCTCCACGGCGGCGGCGGCGACGACGACCCCGGCGGGCTCCTTCGCGATCTTCGCGCCCGCCTTCGTCCTCTTCCTCTTCCGCGTCGGCGCCGGCACCAAACAGGGGCACGTCGTCGTCTTCCTCCGGCACGAAGATCTCGGTCGCCTTGGCGGCCATCTTGGCCCTCTCCAGCTCGGCCGCGTCCGGGGGCGGCGCTTCCTCGTCCTCGTCCAGCTCGGGATAGCCCGGCTGCGAGGGCAGTTCGGGGGCAGGCGTCTCGGGGACCGCCGGCTCTTGTTCCTCGGCGCCGCCCGCCTCGGCCTGGGCGGCCTCGTTGGCGGCGATCCGCTCGAGCGCCGGGGTACGGTCCGCCAGGCCCTTCTTGACGGTCGCGGCGTCCCAGTCGCGCAGAGCGAACACGCCCGGCTTGACGCGGACCAGCGGGTTTTCCTTGTCGCCCTTCTTGACCAGGGCGGCCAGCCGGGCCCCTATGGTCACCTCGGGACTCTTGCCGACATGGCTGAGCAGGTTCTTCTCGATGGCTACGTCCGTTATCTCCTTATAATGAAGTGGCTTGCCCACGAGGCGCAGCACCTGCGCCGCAGCTTCCGTGAAAGTCATTGACGGTGGTCTCTTCTATGTTGGGGGAGAACATGATCTCGGTTCTCTCTTCCGCGGGCGCCGCCGGGGAAGCGCACATCGCTCCCATCGCCGGCAGGCGCCCCTCTTGACCGCCGGCCATAGCACGGCCCAGAGGCCGCTCCAAGCTGGCAGAAACCGGCCCAAGGGCCCCGGCACTGCTGGCCGGGCCCGCGTCCTGCCCGCCTACGCGAAAACGGTGAGCGCGGCGTTCTGGTAGGCCTCGAGCGTCGGGGCGTCGAACAGGACGAAGCGGCAGAGCGCGGGCGCGCCCTCGGGCTCCAGGGCGTCGCGGACGGCAGCCAGGGCGACGGGGGCAGCCTCGGCGAGGGGGTAGCCGTAGACGCCGGTGCTGATCGACGGAAACGCGATGGAATCGATCCCGTGGTGGCGACACAGGGCGAGCGCGTCGGCGTAACAGTTGGCGAGCAGCTCGGCGGCGCGCTCTACCTCGCGATCGTAGATGGGCCCCGCGCAGTGGATGACGTACTTCGCCGGCAGATTGAAGCCGCGGGTCAACACGGCGCCGCCGGTCGGCAGCCGCCCGCCGCGCAGCTCCCGCTTCTTTTCCCTGAGCGCCTCCATCAAGCCGGGCCCCGCGGCGCGGTGGATGGCGCCGTCCACGCCGCCGCCGCCCATCAGCATGGAGTTGGCGGCGTTGCCGATCGCGGCGGTATCCGAGCGGGTGATGTCGCCCTGGACCAGCTCCACCCACGCCCCCCCCACCGCGAAACGCTCCATGCCCCTTGCTATCCGAGCCGCTGCCACCATGCAAGAAGGGGCCGGGCCGACGGCTCCCGCCGATCGCGAGGCGTTTCGCGCCTTTGCTCCGCGGCGCTACTGCGCCGGGCCGGACGGGCGTAGGCTCGGGGAGTGGACGCGCAGCGTCTGCTGGACGAGCTGCTGTCGGCGGCACGCAAGCTGGGCCTGAAGGTCCGGATAGAACCGCTGCGCGCGGCGTCCGGACGAGCGGGTGGACTGTGCCGCATCCGCGGTCAGACCCTGGTGCTGCTGGACGAGCTGGCCGGCCCCGTGGAGCAGGCTGCGGCGCTCGCCGAGGCGCTCGCGGAGCTCGACGTGGAAAACATCCAGATGGCGCCGGAGGCGCGGCGCACGATCGAGGCGAAGCGACGCCACGAGATGTGGCGCGTGAACGATGCGCGACCCGCCCAGAGGGACGATCGGGTGCGGCCGCTGCCGCTCCCCAAGCCCGGTCTGCGCCGCGGGCGCGGGCGCGACGACGACGGTGAGGAGTAGCGCGCGGCAACGCGGGACGTGGTACGAGCGCGGGCACGGTGCAACCGCTCGAAGACGTCCCGCTGGCTCCGCTGTGCACGCTCGGCGTGGGCGGCCCGGCCGCGTTCCTGGTCGAGGCCCGCGACGAGGCGAGCGTGATCGCGGCGCTCGAATGGGCCCGGCGCTACGGCGTGTCGGTGCGCGTGCTGGGCGGCGGCAGCAACGTCGTCGTCGGCGACGCGGGCTTCGACGGCCTGGTGATCCACATGGCGCTCCGCGGCACCGGGTGGCGCGAGGAGAGCGACGGCAGCACCGTCCTCCACGCCGCCGCCGGCGAGCCGTGGGATGGGCTGGTCGAGTCCAGCGTGGCGAAAGACCTCGCCGGGCTGGAGTGCCTGAGCGGGATCCCGGGACGCGCGGGCGCTACGCCGATCCAGAACGTGGGCGCGTACGGGCAGGAGGTGGCGGAGAGCATCAGCGCGGTGCGCGCTTTCGATCGCCCCACGCGCCGCGTGGTGACGCTCTCGCAAACCGAGTGCCGCTTCGCCTACCGCGACAGCCTGTTCAAGCGCGAGGAGCCGGAGCGCTTCGTCGTGCTCGGTGTCGACTACCGGCTGGTGCCGGGCGGCGCGCCGACGCTGCGCTACCCGGAGCTCGCGCGGCGCCTCGAAACCGGCGGCGTGGAACGCGCGTCACTTTCCGACGTGCGGCGTGCCGTGCTTTCGTTGCGACGCGAGAAGTCGATGCTGCTCGACCCCACCGACGAGAACAGCCGGAGCTGCGGCTCGTTCTTCGTCAACCCGCTGGTCACGCCGGCAGAGCTCGCGAGCGTCGAGGCCGCGGCGAAAGATGCCGAGATGCCGCGCTACCCCCAGCCCGACGGGCGCACCAAGCTGTCCGCGGCATGGCTGATCCAGCACGCGGGCTTCTCCCGCGGCGAGCGCAATGGCGCCGTGGGCCTGTCCACGCGGCACACCCTGGCGCTGGTGTGCCACGAAGGCGCGCGCGCCGACGACGTGGTCGCGTTCGCACGCCGCGTCCGCGCGCGCGTCGAGGAGCGCTTCGGCGTGCGGCTCGTGCCGGAGCCCGTCTTCTGGGGCTTCGCGAGCCTCGACGACGGGCTACCAGACGAGCGATTGGCTTGATCAGCCGGCGTCCGCGCCGTTGAAGCTGCCGCCCGTGCCGCCACCGCCCGGGAGTGCGCCGCCCGAGCCGCCGGTGTTCATATGGCCGGAGCACATGGCGGGCGAGATGCCGCTGGAGCTGCCCGAGGAGCACTTGCCGTTCTGGCAATCGTCGCTCTGGCACTCCTCGAAGGAGCTGCAGGCCTGGCCGTCCACTTTCTTGTTCGTGCAGGTGCCGGTGCCGGTGTGCGTGGGGTCCGCACAATAGGCGCCGTCCTTGCACTCGTTGGAGAAGGACGAACACGACGAGCCCGCCGCCTTCTTTTTTGCACAGGTGTTGTTCGAGTCGCAATAGGCGCCGTCTACACAGCTATTGTACGAGGTACAGGCCTGCCCGATCGGGCTCAGCTCGGTGCACACGCCGTTGCCCGCGCAGTACAGGCCGTCGTTCGTGTAGCAGGTCGCGTTGCCGCTGGGAGGCGCGCCGCCGCCGCCGCCCGCGCCACCGCCGCCGCTGCTGCTGCAGCCCGTGACGTTACCGTTCTCCGTGCAGGTCTCGTCGCAGCCGTCGCCCTTCTTGCCGCGTGGCTTCACCGTGCAGGTCCCCTGCCCGCTTCCGGCCTGACCCCCCGCACCCAGCGGGTGGTTGCAGTAGACCTCCGCATTGGCGACCGGCTTGCATTCGGTGGAGCTCGTGCACGACCCGCCCGCCGGCTGGGTACCGATGAAGACCTTCTGGCACGCATCCGCCGAGACGCCGTCGAAGCCCTTGCAGGACGCGAAGGCCGCCGAAACGGAGTCGATGCACGGGCCCGCGGCCGAGGCACTGTAGACGGTGTTCTTCGAGCTGAACAGCTGGCCGAAGTTCTGGTCGAGCACCGACTTGCAACCCGCCGCGTCGTACTTGTAGCCCCCGCTCTGGCAGCAGCTGCCGATGTTGTCGCAGACCGCGCTCTCGAAGCGCGCCGGGAACTGGCTCTGCGGCACGGGCCCCGAGCTGGTCCCGCTGGTGGAACCACCGCAGCCGCCAACCACGCCGCCGACGAGAGCAGCGCACGCAAGGATCATGGAAAAGCGCATTGTGTCATCCTTCCGGCCACCAGCCCGGGCGGCCAAGCGTGCGCAGTCTACACGACCCCCGCGGGTCGCGCATCAAGCCTGGACGCGCGCGTAGACCGCCTCGATCGCCTCGTCGAGACGCGAGGGATCCGTACCGCCGGCCTGCGCCATGTCCGGCCGGCCGCCGCCGGAGCCGCCGACGATGCCGGCGATGGGGCGGATCAGATCGCCGGCCTTGAAGCGCGACGTGAGCGGCTTCGCAACGGTCAACACCAGCTGCGCCTTGCCATCGCTCTCCGAGCCGACCAGCACGATGCTCTCGCCGAGCTTGTCACGCAGCTGCTCGGCCAGCTCGCGCAGGGCGCCGCGATCGGCGACCTCGGTGCGCACGCCGAGCACCTTCACGCCTGCCACGTCCCGCGCGCGGCCGATGAGCGCGTCGAGCCCGCCGCCTCCGCCACCGGTCAGCAGCTTCTTCTGCAGCTCATCGACCTGCTTTTCCAGCGCGCGCTCGTGCGCAACGAGCTTGTCGATCTTCTCGCTGAGCTGCGCGGGCGCTGCCTTGGCGGCCTGGGCCGCGCGCGCGAGCCCCTGCTCGAGCTCGCGCAGGTAGGCAAGCGAGCCCGCACCGGTGGTGGCGGTGATGCGCCGCACGCCGGCCGCAATGCCCTGCTCGCCGGTGATCTTGAACAAGCCGATGTCGCCCGTCGCGCGCGCGTGGGTACCGCCGCACAGCTCCACCGAGTCGCCCATGGTGAGCATGCGCACGCGATCGCCGTACTTCTCCTCGAAGATCATCATGGCCCCGCGCTTCCGCGCCTCCTCCATGCTCATGATCTCGGTCCGCACGGGCGCGTTGGCCAGCACGCGCTCGTTGACCATGTCCTCGACGCGCGTCGTCTCCTCGGCCGTGAGCGACTTTCCGTGCGTGAAGTCGAAGCGCAGCCGCTCCGGCCCGACCAGCGAGCCCTCCTGCTGGGCGTGCTCGCCGAGCACGCTGCGCAGCGCCAGGTGCAGGAGATGCGTGGCGGAGTGATTCCTGCGGATGGCCTCGCGGCGCTCCACGTCGATCTCGAGCTTCGCTTCCGCGCCCTTTTCCAGGTTCCCGCGCGCCACCACTCCGCGGTGCACGACGAGTCCCGCCACGGGCTTCTGCGCATCATCGATCTCCACGAGCGCGCCGTCCGTCTCGATGCGCCCCGCGTCGCCCACCTGGCCGCCCGCCTCGCCGTAGAACGGCGTCTTCGCCGTGACGACCTCGACGCGGTCGCCCTCGCCCGCGGCGTCGACCAGCGCGCCGTCCTTGACGATCGCCAGCACCGCCGCGCGATCGGCATCCTTCTCGTAGCCGGTGAAAGCCACCGCGCCATCCGGCAGGTTCCCTAGCGCCTCGCGGTAGACGCCCTCGACCGCCTGTTCCCTGCCCTTGAACTCGGAGCGGCGCCGCGCCTCTTCCAGCGCGGCGTCGTAGCCGGCCTTGTCGACGCTGTAGCCGCGCTCGGCGCAGATCACCTCGGTGAGATCCAGCGGGAAGCCGTAGGTGTCGTAGAGGGTAAACGCCTCGGAGCCGCCGAGCGTCTTTTTGCCTTCCTGGTCCAGAAGCGAGAACTGCTCGTCGAGCAGACCCAGCCCCCGCTCGATGGTCTGGCGGAAGCGCACCTCCTCCTGCTCGGTGACCGTCAGGATCAGCTCGCGCCGCTCCGCGAGCTCAGGATACTGCTCGCTCATGAGACCGATGACCCGGTCGGCGACCTTGTGCAGGAACGGCTCCGCGATGCCGAGGCGATGCCCGTGGCGCACCGCGCGGCGCATCACCCGCCGGAGTACGTAGGGGCGCTCGACGCGGTCGGGCAGCACGCCTTCGGCGATCAGGAATGCCGTGGTGCGGGCATGATCGGCAATGACGCGCATACTCACGTCGTCCGGCTGCATGCTGCCGCCGTACGGCTTGTGCGAGAGCTCTGCCGCGCGGTCGACGAGCGAACGTAGAAGATCCGTCTCGTAATTGCTGGTCTTGCCCTGGAGCACACTGGTCAGCCGCTCCAGCCCGGCTCCGGTATCGATGCTGGGCGCCGGCAAGGGCTTGAAATCAAACCTGTCGTCGTGGACGGCGAGAAGCTCGAACTGCATGAACACCAGGTTCCAGATCTCCATCCAGCCGAAGCCCTCGCTGGTCTGCTCCTCGCCGAACGTGGAGGGATCGAAACCGGGCCCGTTGAAGATGTGGATCTCGCTCGACGGGCCGCAGGGGCCGGTGTCGCCCATGCGCCAGAAGTTCTCGCCCATGCCGAGGCCGATAATGCGGTCGTCACCGAAGCCGGTGACCTTCTTCCACAGGTCACGTGCGGTCTCGTCGGCCGGGACGCCCTTCTCTCCGGCGAAGTACGTGCACACCAGACGATCCTTCGGCACGCCGAGCTCGCCGAGCAGGTCCCAGGCGTAGACGATGGCCTCTTCCTTGAAGTAATCGCCGAAGCTGAAGTTGCCGAGCATCTCGAAGAAGGTGTGATGCCGTGGCGAGGGGCCGACCGCTTCGAGATCGTTGTGCTTGCCGCTGATGCGGATGCACTTCTGGCTGGAGGTGGCGCGCTGGTAGCTGCGCTTCTCGCGACCGGTGAATACGTCCTTGAACTGCACCATCCCCGCGTTGGCGAACATCAGCGTGGGGTCGCCCGGCGGAACCAGCGGCCCGCTTTGGACCACCTCGTGCCCCCGCTCGCTGAAGAACGAGAGAAACGCCTTTCGGATGTCGTCGGAAGTGCCGCTCATAGGGGCGGGTGGTCTAGCACACCGCGCCCCCCGGCTGGAGGGCCAGAGGACCCGGTTTGTCTTGATCGCCCGCCCGGGCATCGCTACGTGCGCTAGCGTGAGCGGAGCGCTGGTCACCGCCTGATGGGACTCCAACACGCGCGGAGGCGAGGTCTGCTGGCGAGCTGTGGGTCGAGGCGGTCACGCTCGAACGCGACCAGGGCGAACAGCTCGCCACGCTGCACCTCGACAAGCCGACCTCGCCCACAAGGCGCTCGCGCTTCTGACCCAGGCCCGCGCCGAGCGCAGCGAGGCGCGTCGGGGGTCCGGGGGCGGTGAGCTCCCGGCGGAGGATTACGGTTGGGGTTGGGTGGGTGGGATGCTCAACCGGTGCGCTGGATGATGTGGTAGCCGAAGTCGGTCTCGACCACGTCGCTGACGCCACCCACCGGCAGCGCGAACGCCGCGTTCTCGAACGGCCCCACCATCTGCCCGCGGCCGAAGCTGCCGAGATCGCCGCCGCGCGACGACGACGGACAGTCGGAGTGCTGCTTCGCCAGCTCGGCGAAGCCCGCGCCAGCGTCGATCTGCTGCTTCAGCTGGGCGATCTGCGTCTTGGCCTCGTCCTGGCTGCGCTTGGCGGTGGACCGCGCCGAGCCCGCGTACATCAACAGAATATGGGACGCCCTCACCTGATCGCTCATCGTCGCTCCTTCGCGGGCCGCGCCCGCTTGCAAAGCGAGCCTTGCACACGGGCAGGGCGCGCTTCAACCCGGCTCCGGGCGTCATTCCGGCCCGTTGTCCTCGCGGTATTCTCCAACCTGCGGGTACTTCTGCTGGCTCGCGGACAGCTCCGCGGTCGTGCCGGTGCTGCACATGAGCGTCTCTTCCAGCACAGCGCTGGAGGCGAACTCGACGAGGGTGGTTCCGACGGCGGGGTCGATCTGCTTGGCCCCGCAGCCGTCGCTGGCGAGCGTCGAGACCAGCGACGGGCTCGCCGTCGTGCCGCCAGCCGACATCGGCATGCGCACCAGGAGCCCCAGGCGATCGCCGAGCATGGCGACGGCGCCACCGCCGACGCAGTGACAGCCCAGAGAGCTGGCGCGAGCCTGCTTCGCGCCGTGGCTGCGTCCCGCCATGCCGTCCCCGTCGCTGCCACAGGCGCGGTCGCGGACGCTGCCACCGTCCCGGTTGCCGCCTCCGGACCCGTCCCGGCCACCCCCCGCTTCGATCCCTCGATGCGAATCCATGCCTCCCGCCACGATACCGCGCCGGACCAACCCAGGTGATCGATCACGCGTCGCTTTCCAGTCGTCGCCGGGCCCGACTACCGAGCGGAGGTGCAGGGCAACCCGGGCTGGCGGAGCGGTGCAGGCGTGCGCATGCTACGCGCTGGAGGGATGACAGACGCGATCGCGGCCTACGCGGATGCCAGCGGGCTGGGCCAGCCCGAGCGGCGGATTGCGCTCAAGGGCCAGCTGGAGCTGGAGGACGGCTCGAAAGCGGACGCCGAGCTGTGGCGCACGGCGCGGGGGCTCGTACTGCTCGCCGCGAACAGCGCGTCCGACGGACGCAGCGTCGCCCTGCTCGACGGCGACGCCCTGCACTACCTGCCCGGGCGTTTCTCGGACAGCGTGGAGGTCGACGGTGCCGCGCTCGGCGTGCCAACCGGCAGGGGCGCCGAGGTGCAGAAGCTGATCGCGCGCGAGCGGCTCTGCCACGGTGCCGTTCCACGGGAGATGAACCGCGCGCATCACGTCGAGCCGCCGAACGAGCTCGAACGCGGTTTCCTCCACGACTTCCTGGAAGAAGGCGAGATCCTCATCGCGTGGCTGCACGCATCGTCGCGGCTCCCCGTGCGTTCGAGCATCGTGGCGGAAAGCGACGGGGAGGCGCGCTTCCTGCTCACGGAGAGGCGGGCGGCGCTGGTAGCGCTGAACAGCGTGGGCGACGTGCGGGTGGATCCGCTCGACCGCCAGCCGCTGCGCACCGACGCAGGCAGCGGCGTGATACGCTCCGCCGAGCACTCCTGGAAGGCAGGGCGAAGCAGCGCGAAGCGATTCGCCCGGCTGGTGGAGCTGCCGGCGCTCGACGCCACGGAGCGCCTGCGCGAGGCGGCGCGCCTGAACTGGCTGGCCCGGAGCGACGACAAGTCCGCTCTGGCGGCGGCGCGACACTTTCTCGACGCCGCGTCCAGGGGCGGCGACACGCTAGCGCCGTTCGCCGCCTTCCTGGTCGGCGAGGAGCTAGAGGAGACGCGCGCGACGCGCCCCGACCTTCCCTCTGCGCTGCCGCAGCTCGAGGGACAGCCCCGCGGCGTTCTTGCCCAGCTGTACGAGGGCTGGTCGATGTCCGTCGACGCGGGCGACGCGCTCGTCCAGGATCTTCGCGAACACGACGACGCCGCCGAGCCGTGGGCGCTCGCGCTGCACATCGCGGTGCACGCCAGCGCCCGCGAGCGGCAGCGCGATCCAATCGAAGGCGCGCTCGGCGACATCGCCCTGGCCGAGCATCTGCTCCTCGGGTCGGAACGCGAGCGGGCACGCGATCTGCTCGAAGCGCGGCTAGGCGCGCTGCCCAGTGAAGCGCTGGAGGATCTGCTGCCCCCGCGCGACGCGGACCTGACGGCGGGCGCGGGCGGCCAGGCGCTGCGCATCCGCATCTACGAGCTGCTCGCCGAGGCGCGCGGCCCCGACCGCGAGACTCCGGACGTGCGCGCGCTGGCCGAGCTGGCACGGTTGCAACCGCTGGTCGTCGAACGCGTGCAGGCGCTCGCCGATCGCGCCGAGGGCGCCCTCGAGTCCCGCGCGCGCCGCGTGCTCGCCGTGCTCGAACCGGGCGGGCTCGCACCGGAAGCCGCGCCGCCGGAAAACCCCGGGGCGGTGCGCGCGCTGGCCGACGAGCAGCTGTGGGGCGCATTGCGCCATCCGCTGGTGCGCGAGGGCGGCGCGTTGCTCGGACGGCTGCAGACGCTGCTGGCGGCCGTTCCCGTCCCCGACGCCACGGTCATCCGTGACTACTGCGAGCGGCTATCGACGGCGCGCCATCGCGAAACGACAGACGCGCTCGAGTACGCCGCGCGCGCGCTCGACGACGCCGCGCGACTGCTCGGCGTGGCCGAAGTGGTGGCGTACGTATCCCGCGGCAACAAGGGCGTGGGCATGCGCGGCTACGAGGCCAAGCCGCCCTTCGTGCTGATCGGCGGGCGGCACATCGAACCCGACAGCGAATTCCGCATGCAACCGAGCGAGCTTTCGTTCGCAATCGGCACCGAGGTGGCGCACCTGCGCTACGGGCACAGCCGCGTGACCTCCAGCGACGTGTGGGCGGGCGCGCTGGAAAAGAGCAAACAGGGTCTGGACCTGGCGCTGGGCGTTCTGCCCATGCTGCGCAGCTGGCGGCTCGCTGATCGCGTGGGCCGGCTGGCATCGCGCGTACCGCAGAGCACGCTCAAGCGAGTCGTGGGCGGCGCTGCAGCCGTCAGCGATCGAGTGCGGCGCGCGGTCGACCCGGCGCGACGGAGCGACGACATCTCGGCGCTGAACGAGGATCTGGTCGCGGCCCATCGCGTGATGCAGCTCACAGCGGATCGCGCGGGGCTGCTTCTCGCGGGGGACGTCGGCGCAGCGCTGCGAGCGATGCTGCTGGTGCGCCACGACTACCGGCGCGAGCTCTCCCAGGTGGAGCAGAAGGGCATCGAACCGATCCTGGCGCGGCGCGACGAGGAGGGTGAGATCGCCTACCAGGACCTCGCCGTGAGGGTTGCGGCGCTGCTTTCCTTCTATCTGTCCGACGACTACGCTCGCCTCCAGAGCAGCGTGGCAGAGCAGAGATCGTAGCAAAATGTCACGTATTCGTGGCATTTTGCTACACTTTCGCCGGAACAATCGGGAGGAGCAACGATGGCGGACGAGAAGGCAGAATCCGGCGCAGCGTCGCCGGCAGCCAGCAGCGCGGCATCGAGCGGAAACGACGATCTACTGGCAGTGCTGCGCGAGATCCTCGACACGCAACGCCAGTCGTCGGAGCGGCAGGCGCGCTTCCTGTGGCTGCTGATCCCGATCTTCGCGCTTCTCTGTGTCCAGGTCGTGCTGCTGCTGTTCCGCTAGACGCGGGCGAGCACACGGCACCCGTTGCAGCAGCGAGTCCGGACACATAGCGCGCTGTCTTGACGTAGTGGCGCCGCGTCCGTATGCCGCCCGGGTGCCATCTCCGCGCGAAAAGGCCGAGTTGCTCGAGAGGCTTGCGGCGCGGGCTGACCTGACCGCCCAGGAACGCGCGGTGCTGCGCGAAGCCGCAGGGCTGTTCGAACTCGAGACGCCGCATGAAAAGAGCCGCGAGGCTCCGGCGCCACGGAGGAAGAAGCGCGCAACGACGACGGATGCGACGGCCATCCTGTGGAGCGACGGGGCCGCACGCGGCAACCCGGGTCCGGCGGGTATCGGCGCCATCCTCAAGACACCGGACGGCGAGGTCATCGCCGAGGTCAGCGACTTCCTCGGTCACACCACCAACAACGTCGCGGAGTACCGCGCTTTGCTCGCCGGGCTGGAGCGCGCCATCGGGGTCGACATCCAGCGCATCGAGGTGCGCGCCGACTCGGAGCTGATGATCAAGCAGCTCAGGGGACAGTACCGCGTCAAGAACGCGGGGCTGAAGCCGCTCTACGAACAGGCGCGGCAGCTTCTGTCGCAGTTCTCGAACGTGAAGCTTTCGCACGTCCGTCGCGAGCACAACTCGGAGGCGGATCGCCTGGCGAACCTGGGAATCGACTCGCGATGACGCTCGTCCGCTACGAGACGCGCGGGCCCGTCTCCGTGCTGTGCATCGATCGTCCCGAGCGGAAGAACGCCGTCGATCGCGCGACCGCCGCGGCGCTCCTTGAAGGCTACCGCCGCTTCGAGGCCGCCGACGAGCAGCGCGTGCTGGTCGTCAGCGGCAGCGCGGAGGCCTTCTGCGCCGGGGCCGACCTCAAGGCGCTCGACAACGACGTGGAGCGCGCCGAGGGCCCGATGGGCTTTACGCGACTCGTTTCGAAAAAGCCGGCCGTCGCAGCCATCGAGGGCTATTGCGTCGCGGGCGGGCTCGAGATCGCCCTGTGCTGCGATCTGCGCGTGGCCGGTAGCTCGGCGAAGCTCGGCTGTCTGGAGCGGCGCTGGGGGGTGCCGCTGATCGATGGCGGGACGCAGCGGCTGCCGCGCGTGGTGGGGCTCGGCCGGGCGCTGGATCTGGTGCTCACTGGCCGGCTCGTCGACGCCGCCGAGGCCGAGCGCATCGGGCTCGTGGACCGGGTCGTTCCCGATGGCAGCGCGCTCGAGCGCGCGGTGGAGCTGGGCCAGGCCATCAGCGGGTTCCCGTGGTCGTGCGTGTTGGCCGACCGCGATTCGTTGCTCGAGGGCCTGGGCCGACCGCTCGCCGAAGGGCTCGCCATCGAGGCGAAGCGCGGCACCGCCGTGCTCGTGGAAGCCGCCGAGGGAGCGGCGCGCTTCGCCGCCGGTGCCGGACGCCACGGCGGACAGCCCGGGAACGACTCCTGATGCAGAGCGACAGTCCGACCGATCACGAGCCCGATTCCGACGCCGAAGCACCGACGCTGGTGCGCGCCGACGGCTCGGGCGCCGAGCCCGACCCCGACGCTCCCCTCGTGGGCCAGGTGATCGGCGATCGCTACCGTGTGGTGGAGCTCATCGGCCGCGGCGGCATGGGCGCGGTGTACCGCGCCGAGCACGTGCACATGAAGAAGCCGGTGGCGATCAAGGTGCTGCACCGCGCGTTGACCAGCCAGTTCGAGATCGTGGCCCGCTTCGAGCGTGAGGCGATCTCCGCGGGGCGCATCCAGCACCCGCGCATCGCGGCCGCCTCGGATTTCGGGCGTCTCGAGGACGGCTCGTTCTATCTGGTGCTGGAGTATGTCCAGGGAACGAGCCTGGGGGAGCTCCTGCTGGGCGGCGCGCTGCCGCAGGATCGCGCGACGCGCATCGCGCGGCAGCTCAGCGACGGGCTTTCGGCCGCACACTCCGACGGCATCGTGCATCGCGATCTCAAGCCGGAGAACGTGATGCTGGTGCAGCGCCCGGGCGAGCCGGAGTTCGTCAAGATCCTGGATTTCGGGATCGCCAAGGTGCTGGTGGACGAGGATCACGACGACGCGGGCAAGGGCCCGGTGCTGACGCGCCTCGGCACGGTGTTCGGCACGCCGCAGTACATGGCGCCCGAGCAGGCGGCGGGCGAGGCGGTGGATCAGCGCGCGGATCTCTACACGGTCGGCATCATGCTGTACGAGATGCTGGTCGGCTATTCGCCTTTCCGCGACGAGGACATCGGCACGGTGCTGGCCATGCAGATGAAGACGGATCCGCCGCCGCTGCCCGACTGGGTCGATGCGGAGCTCTCCGCGATCGTGATGCAGCAGCTCGAGAAGGATCCCGCCCGCCGCATCCAGACCGCCGAGGAGCTGCGCACACGGTTCGAGGCCGTGTTGGAGCGCATCGCGCCACGGCCGATGCTCTCGTCGGTGTCCATCGACCCGGGCGCGCCACGTCCGGAGGCGAACACCGAGCGCTCCCGCGACGCGGCGGCGCGCCGCCGCCCCGTGCCGCTGTGGGCGCTCGGTGCGGGACTTTCGCTGGTCGTGCTGGCTATCGCGGGCCTGGCGCTCCGGTCGAAGGCGCCGGCGCGGCGGGCTCAGCCAGAAGCTCCGTCGCAGCACGCCGCCGCCGCGCAAAGCGGCCCGCTGCGCGCGCCCGCCGCGTCGGCCACCCTCGGCGACAACCCGAAGCTGGCGGAGCTCCTGGCCCGCGCTTCGATGGGCGATCGTGACGCTATCGAGGCGTTGGAAGCGCGAGACCCGAAGCACCACAGCGCGGGCGAATGGTTGGCACTGGGGCGCGGGCGCATGCATCTCGACCACGAGAAGGCGGCGCTCCACGCCTACGAGAAGGCGCTCGACCTCGACCCCTCGCTGTCCAAGGACGCGACGCACAGGCGCCACGTCTGGCACGCCGCGGGGCACGACGACACGGCAGCCGAAGCGCTGCGCATCGCGTCGCTCAGGCTGGGCAGCGCGGGCGCGGACATGCTCTACAGCGTGTGGGTGTCCACCAAGGCCAAGACGCCCACCACGCAGCTCGCCAAGCAGCTGGTGTACAGCCCCGAAGTGCGGCGGAAGGCGTCGCCCGCGCTGGACGTGGCGCTGGAGCTGCGCAAGGCGCAAAGCTGCCAGGACTACAAGAAGCTGCTCCCACGCGCGACGCTCAGCGGGGATACGCGCGCGTTCCGCATCCTCGAGCCGCTCACGGTGAAACGCGGCTGCGGCCCGGGCAAGAAGGACGACTGCTATCCGTGCCTGCGCCGGAGCAGCGCGCTCGACGACGCGCTCGGCGCCTGCCGCCGCCACCGCGAGCCGATCTACTAGTCCCTGATCTAGCAAGTAGCCCGATCGAATTTCGGGAATCCATCTGAAACTCCCGGTGTTTCTGGGGCTGCAAGACCCAACCAGAAACCACCGGGAGACCTTTTCAGGTGAAACGAAAC
>Ga0114931_10001523_pt1 | contig 29598 bp, 30 predicted proteins | sample 2SBtaG_FD_89579 | JGI IMG/M metagenome (GOLD analysis project Ga0114931, IMG submission 89579) | Deep subsurface microbial communities from Kolumbo volcano to uncover new lineages of life (NeLLi) - 2SBTROV14_V59a metaG | ecosystem: Environmental > Aquatic > Marine > Volcanic | place: Kolumbo... | reverse complement strand
CTGTTGTGACGGTGGCAGTCCGGATATGTTATATTCCCATGGTTTTCAAGCCTGGATGCAGGCGGAATACAAATGTCCCGAATGGCGGAGGATCGCCGTTTGTTTCAAAAGGAATATGGAGAATCGTAAGTAATGGCGACAAATGCCACCAGAAGACCTGCAATTACCCTGTATTCGCGGCCGGAGTGCCCCCTGAGCCATCGGGTTAGAATCGTGTTGGCGGAAAAAAATATCGGCACAGATATTATTGATGTAGACATCAATAATCCGCCGGAGGATCTGCTCGATCTGAATACCTATAATTCTATCCCGGTACTCGTGGACCGGGATCTGGTGCTGTACAACTCCCAGATTATCATGGAGTATCTGGATGAGCGCTTTCCTCACCCGCCGTTGATGCCGGTGGATCCGGTATCACGCGCCCGCACCCGCATTATGCTTTATCGCATCGACAAGGACTGGTACAGCATCCTCGATGACATCACCAGCGCTGATAGCCGTCGCGCCGACCAGGCCAGAAAAACCATACGGGAAGGACTTGTCCTGCTAACGCCGGTGCTGGTCAGGAAGCCTTATTTCATGAGCGATGAATTCGCCCTGGTGGAATGCAGTCTGGCCCCGATTTTATGGCGTCTGCCACACTACGGCATCGAGCTGCCATCTCAGGCGAAACCAATGAAGGATTATGCCCGGCGTCTATTCGAGCGGGAGACCTTTCAAGCCAGCTTGTCAGAGATTGAACGGGAAATCGGGGGCATGTGTTGATCAGTGACCATGTTAGCCGGGCGCGTATATTGCCGTCATGGAGATGACTTCCAGCAAGCCCTATCTGATCCGGGCGATTAATGAATGGCTTACCGATAACGGAATGACGCCACATATCCTGGTTGATGCCCAGGCGCCTGGTCTGCAGATTCCGCTGCAGTTTGTCGAAAATGGCAAGGTTATCCTTAACATCAGCGCGCATGCTGTCCAGGGGCTACACATGGATAATGACTGGATCCTGTTCAGCGCCCGTTTCAGTGGTCAACCCATGGATGTCACTATTCCCACCGCTGCGGTGCTGGCCATTTATGCCAAGGAAAACGGCCGGGGAATGGTGCTGGAGAATAACGATAGTCCCACACCACCCGACCTTCCCCCCAAGCCTTCGGGGAAACCACGACTCCAGGTGGTCAAGTAGGCCGGCAAATTATTGGCAGCATCTTGTCAGCATTAAGGATGCCTCGAGGGTCAAACTGCTGCTTGATGCCTCTCATCAACTCCAGTGCCACCGGCCCGATTTCCTGCTGAATAAAGTCCCTTTTCTCCAGCCCGACACCATGTTCACCCGACAGGGTGCCCTGTAGCGACAGCACTAGCCGGAACACCTGTGCCAGGCATTGCTCTGCGCGCTCCATCTGGCCGCTGTCTGCAGGATCTACCAGCAGGTTGACATGAATATTACCGTTGCCGGCATGCCCAAAATTGATGATCTGGATATCAAACTTGCGGGCCAGTGCTTCCAGTCCGGTAATCAATGCAGGAATGCCAGATACCGGCACGACGATATCTTAATTGATCTTCTTCGGTGCCACGGTGCGCAAGGCGGGCGACAGGGCCTTGCGTGTTTTCCACAAGGCCTGAATTTCCTCGCGCTCACAAGCTGATACGAAGCTGACCATGCCGTCATTGTCCGCCGCCCGGCGGATACTGTCGATGGCCGGTGAGATTTCCGCCCGGGCGCCATCCACTTCAATAAGCAACATGGCGGCGGCATGCGGGGGGAATGGTATGCGGGCATGATGGCGGATCATGTCGATGGCCCGGCCATCGATAAATTCCAGTGCGCAGGGTGTTACCGTTTGGCCCATGATGGTAGCTATAGCCTGCGCGGCGCTGGCGATATCCCGGTAGATCACCTGCATCGTGGCCTTGGTTTCAGCCAGGGGGGTGAGTTTCAGTATTGCCTCGGTGATGATCGCCAGGGTCCCTTCGGAGCCGATCAGCAGACGAGTCAGGTCGTAACCCACGACCCCCTTGGTGGTGTAAACGCCGCAGCGAAATGAATCACCGCCCCCGGTGACAGCGCGCAGCCCCAGGACATTTTCCCGTGGGGTGCCGTATTTAACCGCCCGTGGTCCGGCTGAGTTATAGGCCAGGTTCCCGCCGATGGTGCAGAAGGCGGCGCTGGTGGGGTCCGGTGGCCAGAAAAGGCCACATTGCGCTGCTGCATGCTGTACTTGTTCATTGGTGACGCCGGGTTCCACAACCATGAGTCGGTTGTCCGGGTCGAGCTTGATAATCTGGTTCATGTGTTCCATGGAGAGCACCAGGCCGCCGTGCAGCGGCACAGTGGCGCCGGTGGTGCCGGTGCCGCGCCCGCGTGGCGTGAGGGGGATGCTTTCCTGGTTGCAGAGATCGATGATTTGCTCAACGGCTTGGTGTGTGCGGGGAAAGGCGACGGCGTCGGGTTGCTGCTGTCGTCTGCTGTTATCGTAACCGTATACCTAGCAGTCCGCGGGATCGCTTAGCAGCCCGTCCTCGCCGGTGATGGTTGCGAGACGCGCCAGTATCTCCGGCGAGAGCGCCATCAGTCGCGATATTCGAAGACCTTGACGACCCGCTTCACCCCGTCGACTTGCTGCACCACCCGGGCGACCTGCTTGCCCTGGTCTCGTGTCACAATGCCCATCAGATAGGTGACCTGGTTTTCAGTAATCACCTTGACATGTAGAGAGGCGATTCCCTTGGAGGCCAGCAGGGCGTTTTTGACCTTGGTGGTGATCCAGCTGTCATTATTGCGCGCTTTGAACGGAATGACCTGAGCGATGGTGATTTCGTCATGTACACTCTTGACCTTCGGGACCTTGCGGGCCAGGGAGACCGCCTTGTCTCGCAGTGCCCTGGTCGGTGTCTGGCCCACCAGCAGGACGGTGCCATTGTAGCTGATTACGGAAATATGGCTGTTTTTAGCCAGCGCCTGGTCTTTCCGGAGGGCAGCCGCGATTTTGAATTCAATCGTTTCATCATTGAGGATGGTGCCTGCAGAACGCTTGTCGTAGGCGATGGCGCCGCCGGCGGCAGCGCCGGCGATGATCAGCGGTACGGCGCAGGACTGCAACAGGGCGACAATCAGCACGCCGGGTAGAAGGTAGCAGATTTTCAGGTTCAAATTCACATTCTCCTGTTAAGGTCGGGTGTAGTAACAGCGGCTAGGAGCCTGTCGGACTTAGGAACAATCTACCGCGCTGATGGGAAAGCGGCCCAAATTTCTGCAATTTTTCCTTACGTAGCGCCACGATGCGCCTCAAAATTCCAAAGATTTGTGCTCGCTTTCCCACCATGCTCGCTACGATTGCCTAAGTCCGACAGGCTCCTAGCTGGGAAAAGCATTTTGAATCCACTGCAACTCCAGTCGGTCTTTTCCCTGTCGGATGGCTACCACGTCGAAGCGTGCCGGTGCCTGATCCAGGCGGTGCAATTGTATATAATATTGTGCTGCGATGATGATTTTTTTCTGTTTGCGGTGATCAACGCTCTCAGTGCCGCTACCGAAACGTGGATTGTTTCGCAGGCGTACCTCCACGAACACGAAATATTCCCCGTGGCGCATGATCAGGTCGATTTCCCCGCGCCGGCAAAGGAAATTTCTGGTGACTAGCTGCAGGCCGCGCGCGCGCAGATGACGACAGGCCAGGTTCTCTGCTTCCCTGCCGCTTAACCGGGAGCCGGCTGAAACAGCGGGTAAATGCGTGATGCTATCTGACATGATGCTCAGTAAGGACGCGGGATGCCGTGGATAAAACGTGCCCAGGACAATTCGCGAAAGATCCGGTTGTTTTCGCCCAGACTCAAGGTGCCCGTCTGGCCGCTGAAACGTTCGTGGCGGTAGGTTCTCATGTTATTGAGAAAGGGAATGACCCTATAGGCATCCACCCCGAGGGCATAGAAGCGGCTGTATTGCCCGGCGGTCTCCGGCCACAGGTGATTGATAGTCTGTCTGAGCGGGGGAACGGACTGTCCATTGTCCAGTGCCCAGGGGATGTCACAAAAAATAATCCCATCCATATCACGGTCGCGATTGGGTTTTGTTTGCCCACTGAAAATATGTGAGGTGGCATATACCGGGAGTTTGCCGGCGTAATAGAACTTCAGTTGCGGACGGATCAGACGTGCTTGTCTGGGGAAGGCCGCCAGAAAAATGAAATCCACATCCTGGCGCCGCCGCGGTTCAAATTTCAGCTTTTTCTGGACAATCGCTTCGAGTTCCCGGTGGCGGCGTTCGCTGTCGTCGATATTCAGCACCGCCTGGATTGGCTGGGAGTAATCATTGTCGGCTGGCGGGTAGGCCTGAAATTCCAGCAGGCTGCCGCCCAGGGATTCCCAGTCCTCACTAAAGGCATCCAGCAGGCGTTGGCCCCATTTTCCCTCCGGTACCAGTGCAATAGCGTGATTGTTGCCATCCAGCCAGGCACGCTCGGCTACCTGGCGGGCTTCATCCTCGGGCGCCAGGCCGAACTGGTACAGATTGTCAGGCGTGTGGCCGGTTTGCGGGCTGTAATTCAGCGATAGCGTAGTGACAGGTAGTCGATTCTGTGCCGCCAGTTGTGTCACTGCAGCCTTCTTCAACGGACCGACGATGAAATCGGCGCCATCTCGTGCAGCCTGTTCGTACACCGCCATGGTGGTGGCATCATCTCCCGTGTCATAAATGCGGATAGTAGGCTGGTCGTTCTGCCTGGTGCGTTGGTAGTATGCGGCCAGAAAACCGTCGCGCAGCGCGGCAGCGGGCTTGACATACGGTCCGTTGTGAGGCAACAGCAGGGCAATCTGCCGGGGTCGGCGGAAGGTGTCACTCTGCCGCGCCCGCAGTGCGTCGATAATATCCGCGGCGGCGGGGTGATGGGAATAGTTTTGTCGCCAGTCGGCCAGTAGTTGTTGTACCTGCTGAGCTTGGCTTTGCAGCTGTCGAGCGACTCCGGCCAGGGCCAGCCAGCCAGCCAGGGTATCATCCGGCGGGGGATGGGTGCGCAGCCGCGCCAGTGTGCTGTCAGGAAGCTGTTGCAAGGTTTGCCAGAGCAGGATCTGGTCGCGATGGATCTCATCACTATCCGTGGCGGGTAGTAGGGATTCCCGCGCTATTCGTGCACGAATAGATGCGATGAGCTTGTTTTCCCTTAGATAAGCCCGGGCGCGCAATTCCTGGATCTTGGCCGCCAGTTGTGCGGGCAGCAGGGTCGTGTTTACCGGGGCCAGTAGTTCGATCACTGTACGTGGCAGGTTCTGTACCAGCGCAATGCGGGCTGCCAGGGCCCGTTGTTGTGCCTGTTGTACCAGATTCAGCTGGCCGGTATCGATGCTCCCCAGGATATGTTGCGCCTGCTGGATAAAATTGCCATGCAGCAGGATGCTGACAGCCCGCAGGCGGAATGTATGGGCCTGGACTGTGTTGCGGGCCGCCCGGGCCAGCTGTAGATACTGCTGTGCCGCTTTTTCATAGGCGCCCGCCTGCTCAGCCTGTCTGGCATTCTTTAGCAGTGTCGCCTGGGATGTCTGCAGCGGTTTGCCGGGCGGTGACAGGGCGCATCCGCTCATCAGCGCCAGGAGCAGGGTGAGACACCAGATTGACGATGTGGGAAGAGGGTTGTTCATGGTCTGTGGCCGCTAAAACCGCTATGCTGTAGCCCGACAAGTATCGGGGCGGGATGATTGGGTGTCAATTGTTAAGGGTGCTTTATATGTCGTGGCGACCCCGCTGGGCAATCTTGGGGATATCACCCATCGGGCGGTCAAGATACTGGCGGAGGTCGACCTGGTCGCTGCGGAAGATACCCGCCGTAGTAAACGTTTGCTGCAGCACCTGGGGGTCACCACGGCCTGTATGGCCCTGCATGAACATAACGAAAGTCAGATGGTTCCGCGTATTTTGGCCCGTCTGGAGGCCGGTCAGACGGTTGCTTTGGTCAGCGATGCGGGTACGCCGCTGATCAGCGATCCCGGCTTCGAGTTGGTGCGCAGGCTGCGGGAACGGGATTTTCCGGTGATACCCATACCGGGACCCAGCGCCGTCATTGCGGCCCTGTCGGTGGCCGGCCTGCCCTGCGAGCGTTTTGCCTTCGAGGGTTTTCTTCCCGCCCGTGCCGCCGCCCGGCAACGCCGGCTGGAGGCCTTGCGGATGGAATGGCGCACGCTGGTGTTTTATGAGGCGCCGCACCGGATACAGGCTACGCTGGCGGATATGAAACAAATACTGGGTGATCAGCGTGAGGCCGTGATCGCCCGGGAACTGACCAAAACCTTTGAAACAGTACGCCATGACACGCTGGGATCACTATTGTCCTGGGTAACGGGGGATGCCAATCAGCGGCGGGGAGAATTTGTCATCATGGTTGGCGGTCGGGTGCAGCCCAGGGAGGCAGGGGAAGCCAGCATTTCACATGAGCATCTTTTGACCGTATTGCTGGCCTCTCATTCGCTTAAACAGGCCGTTTCCCTGGCGGCAGCGATCAGTGGTGCGGGGCGGAATCGCCTCTATGAGCTGGCCATCAGGCTCAATGAGAAACGTTTGGACAGAGATCCCGAAAAGCGGTAGATTGCCCGTGGGAGTCGGCCGGGCAGTCGCTCTCCACCGGCCTTGATAAGTCCGGCAGGGGGGAGGAAAGTCCGGGCTCCGCAGGGCAGGGTGCCAGGTAATGCCTGGGCGGCGTGAGCCGACGGCCAGTGCAACAGAAAATATACCGCCTGTTCTCCCGCCGCCAGGTGGGCGGAACAGGTAAGGGTGAAATGGTGCGGTAAGAGCGCACCGCGCGACTGGTAACAGTGGTGGCAGTGTAAACCCCACCCGGAGCAAGACCAAATAGGGGGACGATGGTGCGGCCCGCACTGTCCCCGGGTAGGTCGCTTGAGGTCTGTGGCGACACAGATCCCAGATGAATGACTGTCCTCGACAGAACCCGGCTTACAGGCCGACTCCTGCTTTTTTCGATGGCTGCCGGTAGTTGCTGTGCTTGCGGTAGCCCTGCCAGCTGCGCCTGTCGCAAGCGGGTTCCAGACTCCCGGCAGGCTGGGGAGTTCCCGCCTCATGAGATTGTACGCAAGCTCTCCAGATCAACTCCATGATTTCCCTGATTTTATGTCTCCAAGTGTCTCCCTCTGTTCCGTGTCTGTCAGGAAAAGTTTCTCTAAGTTACTGTGTGGTAAGGAATAAATATTTCAACCCGCGGCGGTTTTTTACTTGACAGGGTTGGAAACGGGTATATAGTGTCGAAAAGTGGGAATTAGTGGGAATTAGTGGATTTGGTGTCTGGGAGGGGTCAGTTTCTTGTTTCGTGGGGTCAATACAATCAGTCTGGACGCCAAGGGGCGGCTGGCGGTTCCTACCCGTTATCGGGAACGCATCCAGGATCTCTGTAGTGGCAAGCTGATCATTACCGTTGATCGTGACTACTGTCTGTTGCTTTACCCCCTGTCGGAATGGGAGACGATCGAACGCAAGCTGGTGAGTTTACCCAATCTGGACAAGAGAACCCGGCGCCTGCAACGTCTGTTGATCGGTCATGCCACGGAATGCGATATGGATGGGCACTGTCGTATTCTGCTGCCTCCACCACTGCGCGAGTTCGCCGATTTGAACAAACGGGTGGTGCTGATTGGGCAGGGTAATAAATTTGAACTCTGGGATGAACAGATCTGGAATGAAAAGCGCGACATGTGGCTGGCAGCCGATGAGGATGAGCAGGCCCTGCCGGCGGAACTGGAATCCTTATCGCTGTAGCATCATGGTGGACGAGTATCATCACCAGCCTGTGATGCCGGTCGAGGCTATGGAGGCCCTGGCCGTCACGGCAAGCGGCTGTTATGTGGATGCGACTTATGGCCGTGGGGGGCATGCCGCACGACTGTTGGAGTATCTGGATTTTCGGGGACGTCTAATCATTATGGACAAAGACCCCCAGGCTATCCAGGCGGCGCAGACGCAATGGGGTGATGATCGTCGTGTAATGATCGTTCAGAGCGCATTTTCTCAACTGGCCAGGACCTTGGCCGGCCTGGGCCTGGGCGGTGGAATTGATGGCATATTGTTTGACCTGGGGGTGTCCTCTCCCCAGTTGGATGACGCCCGTCGTGGTTTCAGCTTTCGCCGGGAGGGTCCGCTGGACATGCGCATGAACCCTGCTGCCGGCGTGAGTGCCGCGAACTGGCTGGCGCAGGCGGGGGAGGCTGAGATTGCCACGGTATTGCGTGATTATGGTGAAGAACGTTATGCCCGGCGCATTGCCCGGGCAATTGTACAGGCGCGCCGGGTGCAGCCCGTGACAACAACCTTTGAGCTGGCAGCCATCGTGGCGGCGGCCAGTCCCGGACGTGAACCGGGGAAGGATCCCGCCACCCGCACCTTTCAGGCCATCCGTATTCATATCAATCATGAGCTGGAAGAATTACGTAGTGGTTTGCAGCAGGCGGTTGCTGCGCTGGCGCCGGGCGGTCGGTTGGTGGCAATCAGTTTTCATTCCCTGGAAGACCGTATTGTCAAGCGCTTTATGCGCCGTGAGGCCGAAGGGGTCCCTCTGCCCCGGCGTCTGCCGGTCATGGAGGTGGCGCGCCACCATAGCCTGAGACTGATAGGCCGCGCACTGCGACCGTCTGCTGCCGAAGTGGCGGGCAACCCGCGGGCACGCAGTGCCGTGATGCGAGTGGCGGAGAAACAGGAGTGACAGGGCTGCGGGGTGGCATTTTATTGTTGACCCTGATGGTGCTGGCCAGTGCACTGGGCCTGGTTTACAGCAAGCACCAGAGCAGGAAATTATTTGTGCATTTGCAGGCACTACAGATGAATCGGGATGAATTGAACATTGAATGGGGCAGGCTGCTGTTGGAACAGAGTACCTTGGCGACGCCTGCACGGGTGGAGCGGATTGCACGTGAGCGACTGGGGATGCGCCCGCCCACTCCGGAAACTATCGTGATTGTGGCGCCATGAGTGCGCGGCAGATTGCCTTGATCCACCCTGCCCGGCCGGCGACTATCCTGCTGTGTCTGGGCCTGGCGGCGGCTGCCCTGGTGTGGCGGGTGGTCGATCTCCAGGTGGTCAATCAGGATTTTCTACAGGATCAGGGTAATGCCCGCCATTTGCGCACGGTGACGATAGCGGCACACCGGGGAATGATCAGTGATCGCAATGGTGAGCCCCTGGCGATCAGTACACCAGTGGATTCCGTCTGGGCCAATCCACAGGCTGCCGTCATGGGGCGTGGACAATGGCCGGCGTTGGCCCGCCTGCTGGATATGGACCCCGCTTATCTGAAAAAGCGCATCATGACCCGTGCGCAGCGCGAATTTGTTTATCTCCGACGTCATATCAACCCGGATCTCGGGCAGCAGGTGATGGCCCTCAATATCCCGGGGATTTTTTTGCAGCGCGAGTATCAGCGTTATTACTCGGCCGGGGAGGTGGCCGCTCATGTAATCGGTTTTACCGATGTCGATGATCGCGGGCAGGAAGGCGTCGAGCTGGCCTATAACGACTGGCTGCATGGCACGGCAGGCAGCAAGCGGGTGCTGAAGGATCGCCTGGGCAGGATCGTGGAGGATGTGGAGCGCATCGCCGCCGCTTCGCCAGGCAGGAATCTACGCCTGAGTATTGACCTGCGCTTGCAGTATCTGGCCTATCGGAGCCTGAAGACCGCGGTGCACCTGCACCGCGCCCGCTCGGGATTGGTGGTCATCCTGAATGCGCGCACGGGCGAGATTCTCGCCATGGTGAACCAGCCCGCCTACAATCCCAATAACCGTGGCCATATGCGTAGCGATCATTTGCGCAACCGGGCGCTGACGGATGTCTTTGAACCCGGTTCCACCATTAAACCCTTTACGATTGCGGCGGCACTGGAATCTGGAAAATACCGCCCCGACAGCATGATCGATACCTCTCCGGGTTATTACCGGGTGGGACGCAATAGCGTGCGGGATGTGGTCAATTATGGCGTCATCGACCTTACCAGGGTGATTCAGAAATCGAGTAATGTGGGCGCCAGCAAGATTGCCCTGTCGCTGGAGCCCGAACGCCTGTGGTCGATGTTTTCCCGGGTGGGCTTCGGTGCCCTGACCGGCTGTGGCTTGCCCGGCGAAGTGAGCGGTCTGCTGACAGACTATTGGCGTTGGCATGATTTCGAGCGCGCTACCCTGTCCTTTGGGTACGGCCTGTCGGTGACCACGCTGCAACTGGCCCATGCCTACAGTACCCTGGCCGCCGGTGGCCTGCTCAGGCCGCTCAGCCTGCTACCGCTTAAACAGCCCCCGGCGGGAAAGAGGGTCATGAGCGGGCGTACCGCCGCCCAGGTGCTGGCCATGATGGAAACTGTGGTCAGCACCAAAGGTACGGCCAGGCTGGCGCATGTGCGGGGTTACCGAGTCGCCGGCAAGACAGGTACGGTGCAGAAAAACGGTGCTGATGGTTATTCGGATGAACGTTATCTGGCACTGTTTGCAGGTATCGCGCCCGCCAGCCGGCCGCGCCTTGTGATGGCCGTGCTGATCAATGAGCCCCGGGATGGGGAATATTATGGCGGCCGGGTAGCCGCACCGGTATTTGCGGAGGTGATGACCGGTGCCTTGCGCCTGCTGGGGATCGCGCCCGACGATGTGCCTGCAAGCATTCGGCCGGCACATCATGAATTAGGCCATACCGTTCTGCCGAAGCCCCTCAGGGTGAGCAGTGTCTCAACGGCGAGCAGGAGATCACCATGAGTCGTCCGGCTGGAACCTGCCTGCTGAGCTCCCTGGTGGAAGGATTGGCGGTGGTGGATGCCTCAGCGGACAGGCATATCGGTGGTCTGGCGGCAGACAGCCGTCAGGTGGTGTCGGGAGATCTATTTTTTGCCTGTGCCGGTGGGCGCGATCACGGCGCGGCTTTTATCGGCCAGGCGCTGGCTGCCGGTGCCGCAGCGGTGCTCTATGAGACCGTGGGGCTGGTCGATGGCATGCTTCCAGAGGCGCCGGATGTTCCCCTCATCGGGGTGGCCGGTTTGCAGCAACAGGTGGGTATTATTGCCGATCGTTTTTACGGCTCGCCGTCACAGGCGCAGCTGTTGATCGGGATTACCGGTACCAACGGCAAGACCTCCTGCAGTCATTATCTGGCTCAGGCCCTGGCGGCGGCACAACCACCCTGTGGGTTGGTGGGTACCCTGGGCTATGGTCTCTATGGCGAATTGCGCAGCGGGCGTCATACGACACCGGACGCCCTGACGCTGCACGCTCTGTTGGCCGAGATGCGTGCCAGCGGGGTGCGCCAGGTGGTGGCCGAAGTGTCATCCCATGCCCTCGCTCAAGGGCGGGTGGCGGGTGTGGCCTTTGACGGTGCTATCTTCACTAATCTCAGTCATGACCATCTGGATTATCATGGTGATTTTGACTGCTATGGCCGGGTCAAGCGTAGCCTGTTTAAGGTGGCGGGACTGCGTTACGCAGTCATTAATGTCGGCGATGATTGCGGGCGTACGCTACAGGCGGAATTACCGGCTGGCCTGGAGGTGGCGGGCTATCGTCTGTTCGGCCATCAGGATGCCGATGCGTTGGCGACCGCAGCATCATCATCGCCTCATCACTATGTTTTTGGCCAATGGCGGAATACGGATTCACTGGGGCTGGAAATACGGATCCATTCTTCCTGGGGTGAAGGTGTGATGCAGAGTGGGTTATTAGGCGCTTTCAACGCTGAAAACCTGCTGGCGGTGCTGGCGATGCTACTGCTGATGGGCTGGTCACTGGAGCAGGAACTGGAGCGCCTGGCCCTGAGCCGCCCGGTGTCCGGGCGGATGGAATATTACGGTGGTGAGCACGGTCAACCGCTGGTAGTGATCGACTACGCCCATACGCCGGATGCACTGCAGAAGGCACTGCAGACGCTCCGGGCGGTCTGTCGAGGGCGCCTGTGGTGCGTGTTCGGTTGCGGCGGGGATCGGGACCGGGGCAAGCGGCCCATGATGGGTGCGATTGCGGAACAGTTTGCCGACCGGGTGATTCTCACTGATGACAATCCCCGGAGCGAGGACGCCGAGACGATCCGGACACAGATCCGTGCCGGTATGCGTTGCCCCGAGTGTGTAGAGATAAAGCCACAACGTGCTACAGCGATTAACAGCGCAATCCGCCAGGCGAGCGCTGGTGATGTGGTGCTGATTGCCGGAAAGGGGCATGAAAACTACCAGTTGATAGGCGGGCGGCAGCTGTATTTCAGCGACCGTGAACAGGTACAGCAGGCGCTGAAGGAGGTGGCATGAGGCAGCCGGACGCGATGCCGTTGTCAGCTACCCTGCAAGCCCTTCAGGGACGGCTGGCAGGTGAGGATGTTGTTTTTCATGCCGTCAGCACGGATACCCGAAGCCTGCAGCCCGGTGAGTTGTTTGTCGCCCTGCGTGGACAGCATTTTGATGCCCACGACTTGATCGCTGATGCCTGTGGTCGTGGCGCTGCGGCGGTGATGGTGGAGCACCCGGTGGCGACTACCTTGCCGCAATTACAGGTGAGCGATACCCGTATCGCCCTGGGTCGCCTGGCCGGTTTGTGGCGCAGTCGCTATGACATGCCGGTGGTGGCGGTGACTGGCAGCAATGGCAAGACCACTGTCAAGGAGATGCTGGCGGCGATACTGGCGCAGCAGGGAGCCGGTCTGGTGACGCGGGGGAACCTGAACAATGATATTGGTCTGCCGCTCACGCTGCTGAAAATGCGTAGTGCGCATCATTATGCCGTCGTCGAAATGGGCGCCAGTCGTCCAGGTGAGATTGAATGCCTGAGCCGCATCGCCCGCCCGATGGTGGCCATCATTACCAATGCCGCGCCCGCCCACCTGGAAGGCTTTGGTGATATTGCCGGTGTCGCCCGGGCCAAGGGGGAAATTTTCTCTGGCCTGGAAATCGGGGGCACCGCCATTATCAACAACGATGACCCCCGTATCGGTTTGTGGCGGGTGATGGCGGGGGCGCACCCCTGTCTGAGTTTCGGAATTCGTCAAGCGGCGGATTTCCGTGCTGCGGCGCTGACGCCTGGCAATGATGGCGGCTGTGTCTTCGATATGAGCATGCCGGGGGGGCAACTGAAGATTTCATTACAGCTGTCGGGACGGCATAACGTCATGAATGCCCTGGCGGCGGCTGCCGCCGCCCATGCCCTGGGCCTTGGTTCTGCGGAGATCAAGCAGGGGCTTGAGGGCATGCCGCCGGTGCCGGGTCGCCTCCAGCCGCGGGAATGCATCGGGGGTCTGCGTGTTATTGACGACACCTACAATGCCAATCCCGGTTCGGTTCGCGCTGCTCTGGAAGTGCTCAAGCTTAGCGGTGCCCGGGGTCAGACCGTGCTGGTGCTGGGTGATATGGGTGAGTTGGGAAATGCCTCCCAGGCCCTGCATGAGCAGGTGGGCCGGCAGGCGCGGGTTATCGGTATCAGCCAGGTCTATGCGCTGGGGGAGAGCGCCTGTATTGCTGCCGGTAGTTTCGGCAAGGGCGGCGCCCATTTCAGCGATCACCAGTCACTCATTGCTGCCATCAACCGGGACCTGGCTAATGGGGTGCTGCGGCAGGCGGGTACAACGATTCTGGTCAAAGGCTCACGCAACATGCGGATGGAGCAGGTGGTCACTGCGTTACTGCAGGGTGGTGGTGAATATGCGGACATTCGGGACAGCGCCTTTCCCCCTGGATTGCAGGGCAAATATCATGTTCGGGACGGGGGTTAAACCATGCTGCTTTATCTGACCGATTATCTTGAACATTTTTATAGTGGCTTCAATGTCTTCCAGTATTTGACCCTGCGGGCTATTCTCGGCGCCCTGACGGCGCTGGTGATTTCATTTATGGTGGGTCCCTTTGTCATCCGCAAACTGGGCAGCTACCAGATGGGACAGCCGGTGCGCGCAGACGGCCCACAAAGCCATTTAAGCAAGGCGGGCACCCCGACGATGGGCGGGGCGATGATCCTGGTGGCCATCGCGGTCAGCACATTGTTGTGGGCGGATTTGTCCAATCGTTATATCTGGGTGGTACTGGTGGTGACCCTGATCTTCGGGGCCATCGGCGGTGTCGATGACTACCGCAAATTGATCTTGCAGGATTCCCGCGGCCTGTCGGCGCGGACAAAAATTTTCTGGCAGTCATTGGCGGGCCTGGGCGTTTCCGGCTATCTGTTTGCCACTGCCCGCTTGCCGATTGAAACCCAACTCATCGTGCCCTTCTTCAAGGATGTGGCGATTAGTCTGGGCTGGTGGTACATCCCCTTGTGTTATCTGGTAGTCGTGGGTTCCAGCAATGCGGTTAATCTGACCGATGGACTCGACGGTCTGGCCATTTTGCCCACCGTTATGGTGGCCGGGGCACTGGGGATTATTGCCTACGTGACCGGGCATGCGCGCTTTGCCGAATACCTGGGGATTCCCTATGTGCCGGGCGTGGGGGAGGTCGGCGTCTTCTGTGGTGCCCTGGCGGGTTCCGGTCTGGGATTCCTGTGGTTCAATACCCATCCCGCCCAGGTATTTATGGGGGATGTGGGCGCCCTGGCTCTGGGTGCGGCTCTGGGAGTGATCGCTGTTATCGTGCGCCAGGAAATCGTTTTGATGGTGATGGGCGGGGTCTTCGTGATGGAGACTGTTTCAGTTATTTTGCAGGTGCTCTCCTATAAGCTGACGGGCCGGCGCATTTTTCGGATGGCGCCGCTGCATCACCACTTCGAACTCAAGGGCTGGCCGGATCCGCGGGTGATCGTGCGGTTCTGGATTATTACTGTGATTCTGGTGTTAATCGGACTGGCAACCTTGAAAATCAGATGATGCCAGGGGTGATGAACAAGCAATCGGAACTCAGCCAGGCTGCCGCTGCATTCAGGCAGTGCCTGGGGCTGGAGGGGACTACGCTGATCGTTGGTATGGGCAAGACGGGGCTTTCCTGTGTCCGCTTTCTTAGCCGCCTGGGCCTGCCGGTGATGATCACCGACAGCAGGGCCCACCCCCCCGGTCTTGCTGCAGTACAGGAATTGCTATCGCCGAAAGCGATTTTTACAGGTGGGTTTTCCGCTGCAGCATTGGCCTTTTGTGCACAGTTGGTTCTCAGTCCCGGTATCGCCCAGGATGATCCTTATATTCAGTCTGCGCGACAACGAGGGCTGATGGTGTTAGGCGACATCGAGCTGTTTGCCCGTTGTGCGGATGCCCCTCTGGTGGCCATCACCGGTTCTAATGGCAAGAGTACCGTGACAGCCCTGCTGGGTGAGATGGCCCTGCAGGCAGGTCTGGAGGTACGGGTGGGCGGGAATTTTGGCACGCCTGCCCTCGATCTTCTGGACGATAGCCCGCCGGCACTGTATGTGCTGGAGTTGTCCAGTTATCAGTTGGAGATCACCACTTCATTGCGACCCGCGGCTGCTGTCATTCTCAATGTCAGTCCGGATCATCTCGATCGCTACGCGGATATGGCCGCCTATCGCAGTGCCAAAGCCCGTATTTACCACGGTGGTGGCGTGCTGGTTGTCAACCGGGACGATGTCAGCCTGCAGCTTTTGTCGCCGCCAGGCAGCAGAATGATTTCCTTTGGTGCCGAGGCGCCTCGAGAAGGAGAATACGGACTTGTGAACCAGGGTGGGCAGCGCTGGCTGGCGCGGGGAGGGGCGTGCCTGTTACCCATCAGTGAACTGGCAATCAGCGGGCAGCACAATGCGCTCAATGCCCTGGCAGCCCTGGCCCTGGGTGAAGCGATTGCATTGCCCGGAGATGCCATGATCAGTGCCTTGCCGGCATTCCGTGGTCTGCCACATCGCATGGCGAAGGTGGCCAGCAGGCGGGGGATCGATTGGTACGATGATTCCAAGGCCACCAACGTAGGGGCTACCCTGGCCGCCCTGGCAGGGCTTGACCGCCGGGTGGTGTTGATCGCCGGTGGCGTGGGTAAAGGAGCAGATTTTAGTCCCTTAAAAGATGCGCTGTTGAGTCAGGGGCGGGCAGTCGTGTTGCTGGGTCGCGATGCGCCGCAGATCGCCCGTGTGCTGGCGGACAGCCTGCCGATGCACTGTGTGGCGACCATGGAGGAGGCCGTGCAACAGGCCGCGCAATATGCCCGCCCGGGTGATCTGGTGCTGCTGTCGCCGGCCTGCGCCAGTCTGGATATGTTTCAGGATTATGCTGAGCGTGGCAGGGTTTTCGCTGCAGCCGTGGAGGCCCTGCCATTATGAATACAACTGTTAATTCCGTTATCGCTAACAGTCATCGGCAGCGTCTGGACGAGAGGGCCGCCTATGATTTTCCACTGTGGATTGTCTGCGCCATTCTCTTCGTGCTGGGTCTGGTTATGGTGGGGTCCGCTTCCTTCGCGATTGCTGACCGCCAGTTTCATCAACCGGCCCACTATCTATGGCGCCAGTTATCCTATGCCGGTATCGCTTTGTTACTGGCCTACGGGGTGTTGCATGTTTCCCTGGCAACCTGGGAAAGAATGAGTGACGCGCTGCTAGTGGTGGGGATGCTGTTGCTGATATTAGTGATATTGCCAGGTGTCGGTCGCGAGGTGAATGGCAGCAGTCGCTGGTTATCATTGGGGGTCGCCAATTTTCAACCCTCGGAGTTCGTCAAGCTGGCCATGATGTTTTATCTTGCCGGTTATCTGGTCAGACGTCGCGACGAGGTGCGCGAGGCCGTCAGTGGTTTTCTCAAGCCAATGCTGTTACTGGCAGTGGTTTGCACGCTGCTGCTGATGGAGCCCGATTTTGGCGCGGCGGCGGTGTTGATGGCGACCGCCATGGGATTGATGTTTCTGGGCGGGGTGCGGATCTGGCAATTCGGCCTGCTGCTGTTTGTTGTTTTGCTGGCGCTGGCGATACTGGCGGTTGCCTCTCCCTATCGTATGGCAAGAATTACTGCTTTTCTCAACCCCTGGGCAGATCCATTCGACAGTGGTTTTCAGTTGACGCAGGCGCTGATCGCCTTCGGCCGCGGTGAATGGTGGGGCGTGGGACTGGGCAGCAGTATTCAGAAATTATTTTATCTGCCGGAGGCGCACACGGATTTTCTGTTCGCCGTGATTGCCGAAGAATTGGGGCTGGTCAGCGCCCTGCTGATCATTGCGCTGTTTGCTGTCATCGTCTGGCGGGCCTTTGTGATCGGTCGCCGTGCAGAAAAGGCCGGCCAGGCTTTTTCTGCCTATGTCGCCTATGGCTCGGGTATGTGGATCGGTCTGCAGGCTTTTATCAATATCGGCGTGAATATGGGCATCCTGCCCACCAAGGGACTGACGCTGCCTTTGATGAGCTATGGCGGTAGCAGTCTGATCATGTCCACTGTTGTAGTCGCCCTGTTGCAGCGGGTGGCCTGGGAAAATCGTGAGACACAATGATGGCAATGCAGAAACGATGGTGACCAGAATACTGATTATGGCCGGTGGTACCGGGGGGCATGTTTTCCCCGCGCTCGCCGTGGCTGAGCAGTTGCGCAGTCAGGGTGTGGAGATCCGCTGGCTGGGTACGCGTCGTGGGCTGGAGTCCCGGGTGGTGCCTGCCGCCCATATCCCGCTCGATGTCATCGCTATTCGGGGCTTGCGAGGCAAAGGTCTCTTGGACTGGCTGGGATTGCCTTTCAGATTCAGCGGCGCCTTGCTGCAATCCTTGTTGATCATTATGCGCTTTCGTCCCATGGCGGTGTTGGGTATGGGTGGTTTTGTCTCTGGACCTGGTGCGGTGATGAGCTGGTTACTGCATATTCCCTTGCTGATTCATGAACAGAATGCCGTTGCCGGTATGACCAATCGTTTTTTAAGCCGTCTGGCTCAGTGCACCATGACTGCTTTTCCAGGTACCTTGCCAGCGCGCGGCAAAGTACTCATGACTGGTAATCCGGTACGTACCGAGATTGCTTCCCTGGCACTGCCGGAGAAGCGTTTTGCTGGCCGGCACGGCGCATTGCGCCTGTTAGTGCTGGGTGGCAGCCAGGGTGCTCTGGCACTCAATGAAGCGCTGCCAGGCGCAGTGGCGGCATTACCGGCGGCATTCCGCCCGCTGATTCGTCATCAGAGCGGCCGGCAGCAGGCCGGCACGGTGCAGCAGGCCTATCAGGCAGCGGGGTTACAGGCGGAAGTCATGCCTTTCATCGAAGACATGGCGGCGGCTTATGCCTGGGCGGATCTGGTCGTCTGCCGCTCCGGTGCGTTGACGGTTGCCGAACTGGCGGCAGCGGGCGTGGGTGCGATCCTCATTCCCTACCCCTATGCGGTGGATGATCACCAGACCCGGAACGCTAGTTATTTGGTCGCCGCCGGGGCTGCTTGTCTGCTGCCCCAGTCAGAGCAGCTGGGGCAGCAGTTGGCCGCTAAGCTTGCTGACCTGCTGAGGTCTGGTGCCGCAGGGGACAGCGGGTTGCACGCTGTGCGCCGGCGCTTGCTGACAATGGCCCGGGCCGGACGCCGGTTGGCGCAGCCGGGCGCCGCCCAGCAGGTGGCGCAACATTGTCTGGAGGCGGCCCATGCCGATTAAGCATAAAAGCGTGCCTTTACCGAAGGGTTCTGTGGCCGCGCCCCGACATCCCGGCGGGGCGGATGCTTTCCCGTGGATGGGGCGGGTACAGCATATTCATTTCGTCGGCATTGGCGGTGCGGGTATGGGGGGCATTGCTGAAGTGCTTGCCAACCTGGGGTATCGGGTTTCCGGCTCTGATCGGCAGAAAAATACCATCACCCAGCGGCTGGCTGCACTAGGTGTGAGCATCACCATCGGTCATGATCCCGCCCTGGTGCAGGGCTGCGATGTGGTGGTGAAATCCTCAGCGGTGGCCGACGACAACCCCGAGATAGCCGCTGCCCTACAGCTGCGGATACCCGTGGTGCCGCGGGCCGAAATGTTGGCTGAGCTGATGCGTTTCCGCTATGGCGTGGCGGTGGCGGGTACCCATGGCAAGACGACGGTAACCAGTCTGATCGCCAGTTTGCTGGCGGAAGACGGTCTGGATCCGACCTTTGTTATCGGCGGGCGTCTCAACAGTATCGGCAGCAATGCCCGTCTGGGGAGTAGCCGTTTTCTGGTGGCTGAGGCCGATGAAAGCGATGCTTCATTTCTTTGTCTGCAGCCTATGATGGCGGTGGTGACCAATATTGATGCTGATCACCTGGCTACCTATGGCGGTGATTTCAATCGGTTGCGGCAGACCTTCAGGGATTTTCTGCACCACTTGCCGTTCTATGGCCTGGCTGTCGTTTGTCTCGATGATCCGGTGCTGGCGGCAATGTTGCCAGAGGTCTCCCGTCCCCTGCTAACCTATGGCTGCAGCCCCCAGGCAGACATCCAGGCCAGTCAGTTACGCTATGAGGGCACGCGCACCTGCTTTAGGGTGTCGCGTCCAGGAGAGGATAACTGGCTGGAGGTCAGTCTTAATCTGGCGGGACATCATAACGTCCTGAATGCCTTGGCGGCGATCGCCGTTGCCCATGAGCTGGGGGTGGCCGATAAGTCCCTGCTGGCCGGTCTGCTGCATTTCGAGGGGATCGCCCGGCGTTTCCAGGTCTATGGCGAGATTGAGGTGCCAGCGGGGCGGGTACTCATGGTCGATGATTATGGTCATCACCCCCGGGAGGTCGCTGCGGTGATTGGTGCCATCCGCGCCGGCTGGCCACAACGGCGCCTGGTGGCGGTCTTCCAGCCTCACCGCTATAGCCGCACCCGCGATCTGTTTAACGACTTTGTGCAAGTGCTCGGTGAAGTGGATGTGCTGCTGCTGCTGGATGTCTATGCCGCGGGTGAATCCCCGGTTGCCGGGGCGGATACCCACGCTTTGTATCGCACGATACGGATGCGGGGGCAGCTGGATCCGCTCTATGTGGAGAATATGACGGATCTGGTGGATGTGTTATCTGCGCAGTTGCAGGATGGCGATGTGCTATTAATGATGGGCGCCGGTGATATTGGCGGCATGGCGGCGCAGCTGCCGATGGCGTTGCAGCAGGCTGCAGAGGTGGTGGGCTCATGAGCGTGGATCAGGATACAGGCGAGCAGCTGTCAGTGGACGTGCCTTGTCTGGGGGTGCTGCGGCGCAGGGAACCTCTTGCCCGGCATACCTCCTGGCGTGTAGGTGGTGCAGCGGAACGTTTCTATCAGCCGCAGGACTGTGATGATCTGGCAAATTTCCTGGCACAGCTGGCGCCGGATGAGCCACTTTTCTGGCTGGGTCTGGGTAGCAACCTGCTGGTGCGGGATGGCGGTATTCGTGGCACGGTAATCTGCACCAGCGGCATGCTGGGGCGGATCACGCAGCCGGCAGTGGACAGCCTGCGGGTGGAGGCCGGGGTGCCGTGCGCCAAGGTAGCCCGACGCAGTGTGGCAGCTGGCCTGAGCGGCGCTGAGTTCCTGGCCGGTATTCCCGGCACCATGGGTGGTGCCCTGGCAATGAATGCCGGTGCTTTTGGTGGTGAGACCTGGGAGCTGGTGCAGGCAGTCGAGACCATAGACCGTCGTAGTCGGCGGAAGTGGCGCGATGCAACAGATTTCAATATCGCTTATCGCAAGGTACAGGCGCCAGCGGGGGAATGGTTTCTGGCAGCCGAGTTGCGGTTACAGGTGGGCGATGGGACTGCAGGTGCGGCCCGGGTCAGAGATCTGCTGAACCGGCGTAGCATGAGTCAGCCTACCGGGATACCCAGCGGGGGTTCCGTTTTTCGTAATCCACCAGGGGATTTCGCCGGACGATTGATCGAGGCCAGTGGTTTGAAAGGCCGGCGTGTCGGTGGTGCCAGTGTGGCGGAGAAGCACGCCAACTTTATCGTCAACGACGGTCAGGCGACGGCTGCGGATATTGAATCATTGATCGGGCAGGTGATTAGCCTGGTGGAACAGAGACAGGGTATCCGCCTGGAACCCGAGATACACATTGTCGGTGAGCCCTCGAGGAGTGATGGTGATGGCTAGAGAGTATTCAGCAGACCATGCCAGAGCCTTCGGTAAGGTGGCCGTGCTGATGGGCGGTCGCTCGGCGGAACGCGAAATTTCTTTGCAGAGTGGTGCCGCTATTTGTCAGGCACTGCAACGCTGCGGGGTGGATGCCGAGGCGCTGGATGTGGACAGCGCCATCCTACGAACTTTGCTGGATGGCGGGTTTTCACGGGCCTTCATCGCCCTGCATGGCCGAGGTGAGGAAGACGGTGTGATGCAGGGTTTACTGGAGGCCATCGGCATGCCGTATACCGGCAGCGGGGTACTGGGCTCCGCCCTGAGTATGGATAAATTGCGCAGCAAACAGCTGTGGCAGAGCGTGGGCTTATCCACCCCCGCTTTTGTTTCTGCCACTGAGGAGGTTATGCTGAAGGATGCTGTGGCACAGCTGGGTTTGCCGCTGATTGTCAAGCCCATGCGCGAGGGTTCAAGTCTGGGCATGAGCAAGGTAAGCCGACGTGAAGCCCTGGTTGATGCCTGGCGGCAGGCCCGGAGGCTGGATTGCCAGGTGCTGATCGAGCAATGGATCGAAGGCGTCGAATACACGGCTGCCATCCTGGGGGACAAGGTATTGCCCCTGATTCGTATCGAGACCGCGCGGGAATTCTACGATTATGCGGCAAAATATCAGGATGACGGCACCCGCTTCCTGTGTCCCTGCGGTTTGTCTCCGGACGATGAAAAGCGACTGCAGCAATGGGCTGCCCAGGCCTTTGCCGTGCTGGATTGCCGGGGATGGGGTCGGGTTGATGTGATCCGCGACCGGCAGGGCAGGGACTGGCTGATCGAGGCCAATACCGTGCCGGGTATGACAGATCACAGTCTGGTGCCGATGGCGGCCAGAGTGGCAGGGATAAGCTTCGATGATCTGGTATGGGAAATTCTGGGGAGCAGCCTGGCAGATGAGGCGGGTTAACATGGCGAAAAGACAATCCAGGAATCAATACCGGCAAGATGAGCCACAGCCGGTAGCCCGCCGCAATCGTCTGCTGCCGGTATTGGGCCTGCTCTTGCTGGCGGGGACAGTGGGCTGGCTGGTGTGGAGCTTTCGTTCGTTGCCGCTACTGCTGAGTCAGGCTGATTTCCCCCTGAAAAAGATCCGCATTGCCAGTACCTTCCATCATCTTGACGCCCAAAGGATTCGGGCGCTTATCACCCCCCTGGTGCGGCGGGGATTCCTGGGCGCTGACATGGATACCATTCGCCAGGCCCTGTTGGCACAACCCTGGGTGGCGGCGGTTGCGGTGCGGCGGGTATGGCCTGATCTTCTTGATGTCAGCATTACCGAGCAGCAGGCCCTGGCCCATTGGGGTGCGCGGGCCTTGCTGAATGCCCGTGGGGAGCGTTTTAGGCCGCAGCAGGTGACGGTTGTGGCCTCTGATCTACCCTGGCTGAATGGTCCGCCGGGTAGTGAACGGCAGGTGCTGATGCAGTTCTACCAGATCAATAACAGCCTGGCGCCGCTGGTTTTGCATGTCCGGCACCTGCGGCTGGATGCCCGGCGTTCCTGGGGGCTAACACTGGACAACGGGCTCAGGCTGGCGCTGGGGAAGGAGCAGATCCAGCAGCGTATGCAGCGTTTCGTGCGCTTTTATCACAAACTGATGACCACCAGGCAACAGGACATTGAGGAGATTGATATGCGCTATGCCCATGGTTTTGCCGTCCGCTGGCATACGGCCGGCAAGGGGCGGTCGGATGGCGCCTTAAGTTGACAGGCGGGAGAAAATAAGCGTGTCCAGAAAAGAAGACAAAGATTTGATTGTTGGCCTTGATATAGGGACCTCAAAAGTGGTGGCTATCGTCGCTGAAATCACCGAGGACGACAAGATAGAAATCGTCGGTCTCGGTTCGCATCCCTCGCGGGGTTTGAAAAAAGGGGTTGTGGTGAATATTGAATCCACTGTGCAGTCGATCCAGCGGGCGGTAGAAGAGGCCGAGCTGATGGCAGGTTGCGAGATTCATTCGGTTTATACGGGGATTGCCGGTAGCCATATCCGTAGCCTCAATTCCACCGGCATCGTGGCTATTCGTGACGAGAAGTGACTGCCGGAGATGTTGATCGGGTGATCGATGCCGCTCGTGCTGTGGCGATACCGGCCGACCAACGCATCCTGCATGTCCTGCCGCAGGAGTTCATCATTGACAGTCAGGAAGGCATCATGGAGCCCGTCGGTATTTCTGGTGTGCGCCTTGAAGCCAAAGTGCATCTGGTAACCGGGGCGGTTAGTGCCGCACAGAATATAACCAAATGCATTAAACGTTGCGGGCTGGAAGTAGACGATATCATTCTGGAGCAGCTGGCGTCCAGTTATGCCGTGTTGACCGATGATGAAAAGGGGCTGGGAGTCTGCCTGGTCGATATCGGCGGGGGTACTACGGATATTGCTGTGTTCACCGAAGGCTCGATCCGCCATACCGCCGTGATTCCCATTGCCGGTGATCAGGTGACCAACGATATCGCCGTTGCCTTGCGGACACCCACCCATCATGCGGAAGAGATCAAGATCAAATATGGCTGTGCGCTGGCTCAGTTGGCGAACCCCGATGAAACCATTGAAGTTCCGGGAGTGGGCGATCGCAAGCCACGTCGGCTGGCGCGCCAGACACTGGCGGAGGTGGTAGAGCCGCGCTACGAAGAGCTTTTTATGCTGATTCAGGCGGAGCTTCGGCGCAGCGGATTCGAGGATCTGGTTGCCGCCGGTATCGTTATGACCGGGGGTAGTTCCAAGATGGAAGGGACTATCGAACTGGCAGAAGAAGTGTTTCATATGCCTGTGCGTTTAGGCTTGCCGCACAGTATCAGTGGTCTGGTGGATGTGGTGAGAAACCCGATCCATGCTACCGGCGTTGGTCTGTTGCTGTATGGCTTTCAGCAACGGTATATCAAAAAGCCGCTGCCAAAGGTAGGCGGCGGCTTCCGGGGTGTCTGGGAGAGGATGAGAAGCTGGTTCCAGGGGAATTTTTGAATCAATCTTAAATGTTGAGAAAATAGCCAGAAGGAGAAAAAATCATGTTTGAATTGATGGATTCATACAGTCAGAGTGCGGTTATTAAAGTCATCGGCGTTGGTGGAGGTGGGGGCAATGCCGTTGAATACATGGTGTCCGCCAATATCGATGGCGTTGATTTTATTTGTGCCAATACCGATGCCCAGGCGCTGAAGAATTCCACTGCCCGGACAACTTTGCAATTAGGCTGCAATATCACCAAGGGTCTGGGTGCGGGTGCCAACCCGGAAATCGGCCGACAGTCGGCCCTGGAGGACAGGGAACGCATCATCGAAGTGCTGGAGGGTGCGGATATGGTCTTTATTACCGCCGGGATGGGGGGGGGACCGGTACGGGTGGTGTGCCTGTGGTTGCCAAGATCGCCAGGGAGCTGGGTATTCTCACTGTGGCTGTGGTCACCAAGCCCTTTCCTTTTGAGGGCCGGAAACGTAATCAGATTGCGGATGACGGTATCGAAGCACTCAGCGAATATGTGGATTCGCTGATTACCATCCCTAATGAAAAACTGTTGTCGGTACTGGGTAAACATATCTCCTTGCTGGATGCCTTCAAGGCGGCCAATAACGTGTTACTGGGGGCGGTGCAGGGTATCGCCGAACTGATCACGCGCCCGGGACTGATCAACGTGGATTTCGCCGATGTGCGTACGGTGATGGCAGAAATGGGCATGGCGATGATGGGTTCGGGCTGTGAGCGTGGTGAAAACCGGGCGCGTGAAGCTGCCGAAGCGGCGATCGCCAGCCCTCTGCTGGAAGATGTCAATCTTGCCGGTGCCCGCGGCATTCTCGTTAATATCACAGCGGGCCTGGATCTCGCAATTGGTGAGTTTGAGGAAGTAGGCAATACGGTCAAGGCTTTCGCTTCGGATAACGCGACCGTGGTGGTGGGTACTGTCATTGATCCGGAAATGACCGATGATCTGCGGGTAACCGTCGTGGCCACCGGACTGGGTTCCGACGAGTTACAGAGCGAACAGCCAATGAAGCTGGTGCATCAGAACACTACGCCGGACGAGGATATTGATTACGCCAAGCTGGATCGTCCCACGGTGATCCGCAATCAGGTCAGCGTTGAGCAGGCGGCCCTGCAGGAAGGTGCCAATCTGGATTTTCTCGATGTCCCGGCCTTTCTGCGTCGCCAGGCGGATTAGTGTCTGGTGGAATATGATTACAATCAGAGGCTTGCTATAAGGTGACTTAATATTGGCGTTTCTCTGCCGCTATATTTGTAGCGTAATTCCTATGCAGGGAAATCCGCCTGTGATACCATGCGGCGGATTTTCAGGACGAACCAGCCCCATTCGCAGGCGGAGAACTGCCCACATGATCCGACAACGTACGCTGAAGAATATTATCAAGGCTACCGGAGTAGGTCTGCATACGGGGCGTCAAATCCATCTGAGTCTGCGGCCGGCGCCGATAGACAGCGGCATCGTTTTCCGCCGCGTGGACTTGACGGCGCCATTGACGATCAGGGCGTGTGTTGCTGCTGCCGGGAGTACGGCAGGGGCCACCAGCCTGCGGGAGGGCACAGCGGAGGTTGCTGCCGTTGCGCATCTGCTTGCAGCCTGTGCCGGCTTGGGTCTTGATAATGTTTATGTTGATGTCGATGCGCCCGAACTGCCCATCATGGACGGTAGTGCTGCGCCTTTTGTATTTCTGCTGCAGTCTGCCGGAATGGTGGAACAGGTGGCACCGAAACGCTACTTATGGATCAGGAAGCGGGTGCGAGTCAGCACAGAAGATGGACAGTGGGCACAGCTTGAGCCCGGTAGCAGTTTCAGTATGGCTTACCAGTCGGGTTCTGAAGCAGCAGCGGATGGCGCCAGCGGGCAGACCCTGAGCCTGGATTTTGCCAGTGCATCATTCAGTCGGGAGCTCAGTCGTGCGCGTCATCTGAACAGGCTGCACACTGGCAGTCAACACACGGGCAACAGCCTGAATAATACCGTTATTCTCGACACGGCGCGGACCCTGGGTGAAGGTGGTCTGCGTTATACGGATGAACTTTCCAGGCACCATTTGCTGGATGCGCTGGGTGATTTGTCCCTGTTGTCTTATCGCCTGAAAGGTGTCTTCAGCGCCTGTCAATCGGACCACACACTGCATCATCGATTGCTGCGCGCTTTGGTGGCGGATGAGGATGCCTGGGAGGTCCTGGCGTCCGGAGTGGCGGACAGCGAGTTATCCCCCGCCGCCGAGCGCCTTGCCCGCACCGGCTAGGATTATCCGCGCTCCCTGGCGTGGTGTCGGGCGAGTTTTTGTAATGCACGCCGCAATGCCGGGTCATTCAGTGTTTCGGCAAGTGTACTGATCAGGGCGGTGGTCTGCGGCTTAATCCGTCTGGGTAATGCTTGCGCAGGTAGTATTGGGGCGGCACTGGGGCTGATTCTGATGCGGATTTCTTGCAGTTGCTGTAATTCCGACACTGCTGTGAGTTGATTCAGCAGGGTGGGAACATGATAACGCAGACGGGTGGCCCAGGCGGGAGAGGTGGTGATTAAAATCAGCTGTCCCGAGTGGTAATTGGCGACCCGGCAGTGTGCTTGCAGTGGCGCAGGGAGTAGGTGCAGAACCCGGTTTTCCAGCTGCTGGAGGTAGATGCAGCGACGGGAGAGGGTGGCTAGACGTCCTTCCTCACTGGACAGCAGCTGGGTTATCCTTTTTGTTGGCGGCATGTTTCTTGCTGAAGGCATGGTGGATAGTGGTTTGATGTCAAACAATAATCAGCTCATGGCAGGATAGCAATTAAAACGATGAATATTATCTTTTTGACAACAGCTTCCCGACGAGCGGGTAGCCTCAGCCTGGGGCGTCGGGGCGCCTGGTTGCTGGTAATCCTGATGGTTTTGCTGTTACCTGTGGCAATGTTGTCCACCGGCTATTGGCTGGGCCAGCAAGGCGCTCATCATGATTTATTGGCACAGGGCCTGCAGCAGGAGATGCAGCAGCAACGCAAAAATATTTCGCGCGTGGCGCAAAAGGCACGTGCCGACCTGAATGGCCTGGCGGTCAGGCTGGGGCAGCTGCAGGCCCAGGCGATACGGCTGAATGCCCTGGGGCAAAGGCTGGTGGAAGCAGGGCACCTGGAAAAGGGAGAGTTTGATTTCAGCCATCCGCCAGCCCAGGGCGGTCCCCTGGGTGACAGTGCGGCCCGGCAGCAGATCGCACCGCCGGATTTTCTTCGGGAACTCGACCGTCTTGCTGCGGAGTTGAATGACCGGGAGAGTCAGCTGCGCATCATGGAGGCCCTCTTCATGAACCGCAAATTGCAGCATGAAGTCATGCCTAGTGGCAGACCCATCAGAAAAGGCTGGATATCCTCCTATTATGGCATGCGCACCGACCCCTTTACGTGCCTGCGGGAATTTCACAAAGGCATGGATTTCGCCGGCAAGATGGGTGCTGATGTGATTGCTGCGGCCGGCGGTGTAGTGACCTGGGCAGGATCGCGTTACGGTTATGGATTGATGATCGAGATCAACCACGGCAATGGCTATATCACCCGTTATGGCCACAATCGGGAAAGTCTGGTCAAGGTTGGCGATGTGGTCGCCAAAGGCCAGACGATCGCTCACATGGGTTCCAGTGGGCGATCCACAGGGCCACATGTGCATTTCGAGGTTCACTACAAGGGTAAAATAGTGGATCCTGCGAGATATGTAGTCGCCGTGCGCTGAACAACGTATAATAACAGCTATTTCGGATTCCATCCTTTCTTAAAAATATAAATGGCAGTCAATATTTTCAGTAAGCTTTTCGGGAGCCGTAATGAGCGGCTGCTTAAGCGGATGCAGTCGCTTGTTAGCAGGGTTAATGCCCTGGAAGAGTCGCTGAGTCCGCTGAGTGATCAGGAGCTGCAGGCCAAAACGGATGAATTCCGGCAGCGTGTTGCTGCGGGCACCAGTCTTGATGAGCTGCTGCCGGAGGCTTTTGCTGTGGTGCGGGAAGCGGGCCGGCGGGTGCTCAACATGCGCCATTTCGACGTTCAGCTGATCGGTGGGATGGTGCTGCACCAGGGCAAGATCGCGGAGATGCGCACGGGCGAGGGTAAGACGCTGGTGGCGACATTGGCGGCCTATCTTAATGCGCTGAGTGGCAAGGGTGTGCATGTGGTCACCGTCAACGACTATCTGGCGCACCGCGATTCCCAGTGGATGGGACGTTTGTATGAATTTCTCGGTCTGACTACCGGCGTGATTCTCTCCAGCCAGGATACTGAAGAGAAGCGTGCCGCCTATGCTGCAGATATTACCTACGGGACTAATAATGAATTCGGTTTTGATTATCTGCGCGATAATATGGCCTTTCGCATCGAAGACAAGGTGCAACGCGGGCTGAATTTCGCCATTGTTGATGAAGTGGATTCCATCCTCATCGATGAGGCACGAACCCCGCTGATCATCTCAGGGCCGGTGGATGATAAATCAGACCTTTATACGCAGATCAACAAGCTGATTCCCAGATTGCAGCGCCAGGAGCAGGAGGATGGGCCTGGCGACTATACTGTTGACGAGAAAAGCAAACAGGTTTATTTCACCGAGGAAGGACATCAGCATATCGAGGAAATGCTGGTGGCGGCGGGCTTGCTGGCTAGTGGTGAAAGCCTTTACGATGCAGCCAATATCAGTCTGATGCATCACCTCAGTGCGGCGCTCAGGGCCCATGCCTTGTTCCAGCGTGATGTGGATTACATCGTCAAGGATAATGAGGTGATCATCGTGGATGAATTCACCGGGCGCACCATGCCAGGACGACGCTGGTCCGAGGGTCTGCACCAGGCGGTGGAGGCCAAGGAGGGTGTGCCCATCCAGCATGAAAACCAGACCCTTGCTTCCATTACCTTCCAGAATTATTTCAGGTTATATGACAAGCTGTCCGGCATGACCGGTACCGCCGATACCGAGGCCTATGAGTTCCAGCAAATCTACGGGCTGGAAGTGGTGGTCATCCCGACCCACAGGCCTATGGTTCGCAAGGACCACCCTGATCTGGTTTTTCTTAACCAGGAGGAAAAGTTTCGTGCCATCGTCGAGGATATCAAGGACTGCGAGCAGCGCCGGCAGCCGGTGCTGGTGGGTACTACTTCCATTGAAACATCGGAATATCTGTCGCAGCTGCTACGCAAGGAAAAGATCAAGCATCAGGTGCTGAATGCCAAGCAACATGAAAAGGAGGCAGAAATTGTTGCTCAGGCCGGTAGTCCTGGTGCAGTGACCATCGCCACCAATATGGCGGGGCGCGGGACCGATATTGTGCTTGGTGGCAGTCCGGATGCCGGCCTGACGGATCCTGACAAGCTGCCGGCAGAGGAAAACGACAAGCGCCTGGAAGCCTGGCGGCAACGGCACGCAGAAGTGCTGTCCAGCGGTGGTCTGCATATCATCGGTACGGAACGTCATGAGTCACGGCGTATCGATAACCAGCTGCGAGGTCGATCCGGCCGCCAGGGCGATGCCGGTTCCAGCCGTTTTTATCTTTCCCTGCAGGATAATTTGATGCGTATCTTCGCTTCTGATCGTGTTGCCGGCCTGATGCAGAAGCTAGGTATGCAGGAAGGCGAAGCGATTGAGCACCCCTGGGTGACCAAGGCGATAGAAAATGCCCAGCGCAAGGTCGAGGGGCACAATTTTGATATACGCAAACAGTTGCTTGAG
>Ga0114931_10001522_pt1 | contig 29598 bp, 29 predicted proteins | sample 2SBtaG_FD_89579 | JGI IMG/M metagenome (GOLD analysis project Ga0114931, IMG submission 89579) | Deep subsurface microbial communities from Kolumbo volcano to uncover new lineages of life (NeLLi) - 2SBTROV14_V59a metaG | ecosystem: Environmental > Aquatic > Marine > Volcanic | place: Kolumbo... | reverse complement strand
GCCTGGCGACGGTCGTACCGAAATACTTCATGCAGGCAGTCGGTGGCAAGTCGAACTCCCGACTGTTGCTCCTCGAGGACCCGGTAATAACCCAGAAAGTCGGCGCCGTGTGGTTGGGCGGTAGCCCGATGTTGCCGATGACCAAGGCAGCCATCGAACTCATGGCCGGCGCGATCGATTCCGGGATGATTGGCAAGCAATTGGAATCGATGTAGCGGGAGTTTAGCCCGCTCAACGAGCGCGAAAGCCGAGAATGATGAAGATCACTACGCTCAGCCCGCTAACAGCGTAACCGGTGCGAAGCACCGCACGCGCAACGCGCACCGGACAGCGAGAATGCTTGCGCATGAGGAAACTGCCGATCGTCGCCAACCCGGCACCGGCGACGGCGAGCGAAACGACAACCGGCCGCTGCAACAATCCGTCGAGCCACTCCATCACTGACAACCGGTTGAGCGCCCCACGAGTCATGCTTTGCAAACGCCTGCGGTCCTTCAAAGCATTATTCTACTCGGCGCGGTTTGAGTACGTTGCCAGAAAATCGGACCGCGGCCCGCTTCCCTGAAAACTCTTCAAGGCCTCCCCGTGAAGGATCTCCATGGCCTGTCGCTTGTACTCGTAGGCTTCGCTGGATTGCAACATGCCGGCATCGCGCGGACGCGCCAGTTTGATCTCGATCACCTCGCGAACCGTGGCCGGTCGATTGGACAGGATCACGACCCGGTCGGCCAGGAAAATAGCCTCCTCGAGTTCGGCGGTGACGAAAAGATAGGTACGACGATTCTCTTCAAAAAGGCGCAGAAAGAACTCCTGCATCAACTGGCGGGTCATCGCGTCGAGGCCGCGAAAAGGTTCGTCCATGATCATTAGCAGCGGCCGGTTGATGATGGCGCGCGCCAGTTCGGCGCGGCGCTGTATGCCGCCGGAAAGCTGTAAAGGATATTTGTCACGCACATCCTGTAGGCCGACCCTCTCGAGCAGCGCGAGAACCTCGCGTTCGAGCGCCGCGCCGCGCAACTCGCCGCGCAAGCGCGGGCCGAATGCGATGTTATCGAAGGTATTCTGCCAGGGCATCAGTGCAGTTTCCTGGAACACCACCATGCGATCACGGTCGGGACCGATTATCGGCTTGTCGTTGAGCAGTAGTTCCCCCGCGTCGGGTCGCTCGTAGCCGGCCACCAGATTGACCAAGGTGGTCTTGCCGCAACCCGATGGACCGACCACCGCGGTGAGTTCGCCCGCGGCCAGGGTCACGGTGAGGTCATGTAGAACCGCTTCGCGCTGCCACTCCTCACCATAACTCTTGCACACCCCGCGCAACTCGACCACGCTCTGCGCGACCACGGTACCGTCGTTCACGTGTGCCGGTGCTGCAGACATCATTCGAGTCCTCTCATTCCGGAGTTGCCCTTTCGCCACCCGCCCGTATCAGAACAACCGCCGCCACGGCATCAAGCGGCCCCCGAGCCAGCGAATCGCGCTACTCGACAGATACCCTGCGATTCCAATGCTAATCATGCCGACCACGATTTGCGGCAGTGAACCACCCATGTAGGAATTCCAGATGAAAAACCCCAGTCCTCCGCCGGCCTGAGTCCCGCCACCGGAAATCATCTCCGCGGCGAGTACCACCTCCCAGGTGATACCCATACCCACCGCCGCACCGGTAAAGATCGATGGCAAGGTCGCCGGCAACACGATGCGCCAGAACATATCCGATTGACTGGCGCCCATCGACTGCGCGGCGCGCAAATAACGAATATCGATGTTGCGTGCGCCTCCGAGCACGTTGATCACAATAGTAAAAAAGGCTCCGAGAAAGGTCACGAAGGCGATTGACAGTTCGTTGGTTGGCCAGAAAATCAAGGATGCCGGTACCCACGCGAGTGGCGGGATCGGGCGCAGCATTTCGAAGAGCGGGAAGGAAAACTCGCGAAAATAGCGATTGACCGCCATCGCCAGGCCCAGCGGAATACCGAGGAGTTGTGCCGCCAGAAAACCGAACAACACGCGTTTGAAGCTCAATAACCAGCTTTGCCAGTAACCCGGCTCGGGAATCACATCCAGCCACGCGTTGAGCACATCGGTCGGTGGGGGGATCAATCCAATGAACGGTAGCCGATACCCGAACCATTCGTCCCAGCGCGCGCCGACTTCCCACAACAACAGCGCCAAGCAGATCGCCATCAGACCGCGCCACAGCTTCTTGTTCGCAAAGAGTTTTTGCCAGCGCGTGCGGCGCGACACCGCGTACACCGCGGCCGCTGCGCGCGCATCCTCGCCCGTCACCGCCATAGCCTTATTACTCCTCTCACGCCACCGTCTTCATGCGAGTTCGCGTTCTCCGGCCTCGAACGCCTTGCGCGCCTCTTCATCGACGGCGCCCCTGATCTCGGCCATGAGTTGCCGAAACGTCTCCGAGGTGCGTACGTGGAAGTCTCGTGGCCGCGGAATATTCACATTCACGGTCCGCTTGACACGGGCCGGGCGGGTCGCCATCACAACGACGTGATCGCCGAGGAAGACCGCCTCTTCAAGGTCATGGGTGATAAAAAATATGGTGACCCCGGTGCGGTCATAAATGTCAAGCAGGGTCTCGTGCATGATCGACTTGGTGAGCGCGTCCATGCCCCGGTAAGGCTCATCGAGCAACAGAATTTTGGGGTCGTTGATGATCGCCCGCACAACCTCCGCCCGCCGCGCCATTCCCGAAGAGATCTCCCCCGGAAATTTCTCGGTAAAATCACCCAATCCGGCTTCCGCGAGCATCTGCTCGGCCTTGTCGCGTGCCTCACGCTTCGATAATCGCCCTTGAACGACGGGACCGTAGGCGACGTTGTCAGCGAGCGTCATCCAGGGAAACAGCGCACCGTTCTGAAAAACCACCACCCGGTCCGCACCCTGTTCGGCGAGCGGTTTCTCAGACCCGCAGAGCAATTTGCCGTCCATGCGAATCTCGCCGCTGGTGATCGAGTGAAACCCGGCGATGGCATTGAGCAAGGTGGTCTTTCCACAACCCGAAGGACCGACCACCATACAGACTTCGCCGGCACCTATTTCGAAGGAACAGCGGTCCACGGCGAGCACGTTGAGTCCTTCCGGATCATATATTTTGCTGACATTTCGGATGCTGAGCGCGCCGTGGCTCTCTTCCGGAACGGTCGTTGAGGCACGAGATCCCATCAGCGTCCCTGCATCGCCAATCCACGCACCCGCCACTGCATGAGGCGGTTGCCGAGCATCCGCACCAGCGCCGAGGTGATCCAGCCAACGAAGCCCAGCGTCAACATACCGATTACCATGGGTACGGTGACATTGTTCATATAGGAATCGACGATCAGATAACCGAGCCCGCCATCGCCGGAGACCATTTCCGCGGCGACCAGCGAGAACCACGCCACGCCGACGCTGATCTGGAGTCCGGTGAAAATGAAAGGTAAGGCGCCCGGCACCACCACGTGCAGGAAAATATCGCGAGGCTTGGCGCCGAGACAGCGCGCGGCGCGAAAGTAGGACTGATCGATGGAATCCACCCCGAGGAGCGTATTGAGCGTAGTGACGAAGAGCGAGGCAAGGGTGGCGAGAAAAATTACCGGTGTTTCGAACCCCTTGAACATCAGGATCGCGAGCGGGATCCACGCCATGATCGGGATCGGGCGCAGCGTTTCAAGTATCGGAAAAGTGTAGTGGCGGAAACGCGTCGACCAACCCATCAGCAGACCGAGTGGTACGCCAACGCCGGTAGCGATCAGAAACGCAAACAAGATCCGCCGGCAGCTCAAGTAAATATCCCGGTAGAGTTCCAGGGTGAAAAATGACACGCCTTGAAACGGGTCGCGAGAAATCAACTCACTGAATACCGTCACCGGCCCCGGAATTTTCTCGAAGCGCGGAAGCTCCCAGACCTCATCGAAAAGCCAATAAGTAATCAGCCACACCGCAATGCCCGCCACACCAAGGTACAGCGGGGTCCCACGAAGCATCCTTTTGGCGCGATACCGAATCAGCGAGGCGCCCTTGGGTGGGGAATTCATCGCGGTCGCGGCATCACTCATATCGATCTGCCCCTCTTCGAATCATTGTCCATCAGGAACCAGCCATCCTGGCCGTTTCCGGGGTCGAAACCGGGAAATAAAATTTCCCCTGTCCCTCCCATTTGCAACCCCGGTTTCAACGATTGACAGTCGCGAAAATGCCGGTGCATCCCCGCACCGGATCTGGTGCCCGTCTTTCTGGACGGGCACCAGATCCAACCGGTGGTTCGTACGTTCAAACGGAACCGGGATCGGCTAAATACCGGCGTGATGCATGGCTGTTCGCGCGCAGCGATTCACCGCGCCTGTCGATGTCCCGGCAAAGCAGCGACCAACGCCAAACAGGCCCGAATCAAACCGCTTGGAACAGCCGATCACCTCTCCGGCCCGGCCCAACATCATCTAGCCTTGATGACCGCCAGCGGGCTACTGAGGCCGCGTTCTTTCATGATCGCACGCGCTATGCTGTCGTCGACACCGCCGGGGCGTATCTTGGGTGCCGCCGCCGGTTTTTTCGGCAGGCTATATAGGAACGCCGTGGCGTTGTCAAGCAGCCGCTGCACCCGTGGGTTGACAACGAAATCGAGCTCCACTTTGACGTCTCCACCACCTTCATTGGCTGGGTCACGGCCGTACAGTGAATGCCAAAGCGCCTTGCGGCTAACCTTCTCGGTCTGTTGCTCGGCCATCTTCGCGACTGCATCGGCGTTGGCAGGATCCGCCATGAAAAGTTGCGCGTCGAGTTCCGCCTCAAGCCAGGCTTTGACGACATCCGGGCGCTGGGTGATCAAATCATTGAGCATCACCATGAAGCCACCGTCCAGGGCGTTGAAGTCCTCGCCGCTCGCCGCGCGGCGCGCAATACCCGCCTCGACGATCTTGGAAGCGGTCGGTTCCCAAATCGCCGCGGCGTCGAGTTTTCCGGCGCGAAAGTTGGTGGTGATTACCTCAATATTCTGGTTGAGATAACGGCGCGGCTTGATCCCTGACTTCTTGAACGCCAGCCGAGCGAATCGATCGGTGCAGGCACCGTGCGGAGCGGAAGTGATCTTTCCGTCCATCCACTTGACCGCCGCGCGACCGTTGCTGAAGATCGGTGCGTCGTTGCGTACCAGAAAGATATTGCATTGCTGCTTGGACGTTCCGAGCACCGCGACGATGCGCATGTCGGTCCCACCACGCCGTTTGATATTGCGAAACGTGGAGGCAATCGCAGGCATATCGCCCATGTAGCCGATGTGCTGCTTCTCGCCGGTCATGGCGTTCACGATAACCGACCCCTGCAAACCGACCTGAAATTCGACGGTCGAACCCTTGGGCAGGTATTTCTTCCACAACTGCTTCCCGTTGTTGACCACACCCGACCACGATTCCGTGTAATAAGGCTGATAGCCAACAACCAGATGCACCGGCTCACCCGGTTTGCCAAAATCAACGCGCGCCAAAGCGGCCTGCATAAAGCCCGCCACCGCTAGCGCGGCGCTGAAAACAATACTATTCCTTCCTATTCTAAGAGACATGGAAACCCTCCTCGTGGTTATGTCGAAGCTCAAAGCCCCAAACACCTATTATTTTGCTGTATGTTTACCGGCGAAAAACGCATTAATCGAACTCGCGCATTTCAATGACGCCGACGCCTGTATGCGAATCGAAATCAGTCCATTTGTAAAATCATTTTATCTTATGATCTCATTTCTTTTGTCTATCAGTTCAGTGCGAATGCTTCTCTATTCCATGTGGCAACGGGCGTTCTTTCGGTGGCTCCCCTCACGATCCGCACCGCGGTTGAAACCACGCCGCCACAATCCAATGCGCCTCTTTCTACAGAAGCCGTCGCCGAGGCTGCGAGCGAGATCAGGCAAACACACGAAGCGCCGTGTGTTGCGCGGAAACCGCTCTTTTCAAATTGTGTCCCCATGGCGGCGCGGTAGCGCCCCGTGTGGCTTTGGCGCGGTCGCGCATGCTGTTACGCTATGGGCCTCTCCGAAGCGGTGCCGAGCACGTGCCCGGCAGGCTTCGCGGCACACGGTTACAGCGCGAATCAACCCGCCGCGATGCGGGACCCCGGCGCGCATCAGCGCAGCGGCGTTGACGCGCGGAAATTGGTCGAGATATGGACAGAATCTGGAAACCATCATGGGTGGATGCCGCACTCCTTGTCCTCGGTGTCTCGTTGACCGCATCGGCCGCGACCCCGGGTGCGCTTAATCAGGCTCGGTTCCTGGCCGAATCTCGGCACTACGAGCGCGCCGTGGCGGTGCTCGACGGACTGCTCGGCAAACAGCCGGACAATCTCGAAGCGGGGTTGCTGCGCGGTGTCCTGCTCACCCGGCTCGGTCGTACCGAGGCCGCGATCGGCGCTTTTACCAAGCTCGCCGATCGCCATCCCGAGTTGCCCGAACCGCACAACAATCTCGCGGTTCTCTATGCGACTCAGCGCCGCTACGAGCTGGCACGGGTCGCGTTGCTGCGAGCCATCAAACTTCAACCCCGCTACGAGATCGCATACGAAAATCTCGGCGATATCTATGCCCGACTCGCGGTGGCGGCCTACCGTCGCGCCGCCGAACTGAATCCGGCCAATACGGCGATCGGCAACAAGGCCCGCAAAATTGAATTATTGACCGCACCACCCCGCGCCACCTCGGTCGAGCGCACCTCACGAGCCACCACCGACGGTGCTCGCTCCGGCGCGCTCAGCGTGCCCGCGACGGCCACCGAGGTGGCGAAGGCCGGGATCAGCCGAAACGGCGCCGCGGCGAGCTCGGTGCAACGGTGTTACGCCTTCGACCGCTTTGCAAGCGAAGTCGAGGCGCAGCGGGCGGGTGCTCGCCTGGATGCCGCGATCTCGGTCAAACCCCACCGGCGCCGGGTTCTTTTGAATTACAAGGTCTACCTGCCACCGTTGGCGAACCGTCAGGCGGCTGACGCGCAAATCCGGCGAATGCGATCGACAGGCATCAAGGATTTGGTGCGGATCCCACGCGGCGATCTCACCAACGGCATCGCGCTGGGCGTCTACGCGAGCGAAGAGGCGGCGCGCGGCCGAGTCGACGAGCTACGCGTCGCTGGTTACGATGCCCACTTCAAACCACGCTATGCAACCCGCAACGGGTACCGCGTTGAAGCCCGATTCGGCGGATCGAGTGCGCCACCGAGCGCCGCAATCCGGGGCTTCCCGGCGCCGACGGCCTGCAACTGAGTGCGGCACAGCCGTCCGCCCGCCACGTCCCGCATTGTCTCTCTGCGATGGAAATTCGGCCTGCTTCCGGTTCGGGGCCGCGTTGCTGGCCATCGCCCTGCTCACCGGTGCCTGGGCGGCAAGGGCCGCCACCAGCGACAACTCCGCGGCGCGATTGGCCGAAGTGCGGCAACGCATTGCGAAGCTCGTCGCCGGACTCAAGACCGAACGGGCCCCGCGTGACCGTTCAGCGGTTCGACTCCAGCAGGCCGAACAGGCGGTGGCACGGGTGGCGCGCGAAATCCGTTCACTCAATTCAACGATCAACACCCAGCAGCGCCGTTTGGCGGCGCTCCGCGCCCGTACCAGGCAAGTGCAACGCGCGATGCGCAAAGGGCTCGCAACCCTCGCCGCGCAACTCCGCGCCGACTACGCGATGGGGCGCCAGGACCGGCTGCGGCTGCTGCTCAACCAGGAAAATCCAGCGGTACTCGCGCGCGTGCTCGCCTACCATGGCTATTTCATACGGGCCCGCGCGCGGCAGGTCGAAGCGCTGCGCGGCACGCTCGCCAAGCTGCGCGGACTCGCCGCCGACATCGCCGGCGCCGCGGCCAAAGTAGCCAAGCTTCGTGACGAAAAGCGCAAGGCACAACAGGCGCTACAACGTAGCCGCGGCAACCGTGCTACCGTGCTGGCTCGAATCGAGGGCCGTATCGCGGACCGCAAGCGCCGTCTCCGGCGCTTGCGCGAGGACGAGCAACGACTCACCAAGCTGCTGGCAAGTCTGCGCCGCGAATTAGCTGACATTCCGATCAATCTCGACCGGACTGCCTCGTTCAAGGCGCGCAAAGGTCGCCTCCCGTGGCCCGTCAGCGGGCGCGTGTTGGAACGCTACGGAACTACCCGGCCCGGAACGAACCTAAGGCGACAAGGGATCCTGATCGGTGCCGACTTCGGAACGCCGGTGGTGGCGATACATCGCGGTCGCGTGGCTTTCGCAGATTGGCTGCGCGGTTACGGACTGATGCTGATCATCGACCACGGGGACGGCTACATGAGCCTTTACGGACACAACCAAGCGCTTTATAAAGAGCCCGGAGACTGGGTGGAAGACGGAGAATTGGTGGCGCGGGTCGGTGACAGCGGTGGAAAAAGCAAGCCCGCGCTGTATTTTGAAATCCGCGCCGGCGGCACGCCGCTCGACCCGCGGCGCTGGCTTTCACGTCGAAACAATGCGCGCAAGCGGCATGCGGCGCTTGTAAGCCCTTAGCAGCGCCTTGTATGCTTGCCCGCGAACATCGTTAGCAAAAGATTGATTGATGAAAATATTGTTTAGAAGCCTTCCTGTACTCGTGCTCGGACTCGTCATGGGCATCGCGTTGACTATTGGCGAGGGGGTGTTTGCCGAGAAATCGGCCCCCGATCCGGTCCCGTTGAAGGAACTTCGGGCGTTCACCGAGATATTCGCCAAGATCAAGAGCGACTATGTCGAGCCGGTCGATGACAAAACACTGCTGGTCAACGCGATCCGCGGGATGCTCTCGGGACTCGACCCGCACTCGGCGTATCTGGTGCCGGATGACTACAAGAATCTTCGATCCGGCACCACCGGTGAATTCGGTGGCCTCGGAATCGAGGTCGGCATGGAAAACGGCTTCGTGAAAGTGATCTCGCCGATCGATGACACCCCCGCCAAACGGGCCGGTATAGAAGCCGGCGATCTGATCATCCGACTGGACGAAACCCCGGTGAAAGGCATGACGCTGACCGACGCGGTGAAGCGCATGCGGGGCAAACCGGGGACCGATATCGTCCTCACGGTAGTACGCGAAGGCGCTGCGCAGCCATTGAAGATAACGATCACGCGCGACATCATCCGCGTCACCAGCATCAAGGGGCGCACGCTCGAAAAGGGTTATGCCTACGTGCGGGTGACCCAGTTCCAGACCCGCACCGGTGAAAGCCTGCGCAAGGAGATCACCAAACTAAGTGCGCAGAGCAAGGAACCGCTGAAAGGCTTGGTGCTCGATCTACGCAATAATCCGGGAGGCGTGTTGAGCGCCGCGGTGTCGGTTGCCGATGCCTTCCTGAAGAAGGGAATCATCGTCTATACCGAAGGCCGATTGGCGTCCGCCAAGCTCAAGTTCAATGCCAAACCCAATGACATACTCAATGGCGCACCGATCGTGGTGCTGGTCAATGGCGGTTCGGCCTCGGCCTCCGAGATCGTCGCGGGCGCACTCAAAGACCAACACCGCGCGCTGATCATGGGTTCCAAGACCTTCGGCAAAGGCTCGGTCCAGACCATCCTGCCGATGGACAACGGGGCGGCGCTGAAGCTCACCACCGCGCGCTATTTCACGCCCTCGGGGAACTCTATCCAGGCGACCGGCATCGTTCCGGATATCACCCTGAACCGGCTGAAACTGAGCAAGGCCGACAAGCCGCGTGGCGTACGGATCAAGGAAGCGGATCTGGCCCGCCATCTTGCCAACCCGAACGGCAGCGGCAAGAATGGGAAAAAACCCGCGAACGACACCAAGGCAAAGTCCGGCAAGGACTCGAAAAGCAAGGATGCGCGACCGTTGGCGGAACGAGACTACGCAGTCTACGAGGCGCTCAACCTGCTCAAGGGCCTCACGATATTGAATGCCGCCCGTTCCTGAGGAGCCCGGCCCAAGTCGGTTGTTCAAGTTGCGCCGGATTTCGCGACTTCTTCAAGGCGGATGAAGGAAGGCACACTCATCGTTGGTGCCCGTCCGGAAAGCGGGCGCTGAGTTAGAGTGCGGGCCTGTGTGCAACACGGCGACGCAGTGCAAGGCAGGCCAGATGGACGGATTATCTCCGTGCTCCTCAGGGCTCGGGCCAAAATAAAACTACCGTTCCGAGCAACGGGCAACGCAGCCGGGCGGAATGGAACAGAAGTCGGGATGGTGAAGTTATTTTAAACCGAACCCCCAGACCCGTGGGGCCGCCTGCCGGTCGCTTGCGCCTACGACGCGTGATCGGCTGGGCGGCAACGTTGGTGTGCGCGTGGTTGTACGCCGGCGCGGCAACGGCGGCCCAACCGGCGGTGGCGCTGATCATCGACGACTTGGGGAATTCCCGCACCGAAGGTCTGCGGGTGCTGGAATTGCCGGGACCGGTCGCGTGTGCATTCCTCCCTGACACCCCCTTTGCTCCGAGCCTCGCGCGGCTTGCCTTTCAACTTGATAAAGAGGTGCTGCTGCACCTGCCGATGGAAGCGAACAACGAGGCTCCGCTCGGCCCCGGCGGGATCACGATGGACATGCCGCGCGGCGCGGTCGAGGGCAGCGTGCGCCGAAGCCTGGCCGACATACCGCACGTCATGGGGGTCAACAATCATATGGGTAGCCGGCTGACCCGCAATCCGGCGCGTATGGAATGGATCATGGAGTTGGTCAGGCACCATGGAGGCCTGTTTTTCATCGACAGCCGAACCACCAAACGCAGCGTCGCCGCGCGAGTGGCGCGCCGCAATGGATTGGCGGTTGCCGAACGCGATGTGTTCCTTGACAACCAAGTCGAAGCGGACGCGATCCGGACACGGTTTCGTGAACTTATCAACAAGGCGCGTCGCCGCGGTACCGCGCTGGGAATCGCACATCCGTACGCGGTGACGCTCGATGTTCTCGCCGCCGAGTTACCGCGACTGCGCGACGCAGACGTACGGCTGGTGCCGCTCACCACCCTGATCGGGCTGCGCACGAAAGCTCGGCAACCGCCGATCGAACTGATGTCGGCGAGCGCCCGCGCGTCGATCACCGCCGCGGCGGGCGACTGAAGCACCGCCGGAGCCTTCGGGGCGCGGCGACCACTCCACCATTCGGTGCGCCGGTCCGCCCCGCCCCGCGGCTCGTCACCCCAATGGCATCTTATTTTGACCCGGGCCCTTGTCGGTCGCGGGACTCGAGTTCCCGGAGCCGCTGCTTCAGAAAGCGCAATTCATGCGGATCGGTGATCTGGCCGCTACTGATCAGCCCCCCCAGAAACACCCGCGCACTCTCGACCTCGCCCATGTTGTCAAGGATGATATAGGTCATGTCGCGCGCCCAGAACGGGACCTCCGGGCCGGTTGCGTAACGGCTCAGGGCGCGCGCATAGCGCAGCGCCAACGGCAGGTCATGGAGCCGATGTTTGGCGATGATGGCCGCGTGCGCCAGCCACCGCCAACGGCCATTCGGATCCTTGAAAAAATGCCGATAGACGAACTCCATCATGCGGCGTTGCTTGGCCGGCACCGCAACCGATCCGTACAGACGGCTGGCGGCGAGTAACGGGTAGTGGCTGCGCGGGTCGAGCGCCAGCATTCGATCCAGCCACGCCTCGACCCGCGTGTAGTCGAGGCGCGCGAACGGGATACTGACCCCCGGCGGATTGTCGAAGGCCTGGAGCCACAGCATCAGGGCTTGCGCGAGTACCTGCGGATCGCCGAAGGCAACCATCCGCAGGACCGCCAGGCTCGGTGGGCTCGGCAAATCTTCGGCACGGGCACTGGGTCCCGGGCGATAGCCATGCCAAGTCAATTGCACCGCCAGGGCGACGCCCAGCAGCGCCAAGACGGGCCCCGGCACACAACGCAGACTACGCTCGGCCAATGGGTCCGCCCTCCCCGCGGCAACCGCGCGAGCTAACCGAGGTGCTCGCGGAGGAACGCCAGACTGCGCTCACGTGCCAGTAGCGCGCTTTGCTCGTGATAATCGGACCGTCGCTCACAATTGAATCCATGCCCGGCCGGATAGGTGTACAGGGCCACCTCGGGGTGCTGCTCACGGATCGCTCGCCAATGCGCATTGGGCACGAAGGCATCGTGCTCGCCGAAATGCAACATCGTCGGGCAGCGCGGCTGCTCGGTAATGAAATCATTGATCTGTCCGCCGTAGTAACCGATCGAGCCATCGAAGTGTAGACGCGTGGCCGCCAGCCACGCGAGTGAGCCACCCCAGCAATAGCCGATCGCGGCCACCTTCCCGTGCGCCGCGAGCGCCTCGCAGGCGGCACGAATGTCGAGCACCGGCGCGTCCCAGCCCAACTCGCCCCGCAACGCCCTGCCGCGCGCCAAACCCTCCGCGTCGTAGCCCAACTCAACCCCGCGCGCGACCCGATCGAACAGTGCCGGTGCGAGCATCGCATAACCCTCGGCGGCGTAGCCGTCAGCCACACCGCGAATGTGCGCGTTGATCCCGAACACTTCGTGGATCAACACGATTCCACCACGTGCCGAGCCCTCGGGATCGGCTCGATACCCACCCAGCAAATGGCCGTCCGACGCCTTCAGTTCAACCGTGTCGCCCATCACCTTCTCCTCGGTTGCGCGGCAGTGCTCACATCCCGTCGCCGGATGGCGGGGGCGGCGGGGGCGGAGAGGCATGAAACAGGCCACCGAACTGCCCCACCTGCGCGGCCGGCATCCAGCCGCTCATCCCGGCGCTCCACAGCAGCGTGTCCGCACGGATCCGCTGCGCCGCGATCGCCCGGGTAATCGCCGCCGCGTCGAAGGGGCCGCCGGTCTGTCCACCGTCGCATACATGCCAGGCGGGCGACGGTGGCGGCGGCGGAGCTGCTGATCCCGGCTGCCCCGGCATCATCTGCTGGGCCATCGACATCCCCATACCGAGACCGACGCCGGCGCCCGCCAGCCCGCCGGCCGGATTCGCCGCGGCGACCGGCATCGACTGGCAGAGTTGGTAGCGTTGATAATCGCTCAGGTTACCGATCATGTTCATGCTGGTGCGTGTATCGAGCGCCTTTTCGACCTCCGGCGGCACCGAGACGTTCACGATCTGAAGCCGCGGGATATCCAGCCCGTATTCGTCGTCGATTCGTTCGACCACCGCCTTGCGCAAGATCTCGGACAATTCATCGTAGCTCTGCGCGAGATCCAGCACCGCGATCTCCGAGGACGCGATCACGTCGGCGAAGGTCCCGGCGATGATCGCACGCAGCAACTCGCTGATCTCGTCGGCCTCGAAGCGCGCATCGGTCGCAACCAATTCGGCCAACAGCGCCCGCGCGTCCACCGCCTTCAGCGCGTAGTTGCCGAAGGCACGGATCCGAATCGGCCCGAAATCATGATCGCGCATCATCACCGGGTTCGGCGTCCCCCACTTGAGATCGGTGACCTGGCGCGTCGCAACGAAGTAGACCTCGGCCTTGAAGGGACTGTCGAACCCGTACTTCCAGCCCTGCAAAGTGCTCAGCACCGGCAGATTCTTGGTCTCCAGCGCGTACTGGCCGGGTCCGAAGACGTCGGCGACCTTGCCCTGATTGACGAAGATCCCCTGCTGCCCGGGCCGCACCACCAGTTGCGCGCCGTACTTGATCTGATTGTGGTACCTCGGAAAGCGCCATACCAGCGTGTGGCGGCTGTCGTCGACCCACTCGACGATGTCGACGAATTCGCCGCGTACCTTGTCCAGTAATCCCATTCTCAGAACTCCGTGGTGAGTAACCTGCCCAGAAAGCCGAGTACCGTGGTCGCCGTTTCGAGCCCCGGGTTGCACGCCTTGTCGACCTTGCGCGCCGCGAGGAGCGCCCGCGTGCGCTGACTCGGACGCGCCTCCGCGCGAACCGGTACGGCACCGGGAACGTGCGCCGAATCGACCGCGGTCGTGCGCACCGCATGACGGCTGCGCTTCCCGCCGTTCATGATGAACCCCGCAATCCGCTCGAGTTCGTCAGCGTCCAGCCAAGTGCCGTGCGCGTAGCAGCGATCGATGATCACGCCCGATCGTTTGCGAAAATTCTCACGCGACATCATCTTTCCACAATCCGGACAGTGCCGATAGACGATCCCGCGAAGGATCACCGTATCCCCCGCTACGCGCGCCTGCTGATACAAACGGGGAGCCGCGATGCGTTGCTGGTAAGCGTCGATCGCGCGATTAACCAGGATCTCGAAATTCTCGCGGGCACCCAGATCCCTTCGCAATCCGGACACTCGTAGACCCCGATATCGCCGATCTGCTGAGCCGCCATATCCTCGCCGCACGCCGGACACGCCAACTCGCTGCCCGCGGTCGGGATCCTGCGCGGGCGGAAGGCCACGCCGCAGGCGGTACAAAACCGAGTCCCTTCCGTATTGCGCGCATAGCACTCAGGGCAGATCAGATTGCGTTCACGGTGATCGCGGGCGATCGGTGACCCGCAATAGGCACAGTGCGCCGCATCTTCGGCGACCGCCGCTCCGCACGAGCCACAACGCAGGATCTTCGCGTCGATCCCGGCGGCGCCGCGGTTGGCGACGGTCGCCCCGCATCCGCAGTGAAAATTCGCGGCCGCCAGCTTCGAAACATCGTACTGAGCGTGACAATTCTGGCAGGCGACCAGCCGCACACCTACACCTACACCCGCCGCACCGGAACGTTCATGGACGTTTGCTGAAGGCCATCGCATAAGCCAGCCACAGCGCGTAGGGCAGCGTGCCGAAATCGATGATCAGTGGCCCCCACCAGGCCTGCGACGAACCGGCCACCGGACACACGAAAACCGCCAACACCCCGAGTAGCGCCGCCACCACCGGTACCGCTTCGGGCTCCCGGCCGCGCCGTACCGTGTTGCGCCAGAACGCCCGCCAGTTGAACACGGCCAAGCCAAGAAAGAAGGCGCCTAGCACTACGGTCAGCAACCAGCGAAAGGTCTCCACGAGGCCTCCTTACCCGTATCCAGGTACCTATAGCGGCAGGTCGCACGACGGCTGAAGCAGCGCCGTCCATCGACAATTCGGACCAACGTAGTATAGCGGCTACGCATTTGGCACGATTCGGAGGCCACTGTGAAGCCACCGCAGGCTAACTTGATCAAGCTACACTCCCTGTATAGACTAGTTGTAGACTACTCTATACAGGTGTTCTCCATGTCCAAGGTAGGTGCCTACGAAGCCAAGACCCATCTTCCAAAGTTGCTCGAACGGGTGCAGGAAGGCGAACGCTTCACCATAACCAAGCACGGCCGGCCGGTGGCGGAGCTGGTGCCTGTTGGTGGGCGCGATGCGTATATCGTCGCGAGCGCGATCGAAGACTTGCGTGCGCTCAAGCGTCGCATCGAGGCGCGCGATGTGCGTTCGGAGGGTCTGAGGAAGAAAGGGGAAAGCCTGAGGGATTTGGCCCATCGTGGGCATCGTCACTTATGTCTTTCGTGCTGGATTGTTCCGTGGCGCTGGCATGGATAATGCCCGATGAAGGAGATCCGCGCGCCGACGCTGCCCTCGATCGACTACGCAATGATGTTGCCGTGGTGCCGGGGCTGTGGCCGCTCGAAGTCGGAAACGTCCTATTGATCGGCATCCGGCGGCGGCGCATTACGGAATCGGAAGCCGAGCAGGCAGTGCGCGATCTGCGTGCGTTACCGATAGAAATCGATCGGGAAACGCACGAACACGCCCTCGATACAACGCGCAGACTTGCCTCGGAGCATCGACTGACCCTCTATGACGCAGCCTACCTGGAACTCGCGCTGCGCCGCCAACTTCAACTCAGCACCCTCGACGAAGCCTTGGGCGCGGCCTGTCGCGCGGCCGGCGTGGTGCCGATCTGAGATCCCATCAGCGAAAATCGCGCGAGCGTACCGCCAAACCACCAAGCAGCGGGCTGTGATCCGCCACCTGCCCGGCGACCAGATGCACCACCTCGCCTTCGCGCTGGATCACGCCGCTGACGGTGAGCAGGCGCGCGCCGAACAACGCCCGGCGCTGGCGCTCGACCACCGCCGGCCACACCACTACGTTGACCTGCCCGGTCTCGTCCTCAAGCGTCATGAACACCACCCCTTTGGCGGTCGACGGCCGCTGGCGGTTGACCACCAGACCCGCCGCGCGCGCGTGACGGCCCTGACCGCGTTCGGCGAGCTCGGCCGCCGTGATGCAGCGCATCGCGCGCAGCCGTGCGCGCAGAAGCGCGAGGGGATGGCGCCCGAGCGTGAACCCCAGGCGTGCGTAATCCGCCACCAAGTCCTCGCCCTCGCTCGGCTGGGCGAGCAACGGCAGCGCCTCGCACGGCTCGTCCTCGGCGAACAGAGGCAGCGACTCTTCCACCCCCTGCGCCGCCCAATGTGCCTGGTGGCGGTTGCCGGCGAGCCCGCGCAGCGCGCCGGCCGCGGCCAGGATGTCCAGCTCCGCGCGCCCGAGCATCGCGCGGCGTGCCAGATCGGCGAGATCCCGGTAGCGCCCTTCTTCGCGCGCACCGACCAGACGCGCGCCCGCCGCGTGCGCGAAACCCTTGATCCGGCGCAGCCCAAGGCGCAATGCCGGTTGCTCGCCGTCGCGCGGCTCCAGGGTACAGTCCCAGTCGCTCCGATTGACGTCCACCGCGCGCACCTCGACGCCGTGACGGCGGGCATCACCGACCAACTGCGCGGGCGCGTAAAAGCCCATCGGCTGGCTGTTCAACAGCGCGCAGCAGAACGCCGCCGGCGCGTGGCATTTGATCCACGCCGAGACGTACACCAGCAGCGCGAAACTCGCCGCGTGCGACTCGGGGAAGCCGTATTCCCCGAAGCCCTCGATCTGCTTGAACAACTGGCGCGCGAAGGCCTCGCTGTAGCCGCGCGCGCGCATCCCGTCGATCAGCCGCGTCTCGAACGGCGCGAGGCCGCCACGGCGCCGCCAGGCGGCCATCGCGCGGCGCAGTGCGTCGGCCTCGCCGGGGCTGAAGCCGGCCGCCACCACCGCCAGGCGCATCGCCTGCTCCTGGAATATCGGCACACCGAGGGTACGTTCGAGCACCTCGCGCACCGCCTGCGAGGGGTAGCTCACCGGCTCGCGCCCCTGACGGCGGCGCAGATAGGGATGCACCATGCCGCCCTGAATCGGTCCCGGGCGCACGATCGCGACCTCGATCACCAAGTCATAGAAGGTTCGCGGCCGTAGCCGCGGCAGCATCGCCATCTGCGCGCGCGACTCGATCTGGAATACGCCCACGGTGTCGGCGCGCTGAATCATCGCGTACACTTCGGGGTCCTCGGGCGGCACGTCGGCGAGCCGCAGCGCCCGCCCGCGGCGCGCCGACAGCAAGTCCAGCGCGCGCCGGATAGCGCTCAGCATACCGAGCGCCAGCACGTCCACCTTGAGTAATCCCAAGGCGTCCAGATCGTTCTTGTCCCACTGGATCACGGTGCGCTCGGGCATCGCCGCGTTCTCGATCGGCACCAGTTCCGAGAGTCGCCCGCGGGAAATGACGAAGCCCCCGGGATGCTGCGAGAGGTGGCGCGGGAAACCCACCAGGGTCTCGATTAGCACCGCCAGCCGGCGCAACAAGGGCGCGTCCGGATCCAGTCCCTGCTCGCGCAATCGCTCCGGCACCACCCGCGCGCCATCCCACCACGACAGCGAACGCGCCAGGCGATCGATCCGCGCCGCATCCAGCCCCAGCTCCTTGCCCACGTCGCGCATTGCCGAACGCGCCCGGTAGGTAATCACGTTGGCGGTCAACGCCGCCCGCTCGCGACCGTACTTGGCGTAGAGGTGCTGGATCACCTCCTCGCGCCGCTGGTGCTCGAAATCCACGTCGATGTCGGGCGGTTCGTTGCGCTCGCGCGAAATGAAACGCTCGAACAGGGTCGCCATGCGCGCCGGGTCGACCGTGGTGATCCCCAGGCAATAACAGACCGCCGAATTGGCCGCCGAGCCCCGCCCCTGGCACAGGATCCCGCGCGAACGCGCGAATTCCACCAGCTCGTGCACGGTGAGAAAATAAGGCTCGTAGCCGAGTTCGGCGATGAGCGCCAATTCGTGCTCGACCTGGGCGAGCACCTTGGCCGGCGCCCCTGCGGGCCACCGGTCACGCATCCCGGTCTCGGTCAAGCGGCGCAGATGCTCGCTCGCCGTCAGCCCCTCGGGCACCAACTCCCACGGATATTCATAGCGCAACTCGTCGAGCGAGAATCGGCAGCGCGCCGCAATTCGCACACTCCCGGCAAGCAGTTCGGCCGGATAGATCCGTGCCAGCCGCTCGCGGCTACGCAAATGCCGCTCGCCGCTCGGCAGCAGGCGCCGCCCGGCCTCGGCCACCGTGCAATGATGGCGCACCGCGGTCAACGTGTCGTGCAGCGCACGCCGCCCACGCACGTGCATGCGCACGTCGCCGGAGGCCACCAGCGGCAAGCCCACCGCGCGGCCGAGCGCCTCGAAACCCCGCAAACGCGCTCGGTCGTCCGGCCCACGCAGCAATTCCACCGCCAGCCACGCGCGTCCCGCGAAGCGCTCCGCCAGCCAGCGCGCGTGCGCCTCGGACGGCACGCCCTCGCGCCCCGCCGCCAGCAGCGCCAGACAACCCGCGACGCCCCCATCCAGGTCCGCCATGCCGAGCCGATAGACGCCCTTGCGCGCGGCCCGCCGCGCCACGCTGATCAATTCCGAAAGCCGACCGTAGGCCGCGCGATCGGTAGGCAGCAACACCAGCTTCAGACCCTCGGCGAGCCGCAATTCGCTGCCGATCAACAGATGCAAACCGGCCCGCTTGGCCGCGAGGTGCGCGCGCACCACCCCCGCCAGCGAGCACTCGTCGGTCAGCGCCAGCCCCGCGTAGCCGAGCGCCGCCGCGCGTTCCACCAATTCCTCGGGATGCGAGGCCCCGCGCAGAAAGCTGAAATTACTTAGCGCATGTAGTTCGGCGTAAGCGGGCGCGTTCACCGCCCGATGATAGACTATTTATTTATACAGTCTCAAGCCACAAAAATAGCCATGGATTTGTGCGGGCTCAACGCGGCCAGTGAGGCAACCGCAACGCCTATGGGCTCGGGCGGAAATTAAGTTGCCAACTCGGGTGACGAGACGCACGACTGGCAAGGCGCGAGGAAGGCGAATAGTCACTCTCTTCAACTGACGAGCAACGCAGCCAGGCGGGATGGGTCGGCGTGAGTTGCCGTCACTCGGCCCGATCGAGCGTCTAGACCTACCGCCCTGACAACTGTAGCCGCGACGCATCCCAATCCGCATCGGCGTACTCGTCGATTACCCGCCCCAGCTTCTGTGGATCCGTGACGACGGCATAGGCCCATTTGCCCCAAGTGCCGATTTCGTTGACGGCATTCACCCAACGCTGTGCTGCCTTGGCCTTCACGTCGGCGGCATCGTCCGGCTGGCCCTTGACCTCGATGATGAGTTGCACGCCGTTGTCGAGAACCGCGATGAAATCGGGTAGATAGTTTGCGGGAATACCGTTGTTGCGATAGATGACGGTGAATCCCAGGTGGTCGTTCTTCACCCACCGCACCACACCGGGATGCGCATCGAGCGCAAACGCGGCGCTCTGCTCCCATTTCGCGGTGTCGGCCACCATTGCGTTGAGGTGGCACTTCTCGACCGGATAGATCGGCTTGGTCGAATAGAAATCGACGAACAAGCTGCTACGACGCCCATTCGCGCCATTGGGGATCACCGGCAGTTCCTTCGAGGCCAGTTCTCCGCCCTTGCGCACCGCTTCGTAGAGCGCCGACACGGCGGCGTTCATGTAATTGTCTACGGCGAGCAGATCGCAGAGCTGGCTGTCGCCCTTGCGCACCAACCGCTCGCGCAAAAAACGCAGAGCAACGAACAACACCTTCTGAAACAGCAGTCGGGCCGGGACCGATTCCTTACCGTTCTCCTCCTGCCAACGCAGACATACCTGACGAGCCAAGCGGAAGGCGACTTCCTGGGTGCGAAAGCGTTTTCGCCAAGTGCCGAGCGACAGCTTCGGGCGTGCACCGGGCCCGTAGGCCGACAATGCACCCTCCGGCGCGGTGAGCGACGTCAGTTCAACCCGCGGCGGAATCACCATCGGGTCGAGCGTCACCTGCGCGATCTGATCCCACTCGATATGCACGTCAAACTGCCCGCTCTGCTGGTAGCCGGTCACCACGGGGAAGACGATCTCGTATCCCGCCCGCTCCGGCATCGAAAAGATGTGGTGCGGATCCGGGGTCGTGCCGCCATCACGCGACTTGCGTACCTTGAACGGCACCAGTTCGAACGGCACGCCGAATACCTTGGCGGTCTCCTCGGCGAAGTGCCCCGAGCCATCGTCGAGCAGCGCGTAACGCTTGCGTCGCAGCGCACGCCCCACGACCTGCTCGCACAGCAATTGGGAACCGAAGGGGCGCAGGCCCACGATATGGGTTACTGTATTCGCGTCCCAGCCCTCGGTCAGCATCGAAACCGAGACGATGCAGCGCACATCGCGCCCGGGTAGGATGCGCTCGTCGATCCAGTGCGCCGATCCGTCGTTTTCATCACTGGCCGCTTTTTCATTGTTTTTGCGCACCAGTTCGGACCACTCCTCCGGCACCTTGCCGCCCGGCCACTCGGCCTTGCCGACCGTATCGAGGATGAAGCGTAGCCGCCGCGCTTCGCCCTTGGCGGTACCCGATTCGATGTCATCCACGACCTTGGAGTCGATCCGCACGGTCAGTTCGCGGCCCGGCTGGTTACGGAACCACGGTGGGGCCACGGCGGACCCACCCTCACCCTCGGCCAGCCACGCATAAACCGCCTTCGCCAACTTGATGTCGCGACAGACCACGATGAATACCGGTGGCACCGGATGCCTGTCCTGTCGTTTGGCCGTCCGATCCCATTCGGTGAAGCGCTCGTACCACTCCTGCGCCAGCAAATTGATCGGCGCGCTGGCGTAGTTCATCACGATCTCGGGCGTGAGATGGACGCCGTACCCATCCGCCGCAGCCTGCTCTTGAACCCAGCGCCAGATATTGAAATAGGCCGCCTCATCCGCTCCGGTGGTGTCGCGCGACGGCAGTTGCGGGATCTTCACCAGACCCGATTCGATCGCGTCCAACAGCCCGAAATCGGACACCAACCACGGGAACGGCCGTCCCACCTCGTTGCCGGAGCCCTGGAGATAAAACGGTGTCGCGGATAAATCGACCGCCAGTCGGATGCCACGCTTGCGCCCCCCGGCCATCTTGTTGATCCGATCCAAGCCCTCGATCCAGATCGTCGCCTCGCGAGCGTTCTTTTTCGCCAGCATCCGGTCTTCTTCCAGATCCGCCTCGTCGGTCGCGCCCTCACCGCGTCGATAGGCGTGGTGCGCCTCGTCGTTGAACACCAGCCAACGGGCCGAACGGCCGCGCCCGGACCCTAACTCCGAGCGAATGCGCTTGAACCACGCGGCATCCGATTCGTAGTACTTGATCTCGCGGCTTTCATTGCGCTTGCCGGCATTCTTGACAACCGCCACCGCCTCGCCGGTCTTGACCACCTTCGCCGACTGGCCGTTGACGGTGCTGCTCTCCAGCTTCGCCAGCCGGTGCCAGTTCGCGATCATCACCTCGCCGCGACGCAGCGCTTCCATATGGTGTGGAGGTACCAGTTGCCGGGTGCGGTAGAGGCTCAGATCGCCGCGCGCCGGATCCAGTTCCTGCAAGCGCTCGCGGATCGTCACATTGGGGCACACCACCAGAATGGTGTCGCTGAATCGGTCGTCGGTGGGCGCCGCCACCCGGTTCAGGATCGACCAAGCCGCCAGCATTCCGATCACCGTGGTCTTGCCGGTGCCGGTAGCCATCTTGCAGGCGTAGCGCACGAACGCGCGGTGGCCCGTAGTCTTGGCCTCCGGCCCCGGTTCGTCCGTCGGGATCTTCGCCAGCCCCTTTCGATAGGGTTCCGCAGCCTCAACCAGAAACAAGATGGTTTCCGCCGCTTCGATCTGGGCGAAAAACAAGCGCTGCATGCGATCTTCGGATCGCCACAATGCCAGCAGTTCGTGGGTCACCGCCGAGGCGCCGTCATATTCGCGCCCGGTCAGCGCACCCACGCGCCAAGCCTGCACCGCTTGCCGCAAACGGTTGATCAACGCCAGTTCTTCTTTCTGACCGACTTCGGCGCCAGCGAACAATTCTTCCTGCTTGCGCGATTTGGCACTGCGCTTGGCGCGTTCCGGGACGCGAAAGTAGTAACTCGCCGGTCGCCGACCGGCCGCCTTGACCGGCGCCTTCGCCTTTTCGATCTCCCAATGCTCCTGCGGTTCGCAAAACGGCGAGTTGATGATCGGCGACTCGACCTCCAGCGGGCCAGCGGCTGCATCCTGTCGCTCCGTCATGCTGTTCATTCCCGGATCCCCGAACGGCTCAGGCCGCCCAGCGCAGGATCTCCAACTCCGCACCCTTGCGCACTGCCGGCTCGGCCAACGCCAGTACCTGTTCGGTCATTTCCTCGGAAAGGTAATATTCTCCGCAGTCGTCGCAGACCCGGGCGGGAACTTCTTTTATCACCACGGTGGTCGTACCGCGCTCCAAGGTGACGGTGGCGGTACCGCGTCGCGTCATACCGATCTTGCAGATTACGCATTTCATAGTTCTCTCCGGGTCTTGAAATCGGCCGCCCAGAGCAACGAATCGTGCCGCCAGGCGGTAACCGCGAAGCAGTCCCCACGTTCGGGTAGGCGCGGCCGCCGAATGCGCCGATAAGCGCGCCTTCGCAGCTCGTCGCGTACCACTCGAGTGAGCCGGATTGAACATTGCGCTGCCCCCTCCCCGTCCATTGACACCCCTCGACGACCTATCCCGACACCCGGATACGTGTGCGTCTTTCATCGACGGTCACGATCGCACCCCGGCTTAACTCGGAACCGTATTTGGCCACAACGCGTCGGCAGTAATCAGCCTGCTTGCGCGCCGGGATCGCCACCATGCGGACAATTCCGCAATGGGGTTCTCCGTGGAGTATCGCCCGTTCTCCGAAGTCCTTATCCAGCGTTACGAGGGTGCGCTCCTGCGCGTACGCCAGACTCAGGATCGCCTGGTCACCGGGGTCGGTCTCCCATTCACCGATCCAAATCGCCTCATGCCCTGCTGCCCGCAAAATCCGCAACGCGCCACCCCAAACACAAGTGTCCAGCAGCAGCTTCACGCCGCCGGATCCATGACGTGAGGCTCCACCCTTTCATGTCCCACCAGGCGGTGCGCATAGGCTAGACAAGCAAGAATGTCTTCGCGCTCCAGCCACGGATAACCCTCCAGAATCGTCTCGAAGTCATCCCCGGCCGCCAGCATGCCCAGCACATGCTCGACCGCGATCCGCCGGCCTCGGATGATCGGTTTACCGGCGAAAATCTCCGGATTGATGGTGATTCGTTCGAGAAGTTCGTTTTCAGTCATTTCGTTTCCTCCTTACCCGATTCCGGGGCTCGGTTCGCCGCGCCATTGGTCCGGATAGGAATGGTCGGTTGAATGCAGGCTGAGCAGCACGCCTGCATGGAGCCTCGCGGGTACCGCGTCGCGCCCAAGCGCCCGATCGAACAGGCGCCGCAGCGCATGGCCACTGAATGAGACCGACGCGCAGTCCATCAATCGGCCTCGCGTACCGCCATCAATTCATTGCCGCGTTCGTCGATCACCTTCACCGCGATGCGCCGCTGTTCGCCGAGCGCAAACGGCTTCGACTCGGTGCCCGCGAGGTGCGCCCAGACGCTCTCGTCGAACTCGGCCTTGAGCGACTTCTTGAGATTCTCCCAGGCGCCGGTGCGCGGGAAAAAGACCTGCGAGGCACAGAACACCAGGCCGTTGTAATCGCTGTCGAGCATCCAGCAGGGCAGATTCTCCGCGCTCACCGACTCGGTTTCCAGGGTATCGGGGCGGAAGGTATCGAGGCCCAGCACCTCGACCTGGTAAAGCGGCTCGCCGCCGTCACGTCGCGCGGCGGGCTTCAGCCGTACATCGGGCAGGCCGGTGAGCGAGAAGATCTGATCCGTATAACTGGTCTTGAGCAAATCGCTCATCACCACGTCGGGCGTGACGTTGATGTAGGCGCAGGGGATGCGCAGCTTGGCGCGGTCGCCGACCAACTCGCGCGCCTTGGCCTGAATCGCAAAGCCGAACAGATAGAGCTGGTCGTATTTGAGAAACCACGCCTCGCGCGCTGCCTCCACCACCGTCAGCGAGCTGATCGCGCCATCCTCCGGGCCGAAGGCGACCGCGATGCGCTGGCCGCCATCGGTATGTGCTTCGGCGTGCAGACACTCACAGTCGGCCACCGGACGCACCGAGTCCAACGCCAGCGTGGTGTTGCCCGGCAGGCGCAGCGTGTGGGCGCGGCGCAGCACTTCGATCATGCAATCCAGATAGACGCGCGGGTTCTGCTCCGAAGGCGGCACCTCGCCGGTACCTACCGCGGTCATTTCGTCCAGGGTCGCGGCGGCCTCCACCGTCGCCTCGACCGCGAAGGGGCCGCACACGCGGGTGATCTTCTTGTTGATTTCCGGCCGATCGACCAGCGTCACCGTTTCGGGATCCTCGTTGTTGGCGATCGACTTCAACGTGATGTGTGGAACCAGCCCGCCGATCTCCTCACCCTTGCGATTCTGCCTGCGCTTGTAGACAAAACCGCCCACCGGGCCGTGCTGGGGCTCCTTCAGTTCGTACCAGGGGAAGGTCGCGGTCAGCAACCGCTGCCGGGCCAGCCCCAGCGGTACGCGGGAGGTGTCACAGGTGATCCAGCGCCGGCCCCATTGCTCGGCGACGTAGGCGGTGGTTCCCGAGCCGCAGGTGGGGTCGAGGACCAAATCGCCGGGGTCGGTGGCCATCAAGAGGCAACGTTGGATAACCTTCGTGTTGGTCTGTACGACGTAGGACTTGGCCTCCGTAAATGCGCCGGTTTGGGTATCAGTCCAAACATTCGAAACCGCAGTGAACGGAAAATCCGAGAAATACCGAACATAAGCGAGAGAGTTCTTGGTCGGCGCGGCCAATCTACCCGCAGATAACAAGTGGGCAATACCAGATTTGTTGGTCTTCCAGTACCCCCGCGTTAATCGGTAGGTATGGCCTTCGAACTCTACGGGGAATCGGCTTTTCTCAGTGCCACTCTGTGATGTCAGATTATCATGACGGTATACTTTCGAATCCTTAGGTAAGTTAACTGGGTTTTGACGTTCCTCACTGCTCATAACGCGTCGAGTTCCATCGTTCAGTTCGACTCGCGTGTAACGCGCACCAGCATCATCGGCCAGCGTCCGCGTTTGGTAAACACTGTGATGTCTTATTGCTGCGATGTTCCTCCCGTACCAGAGCAAGTAATCGCAGCTCTTTCCGATCAAGCTGCCTCCAAGGCTGGAAGTCGTTTTGAAGGAGATAACTGACACATGGTTTTTTGATCCAAAAACCTCGTCCATCAACTCTGCTACATGATGCAGATTCTCATCCGAGATCTGCACGAACACGCTACCGCTTTCTGTCAATAGCTCCCGCGCCAGCAACAGACGGTCGCGCAGGTAGCTGAGGTAGGAGTGCAGTCCCAACTCCCAGGTGTCGCAGTAGGCTTTGACCATCTCCGGCTCGCGGATCATCTCGTCGTCCTTGCCGTGCTTGACGTCACGCCGGCGCACGAAGGGCTGGAAGTTGGAGCCGAATTTCACGCCGTAGGGCGGGTCGATGTAGATCATCTGCACCTGGCCGCCGAGTCCTTCGTATTCCAGCAGGGAATTCATCACCTGCAGTGAGTCGCCGAGGATCAATCGATTGGTCCAGGGGCCTTGGTGCTCGTAGGCGGCGAGCTTGTCGGCGATGTCGATCTGCGGATCGCCGAACAGGTCGAGGTTCTGCCCGGCCGCCTTGTAGCGCTTGAGGCGTTCGAGGATCGCGCGGGTGGCGTGGCGCTCGTGGACGAACAACGGCACGGTCGGCACCCGGATCTGGTGGCGTTCGGCCTTGCCCGCCCAATCGAGAAACGGCCGGGTCAGGCTCTTGAGCCGCGCCACGCACTCGGCAGCGGAGGCGAAGCGCTCCCCGGTTCCCTTCCAAACCTGTTCCTGCTCGAAGACCTGAGCCTCGCCCTGTTCCGCCGCCGCGCCGATCAGATTCAGCAGCCATTCGGCGAAGTCGCGCTCGGCGTTCTCGTTCCAGCAGAGTTCCGGCGCAAGGCTGGAGAGTCGTAGCGGTAGATACGCGGCCGCTTGCTGGCCGCGAACTGGTCCTGCACGCCGACATCGGGGCGCACCGGCGATTTGAGGTTGTGCCGGTAGGTGCCGTAAAGATCGTTGCCGTCGACGGACCCCGGGCGCGTGTCGGGATCCGGCGCCGGCGTGGCTGCGACCGATCCGCCGGCACCGGCCTCGGCCCGATAAACCGACCCACCCCGCCCGCGCCCCTTGGCGAGCACGCCGTCGGCAATCAGTTGCGCCTTTACCGCCAGGAACGTCGCCTCGTCCAACGTCCATCCCGCGGCCTCGGCGTGTGCCTTCACTCCCGCGAGCAACCGCTTGTTGCCGATCGCACCGCCCCCTTCAGGGAGCAACTCCAGAATGGCGTCACGAATCAGCGCTTCCATACCCGACTCCTTGCCGATCGGTTTCTTGCCCCCCTAATCACCAATCTCCGTCGCAACCTGCTGGACCGATATCCGGCGCCGGAAATAGCGTCGCGGGCGAAGCAATACGAACCGTCACCCCAATCATATTCGCAGGATCGAACGAAGCCTAATCGGCCCCGCTGGAAATCCACATCCACGACGTGGGCGAAGGCGATGCGTCCGCGCTGAAAAGCAACCGATTAAACACATCCAGATCATATTGCCTCCCGGCCTGCACCCGTCGTCAGTGCCCTTGCCGAATCGGCAACGTACAGCCTGCTAGCGTAGCGTAGCCGCGACCTGCGGCTCCACCGCCAGCCACGCGCGGCCCGCGAAACGCTCCGCCAGCCAGCGCGCGCCACGGACTACACACCCTCGCGCCCCGCCACGAGTGCAATTCGCGTATCCGGGCGCGTCCATGCCCGATGGCAGGCTGGTTAAACCAAGCGACTTTCGAAGCCTGGGTGGCAACGCCCGTGCCACCGGGGCCGATGATCACAAACACTGTTCGTGGCTGGTTGTGCTCTCGTACAGTGCGTCCCGCTTCACCGAATACGCAAAGGAATAGCCGGCATCCGGGAGCACCCATTCCTCGCCTTTCCTGTTGAGGCTTACGATAGCACGCGTTCCGGGCGCCGGTGGATCGAGCCCCGATTCGGTCAATGTGTAATAGCTGATTTCGATTCCAGGCTTCAAACTGGCTTTATAGCACTTGAATACCGAGGCACTAACCCGCCACATGACATACCCTTCGGCGCCGCCATCCGTGCGGATCACCCGCGCCTTGTGCACCCGATCAATTTCAACCGCCACAGTCATATCCGTTGCCGCCACGTTCCGGGCAATCAGTTCGTAGGGAGGAAAGCCGCTGTCCGCGCCCTGCGCCCAGGCCACGGAAACGGCGAGCACGACACTCAATCCCCCGAATCTCGCCAATAATTTCGCCAAGACTCCCGCGAACACGCTGTGAGTCGACGGGCCGTTCATCCGCGGGCGGGGATATCGCGCTTCGCAAGGCCATATCCCAGGGCTTGACCGTTTGCAAACATGACCACCTTCGATCTCATACCATGCGCCCTCGCCGGACCCTATTGCACGTACTCGACGAGGATTCCTTTCAACGCTTCTTTGTCCAAAAAGTCGGAGTCGATCTGGATAAATTTATCGCTGCCTTGAAACACGAAAATACAGGACTGCCGGCCACCGATACTGAAATAGGCGGTCATATTGGTGCCTCTCCAGACACCATTTTTCTTTTTTTCAGACAGCATTGGAGCCCGGTAGATCGCAACATCCCTCGCCTTGCACTCACCGGTCTCGCGTGTCCCGAATACCCGCGCATAAAATTTGCTCGCCTCACATCCGTAGAGGCCATGAATGTCGTCACTCCTATCGGTGAAACTCAGATACTCTTTTCCCTTCCGCTTTCCGTACTTGAAAATCAAGAAACGCTGTTTGCCGCGACCGAGCGCTATCACCTCTTGCTGAGCGGGTATCTTGAAGTGGATCCCGGCAAAGATCAGCTCGATTGCCGCATCCGGCCCACTTGCAAGGCCAATCGGAGAAACGAGCAGCAACAGCCACGATAAAACCAATTTTCGCATTTTCGCTCCTTCGCTGCGCCGCTCAAAGCGGCGGCTCGACGCCGTTCACGACGCGATACTCGAGGTAGCGCCGCAGCCACTCCAGGCACTTGCGCTCGCCGTTGCCGTGAAACGCGAGCTGCCCGTCGTTCGCTTCGATCAGCAGTACGTAGCTATTGCTGCTGCGATAGCCCGGACGGTCGCTAAGCTCACCCGAATAAGCGATATAGCTACTTTGCCGTTCGACCCGAATCTGCTCCACGTCGGTCACCGCGATCGAGGTCGGAGGGGCGTCCGAAAACAGATCACGACCGGTGACGGTGTGCATCACCCGCCCGACGAATGCAGGCGGATCCGCCCGGTTGCTCACGACCTCGATGCGATCGCCGGCAATCCGCAGGCTTGATGAAGGCGTTTCGGACACGGCCTTGCCAAGCACGCCCATGGCTCGGAGCAGGCGGTAGAATCCGTACGATATCAGGCCGAGGATCACCCCTCCCGCGCCCAGGCCAAGCGAAACAACCATGAAGTTCTCTGCACCCACCATGTTGTAGAGCACCCACAGGAACAGCGCCAGGCTGCCCGCCACGCTCGCCCAAGTCAGCAGCGCCGACCCCGCGCCCGCCCGCATCACGATGGTCGTCGCGTCACCATCGCGGGCAATTTCAACCTCGCGGGGCACCGGCCCCGGATCCGCAGCCGGCTCGCGACGGCCGGCGAGCTTGGCGTCGAGCGCGCCGACCGCGCGCACGATCGGGCCCGACACGTCCTCCGCGAGCGCCGCCAGGCCCAGGCGCGCGGCGAACCGCTTCTGGAGTTCGCGCGGCGGCGTGACGCCCTCCTCAACCCAGAGCGGGATGCAGCGCAGCGGGTCGGGATGGCTCAGTTCGATCACCTGATAGCGCACGGTCGCCACGGTGTTACCCACCCCGGGGTCCGCACGTTGCTCCTCGCGCAGCGTCACCCCGGAAAATGCGGTGAGCGCCTCTTCCCACGCGGCGTGCTGAAACAGGTTGCGGGCATTGACCCGGACCCGATCGCCGATAAACAGGATCTCTTTGCGGTAGCCGAGCGACCACACCGCGATCAGGAGGTTGATGACCGCCACCGCTCCGAATCCGTATAGCACCAGCGCCCAGATACCCATCTCGGGGTTGACCAGGAGGCCGATGATCACGACCACGAGCAACACCCCGCCGCCGACCCCGAACTGCAGACGCAACAAGAAGGGATCGGGTCGATGCTCGAAGTGCATCGGGCTGCGATCCGGGTCGATTTGCGGCTTCATCGCCCACCATCCGCCCGGACTCAGGCCGGCACGTAATCGCTTGAACATCGTTCCCCCCAACGATATCGATCGAACCGCGCGACAGGGCTCAGCCCCAGCCCTGAAGCATGAATCTTGAAGCTCAATGGTAGCAAGGGTTTGCGAGGTCTGTATAAAAATGGGCGTCGCAAATGCAGGGGTAGACAATCATGGCGCGGTTTGACAGGATAAAGGAG
>Ga0114931_10001521_pt1 | contig 29604 bp, 22 predicted proteins | sample 2SBtaG_FD_89579 | JGI IMG/M metagenome (GOLD analysis project Ga0114931, IMG submission 89579) | Deep subsurface microbial communities from Kolumbo volcano to uncover new lineages of life (NeLLi) - 2SBTROV14_V59a metaG | ecosystem: Environmental > Aquatic > Marine > Volcanic | place: Kolumbo... | reverse complement strand
TCGTGCGAAATCGACATTCCCAGAATCTTCTTATTCGCAAATGTCTCACCATTTTCAAAATCTCTGGCAATATCCAATATCTTTGTTTCATGCGGTAAAAGATTTATGATTGCCGGATTACTTAAAACAGCGGGCTTTCTAGTTAGAGTCACCGTAACTGCTAAAGGTTTGCTACGTGTGTTGGTTAAAACAATGGCGGTTTCCGCTTGACCCGATGGACTCCACCAAACCCCTTCGAGCTTCTTCGAATTAAAGTCCTTTAACTCCCTCAGCTTGTACTCAAATCCCAAACTATTTTGTTCATCCGTGAGATGAATCTGAGAACCCAATACAAGAAAATTACCTCTGTGAACTAACCGTAAGTTTCCTTCTAAAAATGCCTCACTACCGAGACTAGCCCATTCCGATAAATCAATAAAAGTTCCTTTATTTGGCTCAATCGTAATCGCTGGAATTTTCAAAGCCTCGCCATTTAGCGCATATAACGTGGGCTTAACCTCAAGTGGATGCCCTCCTTTATTGTTCAAAAGCAATCTTGATTTCATTCCATTTTTCAAATTGTAATATCCTCCAACCAAGGTGTGAGACATTTTTGTATCGTCATCTAATCTTATCTTCTTTGGAATAAAAGGAGTTTTCTCCTGAGCTGAAAGCGCGCTGAATGCACCTGTAATAAGCAATAAGCTGATTACAAAAACTCCAACGCTCCTACATCTTATTTGTGCTGAACTAACACTCTTTTTCATATTTACCTCTTAAATCACCGTCAAATTGCGATGAATGTCTATGAGCAACATCTGATTAACCCTATGGATGCTCGTGAATGTTATTCGGCAAAATCTAAAGAGAGTATTTTCTATGGAAGAAAAAACACATCCTTTGCCTCTGCCGACATTGGCTTTTACCAACGCCTTCGGCACTAAGATGTGTTTTTTTTCACAAGCGGCTTATGCAGTAAATCAACACGTTTCAATTTATACCGAAGACATTCTCTTTCTAGTTCGATTCTTTCCCATTGATGATTCCAGTCACCTTCCTTGGTAGTTTGTCGAACTAAAATTCTTCTTAAATTTTTAAAGATCTATACAATTATTTTTAGTCTTCAGAGACCGCTTAGGAATCGCGAAACTGACTTGCAACCATACAAATATATCTAACAATTGCCAATATCATTTGTTTTGCTTTTAACGCAAGATCACCGCTCCTCGGATTAAAGTTTAAAACTAAGCCTTGGGTATCTTTTGTAATTTCTGCGCGATTCAAATCCAGCGTAATTCTCTCGCTCCACGGAAATTCAAAATCTGTTCGAAAAGTAAGCTTCGTTGTCTCCCAATAATCTTCAAGCTCTCTAAATCGTCTGGTTTCAATTGTTTTCATTTTTTCCTTCCTTCTGGTTTTTTCTTAAACTTTTTTCCAATAGCGAGAACCCGCAGCCGACGACAAACGGGGAGCTTTTGAATCTTTTTGAAAAAAGATTCTTTGTCTCGGGTTCTCGCTAAACTTGAAAATGTCTTGTTGGCTTGTTTATAGAAGTGGGTTTCTTTAAAAGAGAAAAACACACCTTTTTTGCCTTTCCGACATTTGGTTTTTCGACCAATGTCTTCGGCTAAAAATGATGTGTTTTACTTTTTGGCTTATGTAGCAAAACGCTTATTCAATTTATGCCGAAGACATTGTCTTCTTTAGTTCGATACTATCGCAGATCAATTCAAATCACGCGCTCCCTAAAGATCGCGTTTCTGCCCTCCCCCCAATGATTCCAGTCATCAAGTTTGGAAAAATATATCGAACTAAATTCGTTTCAATTTTGTAAAGATCTATTTGTCTCTTTTCAAAGACATGGGAGAAAATTTAACATAAACGCAACGCTGTTGCAAGTATGAAACATATTTATTTTCTCCGAACTGTCTTATCCAGACTCTTTTTGGTTAAATACAAAAGGGCACAGCAAAGCCTTCTGACTTAATCTTCCTAGTCAAAAACTCTCGGTGTCGTCGGTTTATTCAGTTTTTGCTGAATCGGGAGTTTTATGAGCCTGAATCCTTTAAGCGTATTTGCTAGTCTGTTCCCCGGTTTCTGTAAATCTATCTTTCAGAGCGTTAGTTCGCTCGTAGATTTATCTGACTCTTCCGTGCAAAGTTCAAATACGCGATAAGTTTTCAAATCGAGGTAAACGTTACAGCATCTGATTTATTGCTGTCAAGCATTTTTTTTCAAAAGCTTGTGAACTCAGCATGTCTAGCGAACAGAACTAGACCATCTTCTGTGAATTTTTAAGGTGCAAACCAATACGATAAATTTTAGGGAAATTTTCGGATTATGGTTTCTAAGAAAAGACGAAAACACTATTCTCCTGAGTTTAAGGCGAAAGTTGCTCGAAAAGCTCTAAGCGGAACCCAATCAAACGCAGAAATCGCAAAGGAATTTTCGGTTCATCGCAACCAAGTTTCAAGGTGGAAAAATCATGCTCTTAAAAATCTCAGTACACTTTTTGAGCACAAATCTAAGGAGAATAAACCTGACCCGCAAACAAGCCTTATAAATCGACTATCTAAAAAACTCAAACAAAGATGTCTCGAACTCAAATGGTTACGAACCAAGATATCTCCTGACGTTAAACAAAAATGTGAATTTATCGAGCCGAAACATGCCCGAATTTCAATAAAACGACAATGCCGAATCTTGGGGTTAAACGCCTCAACCTTCTTTAATAAGAACAGGAAGTAGAAAACGGCGATAAATGACAAAAACTGCACCAAAAAAAATTCTTAATAGCGGTCTAGTTTTCCAAATTAATATTTTTTACAAATAATTTGATTTAAGATATTTTTCAGGTTTAAGAAGACACCATTTTGCGTATTCTTTTTTCTTACTTCGCCTTGCATAAAGAATCTTATTAAACTCAACAAACAACATTATTCGGATATTCTTTGGCGCATTCAAATTTATCTTTGCTTTTCGTCCGCAAACACGGTGAGAGCGTAAAGCCCCTTACAACAGTGCGGAGAAGCATAAAAAATGCCGGAAGCCCGAGACAGTAGGCGACAGCATTCATGGATTTTGTTTTATGCCGTAATCTTTGACTGCTGTTGGGTTTTGTCTTCTTCTACCCCCGTGCTTGCGCGTGGGGCTTTATGCTGCCCCCCATTCGCGAGTTTTGGCTACAAGGTATAAATTGGGGCATTGTGCTTGCCTAGCCTGGATATTGCACGAAGGCGATACAATAATTCCAATAGATGCTTGGTTTTTCATCATGTTACAAGAGGAAATCGAAGTTTTCAAAAATTACAGTTTGTATCTGAACGGATTTCTGACGAATCTGGCTTTGATTCTTGCCCAAAATCTCTTAAACCATAGCTATGGCTATACTCTAAGAGATTTTGAACAAGCCTCTTTGCCATATTAGCCAGAAAGTCCATTCCCTTCGTGCAATATCCAGGTTAGCTGCTTTTTCAGTATTTTGAATTTAGGCATTCTAATGCATGAATAATTAGAAGTTTTTGTGCATTTTTTATGAAAATCTTGACGCAGGCGAAATTGAGTGAGATAGTCTTATAAGAAAAAGAGCCTGCAAATTTATAGCTGGAACCACAAATCTTCAGACTCTTTTAAATTTACATAGTATCTTCGGCACAAATTGAATTGCACGTTGATTGCTACATAAGCCGTCTAGCATAATAACCCATTCTTAGTGTCGATCGCAAGTGTTTTTGGGTCTTTCTTGAAAAAAAGACCAAGATTTTTTTAATACCTGCTGATGTTTTGGTCGCTGAGGATGTTTTTTTATGCCCAACTTTCCATGAACATTGGCTATTTGAAACGGTTCCTTATTTCGCAAGGAGATATTGCTAATGAATTATATACACAATACACAAACAGAAAATGTACTTTCCGCCTCTGTCAAAAACTCCAGATACCGATTTTACAAAAGATGTAGGAAATGGACCTCAGTGTTGTTGGGTTTAGTCATTTTTTCTACTTCATTGTTCGCACAAAATTTCAATCGAGGTCCTTCAAGAGGAAACTTTACCCGCAGAAATGCCTTCAGACAGGAAATTGCCAGGCTCGATATTACGGTCGAACGCAAAGGGTTCAAACCCCTCTCAATAGCGCAGGTGCCTCGGGTACGCAAGGGAGATTTGCTCCGCATACGTATGCTTGAAGAACCAATCAACGGAATAATGCCGGACAAAAGTTTCTGGAACTGGACACTTCTGGTTGCTTTCGTAAACCCTTTGAGAAACAAGAAAAATGAAGAATCTGTTTCAAGAGAAATCAGATTTAAGCGTGACGGCTGGTACAAGGAACATCTTTTTAAAGCTCCTTTTGATAGTCAACCCGTTTTCTTTCTTTACCCGAAGCCGAAATATCGAAAAAAGATAAAGAAACTGATAAGAAAAAACTTCTCGCAAATAAAAAAGATTGGCGAAAAAACTCTGGAAATTGCCGATGCTTACGCCCACATAAACATGTTCCTTAACGAGTTACAGCAAGTAATCAATACAAACCAAAGTGGTTTCCGTATTTCGAATAACTACACATTTGGAGCAAATAGTAGGTTTAATGACAGCTATTTCAGAAACGAGATGGTTGAGCGAATCGCGCAAAGTTTCAATATCCGGCTTCCCAGTTGTTGGACAGGAACCGGCGGCTTCGGCAGAGGCTCTAACAATTTTGTCAGCCGGGCTCAGTGTGTGGCTCAAAAGGTCAGGTTAGAAGATTTTGATGTAAGTGTCGGAAAAATAATCCAACAAGGAGGGCTTTTCGCGGCAAGCAGGCTGGTTGAGAAATTCCCTGAATTAACTTATTGGATAAACATAGCAGCCACGGCTTTAGACTTTATCTTAAGAGCTACAAAAAAATCCCCTTTGAGAATTGTTCCAACAATGGCATCGGTAAATGGCATCAATCGTCAAAGTAGATCCAATAGAGGTGTCGGAGGTCGAAATCGCAGCCGTATTCCCAATGTTCAAAAGATTCGGCTTTTTGCTCAAAACCCTCCAACAGACATAAATTTCGTTACCGCTTTTCCGGTCGTATTACATAAGTGGCAGCCCGATGCCGACCCAAACGTAATATCTCTCCCCGCTCCAAAATTGATGGAACCGTGTGTCCACATGGGACAAAATATCCTTAAGAATACTGACATTACTTATGATTGGTTGAGAGATCCTTTTGCAAGAAATTTCCGATTAATTATGAGTGCTAAGAATGGCTTCTCAAAGGAATTCTTTTTAACAAAAAACGTAGGAATGTCAGGATGGCAATTGATATTAACGCCCCGAGATTTGCAGACACTCCCCAAAATACAAATGGAAATAACGACAAAAATTGTCGCAACGCGCGGGTTCAATCAGATCGAAAGCAAAAATTTTGTTTTAGCGATTGCTGGCAGTGGCAGGTGGGAAGTGCCTACTGAAATCCTTAGTAAATTTGCGGTCGGAAAGAAACGGCGTATAGTTGTTAAAAATTCAAATGGTAACATTCGTTGTCTTTAATCCGTCACATACAAACCTTCCTTTGGAGGAGAGTTTACCTTTGAAGCCAATTCGAAAACCAATCCTTTAAGGTTTAGCAAAGACGGAAAACAAGCTTGGTTTGAAATTGATACAACCCATTTCAAACCAGGTCAGGGTAGTCTTGAGATACGAGGTTACAACAGCAATCGCCCCCAGACCATTAGGGTAAAACTTCATCCTCGCGCACCGGATATAACAAAACTCAAAGCACATAAAGGTGATAACGGAATTCTTGTTGAGGGAGAGAGAATCAATCAAATTAGAATGTTAATTGTGAATGGCAAGACCGCCCGACCTGATCCGTCTCAGAGTCGTTTGTCCGGAAAACAGGCGAGTGAGTCAAAGGCATTTGTATTCCTGAATCCAAACGACAAGATTCTAAAGAAAAAGATCTTGATAGAAATGCGTATGGATGCTGGGCGCAAGTACGAATATCCAAAGATATTCTCAGCACTTCCTGCAAGACCGACTATTCAAACCGAGAAGAATAAAGAAATAGAAGCGATTATTTTAGGTAGCACCAATAAAAAAACCGGACAATTTGATCTGAGCAAATATCCTGTTGCGGAAGTTAATACTCCAGAGATGACAATCGCTGTCAAAACCGCTTTAACTGACTATTCATTTAAGACTGAGAACCTGAAAATAGAAACTAGGGTCGAAAACGGTCAAGTCAACCGAAATTTATTACCCACTGTAAAGTTGGAAGTGCTCGATACTGCTAACTTAAAAATTAGCTTCTTGTTCAAAGAACAAACAAAACGATTTATCGCAGGTCGTCGGCTCCAGTTTCGTGTCTTAGATCAAATAAGGGGCGATTCCGATTGGTACACTATCAAACAAACCTTTGTAAGAGTACCTCAAATTGACTCAGTAACCTACGCAAGAGAGCAATGCGAAATTGTCGGTAAAGGGCTTGACTATATAGGACAGATTTCCACCGACGGAGGTAAAGTCTGGCGACCTCCTTTGAGGGTTCAATCAACAACAGACGGCAAGGCAATACTAATAATAAAAGGAGTTAAAGACAAAAAACTTCTTCGAATAAGACTTAGAGATTTTCCAAAAATGGACGGCTTAGAAATAAAAAGATGACAATGATAATAATTGCACTTTCGAGCAATCGGCTGTCAATTTTTGGCTTCGCGAACTGCGTAATCTTTGGTCGTAAAATATGCGCAAACTGAAGGGAGATAGCTAAACGGTCAGATCAAAATTGGCAATCCCCGAAAACTATTATCCGCCGCTTTGATTTAGTCGTACAAAAGTATGATGTTTGTTTCTTAGAGCCGCTTGTTGTTAATTCGTCGTCTGAGTTAATTCTGGTTTTTCTTTAATCAGCGACCTTTGGCAAGTTTTATCTCTATGGGGATAACGGTTTTCCCCCAATGAAGGTGGAGCACTGCCGAACTTGAGGTAACGACAGGAAAATAGAGGGACAGCAGTTCCGAATGGCTTCCCTCTTTCGGCTTTACAGAAATTCTTAAGGCATCTTTGTCTTTTCCGGGGTATCTGGTGTGCCATTGATCCCAATCTTCGCTAAAAATTATTGTCCAGGCATTTTTATCAGGAATCGACCAAATGCTGTATCTGCCCGCTTTGATAGCTTTTCCACTAACCAAAACATCCCGACTAAATTTAATATTCGTCGCTTCATTTGCGCCCGGCATCCAAATCTTCTTGTACTTCACTATGCCGTCGGGTCCAAAAAGAGTTCTGCCTTTGGCAGACGGGCGACTATATTCAATCGCAATCTCTGTGTTTGCAACCATTTGAGATACGGTTCCCTTTTGACTCGGTCTAACCCGCTGAGAATAACCCGCGCTTACACCAAACAGTCCGACTAGAACCAATACAATTACGATTTTTTTGCTAAAACTCTTTTTCATTTTTGAACTTCCCTCATTAAACGAATTCACCTAAACCACTCTGCGTCCAATAATATAAGGAGTAACCTCAATACATTTATTCCTCTTTCCTTAACTTTTCCAAAACTCCAAAGTCTTCGAGCGTGGTAACGTCGCCTGAAACACTTCCGGTCGCCGCCAATTCTCTCAAAAGACGCCGCATAATTTTTCCGCTACGAGTCTTAGGAAGTGCATCTGTAAAACGAATATCGTCTGGTTTTGCTAAAGAGCCAATCTCCTTCGCAACGTGCTGTCTAAGCTCTTCTTTTAGTTCGTCACTTCCTTCCAAATTCCCATCTAAGGTTACAAAAGCCGCGATTGCCTGTCCTTTGATTTCATCCGGACGCCCGACAACCGCAGATTCAGCTACCTTTTCGTGGGAAACCAAAGCAGACTCAATTTCAGCCGTCCCGAGTCGATGTCCTGAGACATTTATTACGTCATCGACTCTGCCCATTATCCAGTAATATCCGCGTTCATCGCGCCGAGCACCATCCCCCGCAAAATATACGTTTGGAATTTCTGACCAGTAGGTTTCCTTGAACCTTTCGTCGTCGCCCCAAATCGTGCGAAGCATAGAAGGAAACGGATGTGTGATAACGAGAAAACCACCTTTATTTGTCTTCGCAGAATTACCCTCTTTATCTTGAATATCGACCAAGATTCCCGGGAAAGGTCTTGTCGCCGTGCCCGGTACAGTGGGCGTCGCGCCCGGCAGCGGAGTAATCATTATTGAACCGGTTTCCGTTTGCCACCAGGTATCGACAATCGGGCATTTTTCATTTCCTATAACCTTGTGATACCACATCCAGGCTTCCGGGTTTATTGGCTCGCCGACAGTTCCGAGAAGCCGCAATGAAGATAAATCGTGTTTATTAGGATACTCATCGCCCCATTTTATAAACGCCCTAATCGCCGTTGGAGCCGTGTATAACGTTGTAACTTTATGACGCTCGATGATGTCCCAAAATCTGTCAAAATCGGGATAGTTTGGCGCACCTTCATACATCAAAACTGTCGCGCCATTCGCAAGCGGTCCATAAACAACATAAGAATGTCCGGTTATCCAACCGACATCCGCCGTACACCAAAATATGTCTTCGTCCTTTAAATCAAAAACCCACTTACTCGTAATAAATGCGCCTGTTAAATAACCTCCCGTTGTGTGCAGTATTCCTTTGGGTTTCCCCGTTGTTCCGGAAGTATAAAGAATAAAAAGTGGGTGTTCGGAATCGAGTTCTTCGGCAGGACAAACGCTTGAAGCATCTCTCATTAATGTATGCCACCAATAATCACGTCCCTGTTTCATTTGAACATCTGTCTGTGTGCGTTCGAGAACAATCACACTCTCAACGGTCGGACAATTTTCGACGGCTTTATCGACGGTTTCCTTTAGTTTTAGGACACTCCCTCGACGATAACCGCCATCAGCCGTGATAATCGTCTTGCAGCCGCAATCATTTACACGGTCACGAATCGATTCCGCGGAAAATCCTCCAAAAATTACCGTATGGGTCGCACCAATTCGAGAGCACGCAAGCATCGCAATCGCCGTTTCCGGCACCATCGGCATATAAATCGCGACTCGATCACCTTTTTCAACCCCTAATCCTTTTATCGAATTAGCAAATTTACTTACTTCCAGATGAAGCTGCCCATATGTGATAGTTCTCGTTTCTTCCTCGGGTTCACCTTCCCATATAATGGCGGCTTTGTTTTTTCTCCAAGTATCAATATGACGATCCAAACAGTTGTAAGAAACATTTGTTGTACCGCCAACAAACCATTTTGCGTGGGGTGAATTCCATTCCAAGCCTGTGTCCCATTTTCTAAACCAATGTAGATTCTCAGCAACCGACTCCCAAAAAGCAACCGGACTTTTTTTCGCTTGGTTATAGATATTTTCATATTCGGCAAAACTTTTGATGTCTGCATTGGCAGAAAATTCTGCTGATGGCTCGAAAATCCTATCTTCCTGTAAAACTGATTCGATCGCGGTTTTTGATTCTGACATTTTTTGGTATGTTTCTCCCTTTCGCTTGATGATTCTCTACAAAAAATATACGTATTTCGATTTGAAATCAATTTTAAGAAGAGTTTTATAAATTTTTGAAACGTAAATCAAAAACCAATCATTGAAAATTATCTGGATATATCTCATTATCATAGATACAGCAAATTAATATTTTATGCGACGAAAACTCTATTTTATTTTAACGGCTTTTGTGACTATAAATATCTTGTCACAAACGATTTTTGCGTCTGATGGCGGGGAAGCTCATGGATTAGATCCAACCGTCTTGGTCGGTGTCGCTGTAATCCTTTTATTTGCAAGCCTTTTCGGCGAACTATTTGAAAAACTCAACCAACCTTCGGTTCTGGGTGAATTAATTGCGGGAATAGTGTTGGGAAATCTGGTGTTATTTGGCTTTCCCTATGCCGAAGCTTTTAAGACTGATGTCGTTATTGAAGCTTTGGCACAGATTGGCGTAATTATTCTTCTTTTCGAGGTTGGATTAGAAACCAACCTAAAAGAAATGATTCAGGTCGGCACTTCGTCCTTTCTTGTCGCGATAATTGGTGTAGTTAGCCCTTTTTTATTAGGTTGGTTTGTTGCATACATTTTTGTCCCCGATGGAGCGACGCTTTCACATGTCTTTATTGGTGCGATGTTAACCGCTACCAGCATTGGTATTACCGCAAGAGTTTTGCGCGATCTGGGACATATTAATACGCGCGAAGCACGAATCATTTTAGGGGCGGCGGTTCTTGATGATGTTCTTGCCTTATTGGGGTTGGGAATCGTAGATAGTGCGATTGAGGCGATTAGTAAAGGCACTGAACTTAAGGCAATGGTTTTTGTAATTATAGCCGCTAAAGCTATCGGTTTTCTGATTATCTCTGTCCTGGCGGGACAATTCGTCATACCAAAACTATTTAAATCAGCAAGACATTTTGAAAGTAAGAGCTTAATAATAGGAATTTCGATTGCTACGTGTTTCCTAATGGCTTATTTTGCTTCAAGTGTTGGATTGGCAGCGATCATCGGGGCGTTTGCTGCCGGAGTGGTTTTGGAGGAGGCGCATTTTGAACATTTCTTAGATCATAAAAAACACCATCTTGAGGACTTCCTTTCACCAATCACGGCTCTTCTTGCGCCTATATTTTTTGTCTTTGTCGGATTGAAAGTTGATCTAACCGCGTTTAGTAATCTGACTCTTTTGGGGTTTGCCGCTGCTTTAACTTTCGCCGCAATATTAGGTAAACAACTGTGTGCTTTTGGTGCCTTTGGTCCAAGGATAAATAAGAAAGCAATTGGCTTTGGAATGGTTCCGCGCGGCGAGGTAGTTTTGTTTTTTGCGAGTGTGGGCGCAGGATTGACGCTGGTAAATAGTAAGGGCGTCAGCACAAAGGTTGTTAGCCCTGACACATTCAGCGCGATTGTAATAATGGTTATGATTACAACGCTTATCACACCGCCGTTGCTGAAATGGGCAATGGGAGAAGACCTTGATAAATCGGAGGTTGACAACGAAATTATTCGCCTGCCGAGCGAGAAGTAGTAAAATATTTATGTCTAACGCAGCACTTTCCGAAATTTATTTTATTGCGGGTATGATGGTTATTATTTTGATAATTTCCTTTGTCGCCACTTATATTTTCTTCAAAACTTATTACAAAGAAAAAACCGAACATGAGCAGCTTAGAAAAAAAGAAAAGGAAGCGCGCGAACTAAGAGCTAAAATTAGCGGTTAAGATATGCCTCATCCAAAGATTCTAGATAAAGACAAAACTGCTTTGGTAATAATCGATTTCCAGGAAGCATTTCGCAATGTGGTTCCAAAATTTGATTGCGTATCGAAAAATATTTCTAATATCGTTCGAGGATTCCGAATTCTTAATTTACCAATTGTCGTTACAGAACAATATCCCCACGGCTTAGGAAAAACCGCAAGAGAAATTTTGGATATTCTCCCCGAAAATACAAAGACTATCGAGAAGACAGCGTTTAGTTCCTGTGGTCAGGTTGAGTTTCTCGAATATCTTACAGGAGCAAATATTAAGCAAGTTTTGCTTTGCGGACTCGAAGCTCATATCTGCGTAAACCAAACGGCTCACGATCTTCTAAATAACGGTTTTGATGTACATATTTTGGTCGATAGCCTTAGTTCAAGAACCAAAGAAAACAAACAGATTGGACTTAGCAAAATGTCAATGAACGGCGTCGTTTCCTCGAGCGTTGAAATGGCACTTTTTGAACTCTTGGGCGATTCTAAACACGAACATTTTAAAGCAATTCAGGCGTTGGTAAAGTAGCAAATGGAAATATTGTCTTCTCTCAACCCCAGACAGCTTGAAGCTGTAAAACATACTGAAGGACCGCTTCTCGTGCTCGCCGGAGCAGGTTCGGGCAAAACCCGTGTAATTACGGTACGGGTCGCATACATGATCGCCAAAAAAGGCGTCGCTCCGAATAATATTCTCGCGGTTACGTTTACAAATAAGGCAGCGGGAGAGATGCGCGAACGTATCAACGATTTACTAAAAGGACAGGAATTAAGATCCGCCCCTTTAATTTCTACATTCCACAGTTTGTGCGTCAGAATTCTCAGACAAGATATTGAACATTTACAAGAAGGTTACGCAAAGTCTTTCACGATTTATGACACTGACGACTCACAAAAAGTAATCAAAGCATGCCTCAAAGATTTAGGGCTGGACCCAAAAAAGTATCCGCCGCGACAAGCCTTATACGCCATCAGCGGCTCAAAAAATAAAGGCGAAGACACGGAAATGTTTGCGTCAAAGGTTGAGTACTCTGACGAAAGAAGAGCCGCTTTCGCCCGTGTATTCAAAATGTATGAAGAACGCCTCAACAACGCGAACGCGCTCGACTTCGACGACTTATTGATAAAAACTGTTCGGCTTTTAAGATCAGTTCCGGAAGTACGTGAAAAGTATAATAACCGTTATAAATATATTCTTGTCGATGAATATCAGGATACAAATCCCCTCCAATTTGCCCTTGTAAAATACTTAACGGAAAAACAGCAAAATATATGCGTTGTAGGTGATGATGCCCAAAGTATATATGGTTTTAGGCAGGCAGACATTCGCAACATCCTCGATTTTGAGAAACATTTTGCAAATGCAAAAACCGTCATGCTTGAGCAGAATTATCGTTCGACACAAACAATTCTGGATGCTGCCGACGCGATTATTTCAAACAACCGTAACCGAAAAGAAAAGAAACTTTGGACGGACAATCCTGATGGGGAAAAGATCTCATATTTTCAGGCAATCGATGCTGACAACGAAGCGCGTTTTGTTGCGTCGCAAATATATGATCATCAAAGGATGAATTCGAAAGATAAAATTTCCGTTTTGTATCGTACAAATGCTCAATCGAGGGTTTTTGAGGAAGCACTGCGGCGTATGCGAATCAACTACAACATGGTTGGAGGTTTTTCGTTTTATGAACGCGCCGAGGTTCGGGATATTATTGCCTACTTAAAATTGGCTCTTAATCCGTTTGACGATATTGCGTTTTTGCGTGTGGTTAACACTCCCGCCAGAGGTCTTGGTAAAGCATCGCTTGATGAGCTAAATATACATGCTAAGAACTTAGGCACTTCATTGTGGGAAGCCCTTGCAACTATCACTGATGACAAATATACAGAATCACTCAAACTTAAATCACGTGCGATTAAATCTTTCAAATTGTTCAAAGGAATTGTCGAAGGTTTGCAAAAGCATGTCGGCGAATGTGCAAAATCGGATAAACCTGTGTCGGATGTAGTGATTTTTGCGATTGAAAAAACCGGCTATTCTATAAAACTACAAGCAGAAAATTCAGATGAGTCACAAGCTCGTATGGCAAACCTTGAAGAACTCGTTAATGCCGCGGTGGATTACGACGCTCAGGAGAAAAATGGCTTACGCGACTTTATAGATCACGCCGCATTATCTTCTGATACAGATAAGTTTGACCGAAACGCACCCGTAACTTTAATGACGGTACACGCAGCAAAAGGGCTCGAATTCCCTGTTGTGTTTATTGTCGGACTCGAAGACGGAATTTTCCCGCACTCCCGAAGTATCAATGATCCAAAAGAACTCGAAGAGGAAAGAAGGCTCGCATATGTAGCCATTACCCGCGCGGAAAAAACACTTTATATTACGCACGCCACCCGCCGAAGAGTTTACGGAGAAGAAATGGCTGCTGAGCCTTCTCAGTTTTTAAACGAGATGCCCTTTGATTTGATCAAAGACATGTCCCGCGGAAACTCCTGGCTCTCATTCGCAAAAAGCTCGACCGTTAAGGACAATAAATATGCGGTGAGTGCCCTAAAAGGTGAAAATCGAGTAGAAAAACCGCGTTCGACATACACTGGAAAAACTTACAACAATTCTGAAGCCATACAAGAATTTTTCAACAAGAAAAAAGCCCAGTCAAATACTGAGCACACAAACCAACCGAAAGTTATTAAGAAAAAATCGGGTTTCGATAAACTAAAAGAATTTGCTAAAAAAGAATCCCCTTCTCAGGAAAACAAACCCACGGGACGATTTATTCCCGGAGCCCACGTTAGGCACTCGAAATACGGTAAAGGTTTAATTTTAAGGCGCGAAGGCTCGGGAGAGAACGTAAAACTAACCATAAGTTTCCCGGGTTTCGGTCAAAAAAAGTTGATGGAAAAATTTGCAAAATTGGAAGTTGCATAAACCTTCGAAACCTAGAATCATTCTGCCCTCGCCACATTTATTAATCAACTATTACAAAAATGAGTCTTGGTATTATTTCATAAAGGCGGTCAGCTTTTAGGAGTTCTCTCCCCAACTATCGATCCGAACATTTTTAGAAGAATCCGTTTGGGAATATCGCAAAACATTTGGTAAGCCGCGTCTATAAATCAGCACGATGTTTGGACACGGAGGATTTTATGAGCTTTGGTATTTGGGCAAGTGGATTAAGAGGTTTCAAAAACGGGAAAGCCCGCGATATTTTTAACTATAGTAAGAGTAACTGTTTGGATAGGGGCGATTTTGACCCGCCAAAAGTATTATCAATGATCCCGAGTTCGCCTAACGCAGCGGGTGTGGCAGAAAAAATTGTCGGCACACCAGAATCTCATGTGGGTGGAGCGGAGGTTAATGGAATGTCTAAGATTGCCGAACTGATATTCGCTCATCATGTGATTCAAGGAATAAATTTTCTTCGCATGCACGGAAGCGGCGGCAGCGTTAGCGTCTATTGTTATCAGAAAAAATGGTATTGGGCTGATGCCAATAGTTTTGTCAATTTCAATTTTTTCGGTGCCGATCCAGGCAGAGAATTTCTAAAGAGAATCGGTCCCGGATTAAAAGCGACGGAACTTAATAATTTTGGAGTATTGGCTCAAATCGCTATTGTTTTAAGCGAATATGATAGAAAGTTGCCAAAACACGCGACGCCCAATTTGCGAATTGAGATACGACATTGAACTTTTTTGTTTGAGACTTTGACGGAGGGGGGGTATTGACGCCGTGAGGTCGCTACCCCCCTTTTTAAAGCACAAATTACTCGCGAGAATTCTTGATTTTGTTCGGAAGAAATTGATTGAAAATACAAGATATCTCACCTTAAGTATTTCTCGGAAAATAGAAATTTAAGAACCTAAAGCAACTAATTCCGGCTTTCACCTCATCTTTTAAGTTAGAACCGATCGTTAAATTTAGTATTTAAGCCTAAAAAAAGGAAGAATTTATAATGAGAAATAAAACTATTCTCTTGATGGTATTGGTGTGTCTATTTTCAACTGTGTTAACTGCCCAAGCGAGACGTTTTAAGAGCCGAACCATGCACAAAACAAATACACTCGGCGAGAAGAATAGCCGGTCGCTGCCGATCCGCCGCGTCATTCTATATTCAAATGGGGTTGCTTATATCGAAAGGCGTGGAATCGTTTCGGGAAACGCGAAAATCAACCTTTCGTTTAAACAATCACAAGTCGATGACGTACTCAAATCAATGATCGTTTTGGATCTAGGCAAAGGAAAAATCGGTTCAGTTTCTTATAACTCATCCGCCCCGCCGTCGTCGCGGATGGCTAAGATTCCTTTTTCTGTTGGAGCAAAAACAAACGGAAATAGTGGCGGAATCGGCGGTGTTTTATCGCAACTTCAGGGTGCGGAAGTTTTAGTTGTTTCTACGCGGGGTTCCTCAACGGGAGCGATTCTAAACGTTGAAAAGCGTCAGAGTAAAACGCAAAAAGGTATAGTTTGGACAACCCATCTCGTAATTGCCTCAAAAACGGGACAGATTTCAAATTATAACTTGGCTGATATCAAAAGGGTCAAACTCTTAGGAAAGGAAACGCGTAATGACATAAATGAATTTGCAAATGCCGCAGCGGCATCACGCCGCCGTGATGCAAAATCGATAACTGTTACGAGCAATGGAGTTGGACAAAGAGAACTAGTCGTTAGTTATACTGTTGCCGCCCCAATTTGGAAAACAACTTATAGAGTAGTTTTAGATGATGAGGGAAAACCATTTTTCCAAGGTTGGGCGATTATTGATAACGTAAGCGAAGAAGATTGGAAAAACGTTAAATTGTCACTAATTTCGGGCTCTCCTGTCTCATTTATTCAAAATCTACAAAAACCGCTTTATCGGTATCGCCCCGTTATCCCCATCCCGGAAGACTTGAATCTCGACCCGCAAATATACGAAGCAGGCAGCGGTGAAGGAACCGGAGTGGGTTATGGAAGCGGCAGTGGAAGTGGTCGTGGAAGAGGGCGAGGAATTGGTGGGGGTTCCGGTACAAGTGCAAGAGTTGAAATAACCGACCAGGCGATTCGAACAACAATCAGCCAAGCTCTATTAAAGCTAGATGCAGGAATAGTAACAGCCGCGACGGGAAATGAGTTAGGTGATCTTTTCGAATATAAAATTGATCAACCGGTCACCGTACGACGAAATCGTTCTGCTCTAATCCCAATTGTCCAAACTAAAATGGAGGGCAAAAGGGTTTCGATTTATAACGAACAAACGAGAAAAGACCGCCCTATGAGCGGAATGATTCTAACGAATACTACGCCGCTGACGTTTGAAGGCGGGAGTATGACGGTACTTGATCGAAATGCATATGTCGGTGAGGCATTGATGGAACGACTCAAGCCAAAAGAAAAACGATTAATTTCCTTTGCGGTTGATCTAGGAACACTTGTAACCGTAAAAACAAAATATGATCGTCGCCCCGCGCAATTGATAAAAGCGGTTAAAGGAACCTTTCAGGTGCATTATTTTCGTACTACAAGAAAATCCTATAACCTGGTAAATCAAACCAATCAGGCGAAAACGATTTGGATTGAACATCAAAGACGCAATAAATGGCTGCTTTCAAAACCCTCGCCGAAGCCGGAAATGACAACCAAAAACTTCTATCGCTTTAAGATTCTGCTCGAACCTTTTGCGAAAAAACAACTCGTCGTTTCAGAAAAACAAGGGCTTATGGATAGTTATCAACTTTCATCTTTATCTCGCTCTAGTCTTAATCTATTTATCGCCAGAAAATATGTCAGCGAATCAACCAAAGCGAAACTTGAGAAACTGCTTCTTCTCAGAATGCGAATTAGCGGCGTCGATTCAAAAGTACGATCACTAAAGAAAGAAGAAAGCCGTATTTCCCTAGATCAAAAACGACTGCGAGGAAATATAAAAACTCTAACAAAAACGGCAGAAGCTAAACAACTTATCGTACGTTACATACAAAAGATCGGTGATCAGGAAACACGGATAGAACAAATTACTCGTGAACGCCGGAGACTCATTGTCGCTCAAAGAAATCTACGAGATGAAATGGCATCCGAAATCAGAAGTTTTGAAATCGCTCAAAACCTAAATTGACGCTCCCCAGAAAACCGCTCATTCGTCGGCTTCCCTTAAATAATCGGGCTGGCTCGTTTTTCACTTCGTTAAATACATTCGCGTTTGTCTCTTCCTTTAAAATAACAAGATGTGGCAAAATATACAGGACTATGAAAAATGTCCTTAAAACGATTCTTTACAAGCTCTACGAAAAAACTATTGCTGACGACATTTTTAGCAGCACCGCGCAAGTCGCTTTTTATTTTTCATTTTCGATTTTCCCGCTCCTACTTTTCTCGGTAAGTCTTTTCGGAATTTTCTTAGATTTAGACACAAACGGCGAATTTAAACAAAACCTGTTTTCATATCTTCAACAGATAATGCCTTTTTCTGCTTATGAATTGGTAAAGAAGACAGTAGAGGAAGTTTCACAAAATAGTTCGGGAGAAAAAGTTACGCTTGGGCTTCTTGTTGCCCTTTGGTCGGCTTCGGCAGGTTTTGATACTCTTCGCATTTCTCTCAATAGAGTTTATAAATTCAAGGAAACGAGAGCTTGGTGGAAAACGAGGCTGCTTTCAATTGTGTTCACGATTGTTTTAACTTTTTTGATTTCATTTACGCTTTCAATTGTGTTTTACGGTACCCGACTCCTTGAGAATGCTGGAATGCCCGCACACTCGCCTTTTTTTACAGATTTTGTGCAATGGGTAATAGTGTTGGGGGTTTTGCTGGTAGCATTTGAGCTACTTTATAATGTACTGCCGGATAGAAAGCCCCAGAAATGGTTTTGGATTACGCCCGGTGCCGTAGTCGGAATTGTTCTCTGGCTTCTACTTTCCAATGGACTGAAGACTTATCTCAGGTATTACAACAATTACGATCGGATTTACGGCTCAATCGGCGCAGTCATAATCCTAATGCTTTGGCTCTATTTGACCGCAATGGTAATTTTGATCGGCAGTATGATAAATGCAATTTTGCGGGAACTAAAAGAAAAACGATTGGAAAAAAGTAAGGTAAAAGAGAATGAAAAACGGTTAATGGATAACGGATAGTCATATGTTATTTTTCCATATTGTCCGTGATTTGGGTAATATATCCATGAGTACAAAATAACCGCGTTAAGATTCTCAAGAAATCATTCATTTTCCATTTTTGCTATCAATAGAATGCTTATGTCTTTAATGCTAAAAGAAATTTCTCAGCAACCGACAGTTTTGGAAAAGACGATTAAAACGGAGAGCAAGAAATTAAACAAAATCGGAAGATTTCTTAAAGATCGCGATATTGATCTTATCGTGCTTGTTGCCCGCGGGAGTTCGGATAACGCCGCTCTTTTTGGAAGATATTTGCTCGAAACCACCTGCGGAATTCCGGTTTCCCTCGCCGCTCCATCAGTTTACACGCTATATAATTCTAAGCTAAATCTGGATCGAGCTTTGGTCGTTGGAGTATCGCAATCTGGCGAAGGTTCCGATATCAATTCCGTTCTGAGCCAAGCGAAAGACTTCGGGGCATTCACCTTGGGAATTACAAATAACAAAAGTTCAGAAATAGCCAACATCGCCGATGAAACGCTCTTAATTCACGCCGGAAAAGAAAAATCCGTAGCGGCAACAAAAACATACACAGGGCAAATGCTTCATTTCTACTTGTTGGCAAATGCGCTTGTCGATCCCGATAAAAGAATCGCGCTCGAAAAAATTCCGCATTTTGCGCAAAAAGCACTGGAGCTAGAACCAAAAATCGTAGAGATTGCCGAGCGTTATACGTTTATGGAAAATTGTGTGGTAGTTGGTCGCGGCTTGAATTACGGAAATTCCTTTGAACTAGCACTAAAATTAATGGAAACCTGTTACGTCGTCGCAGATAGGTTTTCATCAGCAGATTTTTTTCATGGTCCTTTAGCGATTGTAGAGAAACGTTTTCCGGTTCTTATGTTTGCTCCAAAAGGAGTGACAAAAAAGAGCAATGTGGATTTGTTGAAAAGGCTTAAGGAATTAAATGCGGATAGTTTTTCGATTACAAACGATAAGCAAATTGCGCGTTTGAGTTCAAGATGTTTAGTCCTGCCGACGGAAATAGATGAAATCCTTTCTCCTATTCCGTTTATCATACCCGCGCAAATTTTTGTTGCACTTCTGTCAGAAGCAAAAGGACTAAACCCCGATTCGCCGCGTTCGCTGTCAAAAGTCACGAAAACTCTTTAGACATATTACTGTCCTGCCGCCCGAAGAAGAGCTTCACGCATTTCACCAGCCGTTCGCCAACGGTTTTCAACGTCTTTTGCGAGTGATTTTTCGATTACAGCTGCGATTTGAGGCGGAACTTCATTGGTTCGCGACGCAATCGGCACCAGCGGTTTTTCAAAAATCGCCTTAACCGTTTCTGAAATACCGGCTTTCGGAGAGATGTTGAGAGCGTGTGATCCTGTCATAAGAGAATAAGCGGTCATACCCATCGCATAAATATCCGAAGGCGGACGTACTTCCTTAAAATCCCTAACTTGCTCGGGAGGCATATATGCAATTGTTCCCGCAACGTCGCCAACCATTGTTACGCCGCTCATCCCGGTTTCCTTAAAGCTTTTTGCTAATCCAAAATCGGTCAGCTTTGAAACATAGCTGGGAAACCCTCCATCAACCAAAATATTTTGCTCCTTTATATCGCGATGTATAAAACCAAGCTCGTGGGCAAAATCAAGTGCCGCCAGGGTTTGTTCGGTAATTTGAACAACCTCCTGGTAATTCAGTTTCCCGCCCTTTTCCTTCGCAAGCTTTGAGGCATCCATTCCTTTTACGAATTCCGTAACAAGATACACAATTCCATTATGAGTACCGTGTTCGATATAGCTAACAATGTGCGGATGCTGAAGCCTGGATGCGACCTCGATTTCGCGCATAAATCGTTTCAGCGATTGTTCGCTAACCGCTACCTCAGGCAAAAGAGTCTTGATCGCGACAACGCGACCGTCGGTTTCAGAACGAGCAAGCGTTACACTTCCCATACCGCCCTGCCCCAAGATACGAATCATCTGATAATTCGGAATCGGCTGAGGGTTTTTCTTAAGAGCCTCGCGGCAGTTTACACATAAAAATGACAATTTAGAATCAGGGCTAGCGGCATTTACCTCGGATCTTTTTCTGCAATTCAAACATTCCACCATAATCAACGATGGAATGGTCGTACCAAAATCCCGTTGAGTGGTCGCCTCAGTCGCGGCAGGTTCAACACCTACTTCAACAGCCAAAACCGTTTCGCCACCTTGAATCCGGTCGCCCGATTTAAGATGCACCGCCTCAACACGCACGCCATTTACATAAGTTCCATTTGTTGAGCCTAAATCACGTATAAAGATTTGCGGCGGAGCGATTTCAAGTAAACAGTGGTTGCGTGAAAAAAAACGGTCTTCGGGCAGGCAAAAGTTAGCCGTTTCACTCCTTCCGATTAAAAAAGTGTCGTGTTGATCAAAGGTAAAAATTCTTCCCGTATGGGGTCCGGCTATTACTCGTAGAGTTACTCGCATCTATTATTAACCAAGGATTGCGCTGATAAATACCAAAAGAAGCATTAACAAAGAAAAACCCAAGCCAACTCCCCCGGCAATCATGCCTGCAACCGCCAAGTTTTTTCCTTCATAAACCTCGGGATTTTTGTTTGCGTTATTCATACCAATAAACCCAGTGATGAGAGCAATCGGTCCGACTAACACCCCTAAGTAACAACATGAAAGCACTACACTAAGCGCACCGGTCGTTATCGAGATCATCGGAAGAGTCTGATCTTTGCTCACCGTAGCAGGGCTGCCAAACGGCTGCTGATACATTTGTTGATTAGCCGGATGCTGCTGCGGGCTTCCAAAAGGCTGATTCTGCGTTCCAAAATTTGAATCAGCATTGGCAGGATCGAAGCCTTGGTTAGTAACCCGAGGATTATCCAATATCATTGTAGGTGGGGCATCACTTGTGTCCACCTCCATCAACATCTCTCCATCAGTCAGACAAAAATTTAGATTTTCATCCGAGTAAGTTTCGTTACATTTAGGGCAAACTCTCATATTTTAGATATTCGATAAATATTATTTTCTGTATTCAATGTACGAAAAACCAATAGGAGCATCGCCGCTTGTATATATCCCGGCAACCCCAAAAGAGAGACCCGTTAGTCTTTTTTCAGTTCTAATAAATTTTCCATTAATATAAAAACTCGTGTCTCTTCCATTGCTGCGAATCTCCAAATCATTGGCTTTGGAACCAGCTTTAATGGCAGAAGAACGAGTCCAATTAATCACCGTAATTTCTTTTCTATTATTGTGACGAACAATTCTATATTTCTGATTATCGCTTCTTATCAAAAATGCGTAGTCGCTCGTTAAGACTTGAGGATCGCTGTGAAAGACCAACCCATAGCCCAAAGTCGAAACCCTGTTATCTATATTTCTAAGTGTCAATTTTACAGAAGCGTTCTTTGTTTTATAGCCCTTTGTTAAAAGAACATAATAAAATCCGCGCCGCGATGTGATAGATAACTCGCCATTCTCATACTTCGCGATTGCTCCATTTTTTACACCGACGTTCCATTTTGAAAAATTATGACTATGAACTAATTTCCTACCATCTCCTATTGGCGATGTATCTCGATTCGGCGTGCTCGGATTACTTGGAACTTTGTCTTTAGAAATAGGAACATCCTCATCGTCAACGAGAGAACCAATCGCTATCAATCCTACTAAACCGCCGCCACACAGAATTATTACGCCAAACAAAATCCCTAAAACCCAAATCCAGGACTTTGACCCCGAAGAAGCGTCAGATTGATACTTCGGGACAGCGTCCCAAGTTTTTTGATCCGTCACCGGCGTACTCTGCTGATTAGCTACGGTTGGTGGCGCGTCGCTCATCATTACGGTTGCTGGGGGTTGATCGGCACTTGTATTCGAGTCATTCAATACCGAACCATCCTCAAGACAAAAGTTGAGCGTCATATCGTCATATGATTTTTGACATTGCGGGCAAACTTTCATTTTCTTGAATTCCTTAGATCCTTCGGGAGAGAAAAACTTTAGCGACTATTATACTGCACACCTGTAAAAAATCCGAAAAAGACTGTTTTTCTTGGTAAAGTCTAGTCGAATTTACAGAATAATAAAAGGAGACCTCCCAGAAAACCGCTAAACAAAATTCAGTCCGCAACGACCGCAAAATTTCACATTTGCCGGGAATGTGGCGTTACAACGCTCGCACACATTAGGATTTGTCTTTTGCGCAGAAGGCGTCCCAGCGGACTGCGGCGAAAGTGTTGGTGCACTAAGATTAGCACCAGCCGTTTTATTCGTATTCAGCCCGCAACGACCGCAGAATTTAGTACCGGCAGAAAGCTCCGCCGAACAACGAGGACAGGCGCTACCTCCGTTTAATTCACCTTCGCTAACAAGCTCAAATGATTTATTTCCGCAACGACCACAGAATTGAACTCCCTCGGCAAACTTTGAGCTACATTGAGTACAGGCAACGATTCCAGGCATCAAGGAACTCGCAACCCCACTGCTGCCGCTGCTTTGGGACGGCGACGACTGGCTTTGGTGACCACGCTCAGGTTTTAACTGTGCCTGGATCACCTGTTCGTCTCCACCCTCTCGAACCTCAATTACGCGTTCGTCGTCACGCTCGCCTGTTCTCGCAACTCTTAAAATATGTTGTCCGGCGGGAACCGTTGTAAGAACTAATCTACCCGAACTTCCGATTCCGCCTTTTCGCTCGTCATCAACATAAACCTCCGCCCCAACCGGTGCCAAAACAGTTAGCTTCGCCACACCTGAACTAGCTTTGTCCCCGACATCCTCAGCTGCGTCCTCAAGCTTTTCTATCCACTCACCAACCGTCGATACCCTTTTATCAGGCTCTCGCTCAAGCGCATTCATTATCACTTGTCCTACATCCATAGGAATATCGGAGCGCAAATCGGTAAGTTTTGGCGGGTCTTGCACTACTTTCTGCATTACAAGTTCCATCAAATCACCTGTAAAAGGCGTTCTTCCGGCAAGCATTAAATAAGCAATCGTTCCAAGCGCATATAGGTCTGCCCTCGCATCAACGCCGAGTTCAGGCTGCATTTGTTCCGGTGACATGAATTCCGGCGTGCCAAGGATTCCACGCGATGAGGGAGTTGCATCAGAACTCGTGTCGGTAACGGTTTGGTTAACAATTTTTGCTAGTCCAAAATCACCAACCTTTATAAAACCATCCTTGTTCTTCCCTTTCTGCATTATGAAGATATTTGCGGGCTTCAAATCTCGGTGCAAAATACCCTCTTCGTGAGCTGCTTCGACGCCCTCGGCAATCTGACGAAGGATTTTTATCGCACGTTTAATCGGAAGAGTACCTTCGCGTCTTAGGAGCCTATGCAAACTCTCGCCTTCGACGTATTCCATCACCAGATAAAAAACGCCGTCTTCCGTTTCACCAAAATCGGTTACGTCAACAATATGGGGATGCCGAATAGAAGCCGCAGACATAGCTTCTCGTTCAAACCTGGCAATCGCCTCGCCTTCAGCCAAATCATCACTATTGAGTATGTCTTGCCGAACGGTTTTTACCGCAACTTCACGAGTTCGAAGCTTTTTGTCCTTTGCAAGATAAACCTGCCCCATTGCTCCGCGTCCCAAACGTCGCGTCAGAAAATACCGATCAGCCAACATCTGCCCTCCGGGCAAACTCAAATGCGTCTTCGATTCATCTTGAGGACAAATCTCAACCTCATCCGTATAACAGATTCCACATTTTCTGCACTCTTTCATTTCGCTCTTATTTTCTCTATTTACAAAGGTTTGTCCAAGCTAAGAACGTAGAAACATGAGAATTTTTGCGTAATAAAATTTGAACGTAGTTAAGACTTGGAGTTACCTTCCCTTCCGATATTCGCAAATCTTTTTTTTCGTCTTTTCGAATTTTTTACTGGGCAGGTCGATTTTCCTAAACACACAAACTAATTACGTAAATAACGCTCAAACAAATTCCGCCATAAACCCCGGCAACAATATCGTCCGCGCAGACACCAATTCCATTCGGCAAATCTTCAACTGTCCGAATGGGATAAGGCTTCCAGATATCGAATATTCTAAAAAGCACGAATCCAACGACAACCAGCCAAAGAGAAAGCGCAAACGGGACAAATGCAAAAACAATTAATTGCCCAATGATTTCATCAACAACAATTTTTTGAGAATCTTTTTTGCCGTGTATCTTCTCCGTTTTCCGCGATGCCCAGATGCCAATTAGACAAAATCCGATCAACAAGATTGCCGTTAGAGAGAAAAAAATCGCACTGTATTGTTGATAAACCCAACCCTGATCAATCAAAAAACTTCTTAACTTGCCAAAGATCGCCCAACGATATGCCAGATAAATAAAAACTCCGACAATCGAACCCCATGTACCGGGAGCCAAAGGTAGATAACCAACTCCCGAAGTAGAAATTCCCAGCGCAAAATAGTCTGAAAGAGTTTTTTCTTTTGCCATCAGATAAATTCTAACAAATACTTGAATATTTTAAGAAGAGCGAATGTAAATAGAGATCGAACCGCGTTTTTCCTAAATAATCCTTGTAAATCGCGGCTAAGTTAGGGGGGCAGAAAAGTGTAACGCCATAGTCTCTGATTTACTTCCTCATTTTCATATTTCGCTCACGAATTGGACGCGGGATTCGCATCTCGACTACCGCTACGACCATGGCGTTACATCATTCCGCCTTTCAAACAGCCTGGAATCTATCTTTATTTAGGTCTCGAAGATACTGACCGGGAGTAAAACCCGCCTCCCTCTTAAACATAGCAACAAACGCACTCGGGCTTTCGTAGCCAGCTGCAAACGCCGCCTGATTTACTGCTTTACCCTCAACTAACAGTCTGACGGACATCATAAATCGCAGCTGCTGCCGCCAACGACCTACGCTCATCCCCGTTTGACGAACAAATATACGCTCAAGCGTTCTTGGACTCGCGCCTACTTCCCTGGCGAGGTTGCCAAGCGGCTCTCTATTTGCCGGATCGCTGCTTATGATCTCTGCAAACTTTAAAGCTCTAGAATCTGTCGGCATCGTAATCTTCATCGACATTTCATTCGCAACCAATAGTTGATCTATCAACACTCTCACAAGGTTAATCTGTGCAGGCACACGCTCTGATAACATTTCTAAGTTTATCGTCTCCAAGATCAACTCTCTGAGAAGCGGCGAAACATCTATCACTCTACATTCGCCCTCAAATTCATGAGCGATGTCCGGTCTAACATAGATCGTTCGCATCCATGTTCTACTAATAATTTTGATTGTGTGATCGATTTCGGCTGGAACCCAAAGACATCTCAATGGCGGCACGATCCATCTGCTTCCTTCAGCATCCACCTGCATAACACCCCGCGAGGCAAAAATCACTTGCCCCCAAGAATGTGCGTGCCCTCCAATTATGTGACCTTTTGATAACTTGAGTCCAAGGGTGCGAATTAACTGCCTATCATCATCGACTTGATCATTATGGCGTGTTTGCGACATTATATGACGATATATCGCTTGACGGTCACAGGTCAAACCAAATAAACTGCTTACCAGTCAAAAATGCTGACAGGAGAAAAAAAGCAATGCCAAATAATATAGTACATTTCGCCATCAACGCAGACGACTGCAAACGCGCAATGAAATTTTACCAAGATGTGTTTAAATGGAAATTCGAAGCATGGGGACCGCCTGACTTTTGGCAGATTTTTACTTCTCCTGACGGGATACACGGTGCCTTGCAAAAACGACAAGGTGAATCATCAGGATCGCCCGTGAATGGCTATGACTGCACGATCGGGGTCGAAGACATAGAGGCGACCGTTACTGCTATCAAATCAGCTGGCGGGAAAATAACCTATCCGCCCTTTTTGATTGAACACGTCGGCACTGTCGCTCAATTTGAAGATACGGAAGGAAACAAAGCGAGCGTAATGCAGTATTTGGAGGGGGTTCTCTAATCGACAATAATATATTTAACCTGTCAGCCGATGAGGATTCTAACCGGACCAGAAATTACAGCAAGAAAAATCGGGAGCCTTTGCAATACTGCTCGATCACACAATCTCTCCAACAAGGTCATAATCATGAGCTTCGGTTATTTTTATGTCAACAAGCTTCCCGGAAATCGGTAAAAAATCTTCGGGGGCATCGTTGATTAAGACGTGTCCGTCGATTTCTTGAGCCTGTCCTTCAAGACGTCCTTTCCAAAGGAGTTCGGACTCCTCGGAAACGCCTTCAAACATAACCCTATATGTATTTCCAACTTTTTCGTCGTTTTTTCGTTTCGAAATCTTTGACTGTAAATCCATCAAGCGATCATGTCTTTCTTGTGCGGTTTCCGCATCGACTTTATTTGGCAAATCGTAGGCAGGAGTTCCCTCTTCATCCGAATATGTGAAAACGCCGAGATTATCAAATTCACAGTTTTCAACAAATTTCATTAATTCTTCAAAATCTTCTGCTGTTTCTCCTGGATAACCGACGAGAAAAGTTGTGCGGATGGCGATGTCAGGCACGGCTTTGCGAACCCTTTTGATCAATCGCTCAAGGCTCTTGCGTGTGCCGCCGCGCCTCATCGCTTTTAAAACATTTCTTGAGGCATGTTGCAATGGCATGTCAAGATATTTTACAGCTTTAGAGTTGTTAGCAATTGCTTCGAGGAAACCATCCGAAATATGTGTTGGGTAGGTGTACATAACTCGAACCCAATGAATTTTTTCGATTTTGCAAAGCTCATTTATGAGAATCGCTAAACCATCAATATCCCCTAAATCTTCTCCATAACGCGAAGAATCCTGCGCGATAAGAACGAGTTCTTTTACCCCTTGATCTGCCAAATCCTCAGCTTCTTTTATGATTGAGCCAAACCGCCTCGAACGAAATGATCCGCGCATTTCCGGTATCGAACAGAATCCACAAGGGCGATCACAACCTTCTGCAATTTTCATAAACGCCGTGTGCGAATCAGTGGCGCGAAGTCTGGGAGTATATTCGTCGTAAAGATATGTTGCTGTTTTATTTCCAATCGGAGTGAGCGAGATCTCATCAAAATCCTGTTTACCCGCGGTTGCTTCCAAAATTTTATCAACCTGACTAGTTCCAATAAAGGAATCCACTCCCGGAATTTCTTTTGACAAATCCTCTCGGTAGCGTTCAACCATACAACCGGCAACGACAACTCTTTTAGCATTTCCTTCTTCTTTCATCTGCACCGCTTCAAGAATCGCTTCAATTGATTCTTCTTTCGCAGATTCAATAAAGCCGCAGGTGTTAACTACTACGGTATCCGCGTCATCTTGACTGCTGGTAATCTCATATCCTGCTTCCTTTAAATGCCCCATCATTACCTCAGAATCGACCAGATTCTTTGGACACCCAAGACTAACAAAACCGATTTTCTTCATAGAATGTCCCCTCACATCGTCATCGGTGGCATTCAAAATTTCTTCTTCTCTGTTGCGGTTTCGTTTCACTTAGTATTCTCCAAAGTCTCAAGCCACTTTTCAATTTCGTCTGTTTCTTTGTTCGATAAATTCTTGTTGCCAAAACGAATGCGATTGTACTTTTCGGTAATTTTAACAGCCTCAGGAATATCGATTGAAAAGGCAAATTCCAAAGGTGTTTGATAAGATTTCCTTTCAAAGCCTTGAGCGGAAAGAACGCGTCGCATTTTCTCGTAAAAATCAACAATAATAGACTCGTTTTTCCTCGAATACCATGTCCTGATTTGTCCCCATAACGAAAGACGAGTGAGTTTTTTATAACTCCATATGAGGAACAAAACTCCTAAAACCAACGCAAATAATAAACCAAGTCCGGTGGCCATCGCAATTATGCTTGATTGAATCCCTCTATCACCCCTCACCTTTTGCCACCACCGAACGGCGAGTTTTTGAACAAACTCAAACCATTTCAACGCAGAACTTTTGTATTGCGAAACGCTGTTCTGCGCCGTTTGGAAAAGAGATCTTTGTCCCTGATTATCATAGCTAATAAAATACTGTATCCAAACCGCTTCCAGAGCCTCCATATATTTCGAAAGCCGCCCCGCTAACGATGAGTTTGAACTCTCGGCAAACTGTCCCTCTGATGGGGTCGGATCAAAGGAAACCCAAGTATCCTCTTTCGGAAAATATACTTCCACCCAAGAATGAGCATCTCTTTGTTTAACTACATACATGTCAACCGCGTCATTATATTCGCCCTGTTGGAATCCATTTACAATACGTGTCGCAATCCCTTGCGTACGCAGCATCATTGCCATGGAAGTAGCGAAATACTCGCAGTGTCCCTCTTTCACATTAAAGAGAAAATCTGAAAGCGGTTGATTGCCTCCGGCTTTTAACTCCAGAGTATATCCAAATCTTGTTCTCAAATAGTTTTCAATTGATTTAGCTATGTCGTATCGATTCGATGCTTTCGAATTACTAATAATATCTCGCGTTAGCATCCCAATCCGCTCGTCAAAATGCCGGGGTAATTTTAAATACCGCAAAGATTCTGCAGAATAACCATTGTTATCCATTCTAAGCTTTTTAATATTTCGCAAAGAAATATCAGAATTAGCTATATAACTCACGCGTTCATTTCCGCCGCGATTGGTTCGGATTGCCCCTTCGCTGTCCCGCCGTAGAAATTTGAAATCACCCCTTATTGTCTGCGGCTCCGAAAGCGAAAATAATACGTTTGTCGAGATCGGTTCCAGATAAACCGTTTGGCGAACCAGAGACCTTGTTTTCGTTTTGCTATTTACGCGAAAGATATTATTGATGCCCCCGATCAATTCCTCTCCATTTGCGGCTCGCGATCTTGTCCATGTTTTATTATCAAATCTATCTAAAGCTACTCCTCTCCAATAAATATTATTTGGTAGGTTTCCACGGAAACCGTCAAGGCGAACTCTCATTACGGTTTCTTGGCTTCGTTTAAGCCTGCCAATTTCGCCTAACCTTACGGAATCAGAAAACCCGCTTACGCTTGTTCCGCCATTTGGATTGCTTCCCAGCCCAGCTCCTCCAACTCGCGGTAGCACGAAAAACAAAGGGATAGCAAAAATCGTCGTTAGAAGCAAAAGCGAGCCTGCGATTCCAAATAATTTCCGGAACTGAATATTTTCAGCTTTGGAATGTGATCCAGGCGCAGTTTTACCAGAAACAATATCGATCTTGTTTTTTGTGATCACAAGAACATTCCGGCGAATTTCGAATAATATGATTGCACTAATAACGCAAAGCAAGTAAACCAAAAGCGTAATCAAAAAAAGTGCGCTGATGCT
>Ga0114931_10001520_pt1 | contig 29604 bp, 27 predicted proteins | sample 2SBtaG_FD_89579 | JGI IMG/M metagenome (GOLD analysis project Ga0114931, IMG submission 89579) | Deep subsurface microbial communities from Kolumbo volcano to uncover new lineages of life (NeLLi) - 2SBTROV14_V59a metaG | ecosystem: Environmental > Aquatic > Marine > Volcanic | place: Kolumbo... | reverse complement strand
GAGTTATGGATGCAAAGCATCCCTTGGGGATGGTTAAAGACATAGCTCGAACAAAGTGGCTGATTCACAGTTATTTTGGATCGGAATAGAAAGTTCTATTGCATATTTCGGGTTTAACATCGTAATTCTTGAAAGTGTCATGAATAACGCGGGTTTACTGGATAAGTGGGCCTTAGTCCTTGCGGTTAAAAAGTGAGAACACTTTTGCCAAAAAGCTCACCCTCTTTCATTTCATTGCATGCCTCAAGGATATCATCAAAGGGTCTAACGCTTCCAACAACAGGTTTGATTTTATGTGTAGAGACAAATTCAAGCATTTGAACAAATTCATCATCATTACCCATAGTAGAACCGTGAAGGGTGCACTGTCGCCAAAATAAATGATAAAGATTAAGTGTTTTGGGTAAGCCGTTTGTAGCTCCATAAAATACCAGCCGGCCGGCCGGCCGTAAAAGCCGGGTTAACTGGTCGAACTGTTCACCACCCGCACTGTCGATGATCGTATCAAAACCTCCCTTGGTATCAAACGAGCAATTTTTGGCCCATTCTTTATTGCTGTAATCATATCCTTTTAATGCTCCCATACTAACCGCTTTTCTCAAGTTATTAGGATGACCGGATGTAACATATACCCAAGCTCCTACGGCCATGGCAAATTGAAAGGCAAACTGAGCTACTCCTCCACCGAAGCCGGAAATGAGTACTTTTTTATCTTTTTCAATCTGTCCATGTCGAAAACATGCCCGGTAAGCCGTCAATCCTCCCAGTGGAAGAGCCGCAGCTTCAATAAAGGACAGGTGACCTGGTTTTGGATACACCCTGTCGGCAGGAATAGATATATACTCTGCATGAGTTCCGTTCGTGGGCATTCCCAAAACCTCATAATCCCTGCTCTGGACATCAGGATTATCTCCCCAATTAATATTGGGGTTGATAATCACTTCTTGTCCGATTAGTTTCTTGTCAATATCTCTGGCAACTTCCTCTACAATACCGGCTCCATCAGATCCGAGCACAACAGAAGGCTTAATATTGGGATACTTCCCTTCCCGGATCCATTGATCTCTTCTGTTCAAAGCTGAAGCCTTTATTTTTACCAATACTTCTCCTTTTGAAACGGAAGGTTTGGCTTTCTCTTCAATTTTTATGGAATGATCTTTCTGTACGATGAGTGCCTTCATATCGAGGTTACAACCTAAGTATTACACTTTTTGTATTGATTCTAAAATAGATAAAATTCATGAATACTACCGATGATGAATATATGAATCATTTTGGTAGTTCTGATCTACCATCGTCTTCATGAATGGCTTGAGCTTTGCATAATCTGAGATTCCAGAGATTGTGCTTTGGGAAATAGTAGATTATTCTCCAGGTGAAGATGCCAATGGAGATCAAATTCCTGTTCTTCCAACCTGATATACAACATTTTCCAGTCGTCATCTGCAACTGCTGGTGCAGTGTAATGACTTGTAAGGGATCGCATCGAATTGAAGAGTTGTAAGGAACGATCGTGTTCATGGGTCATTTGACGTAGAGGATTTTCAAGCTTCTCAAAAGCAGGAGGTCTGGGCTTTGTTCCTTTCTCATATGACATTTCCATGTACTCGATATAAGGAAACAGTACATTCTCCTCCTTCAAAAGATGAGGCATCAGATCTTTAATTACCGCGAGCAGAAGATCATGAATTTTCCTAACTACCTGATATTGAGATTCAAACCGCTCTTTTACGGTATGGGATAATAATTTGATTTGAGGTAATTCATTTCTTAGTTGGGTATGGCATGTAGTTCGGATCAAATCAGATAATTCGGTCAAGGAAAGAGACTGATAATCACAGACATCCTGTTCAGCGCGAATTGCCTCTTCAATTTGCTGATGTATTTTTTTATAATCAAGGTTAGTGTCTCTAACCACATCACTAAGTTTCAGTGATCCATTGCTATAATAATCTAAATTAAACCTGTCCATCACCTGTGCCACTGACTTATGACGACTCACCAAATCTCCAATTTTTATAGATGAAAAATTCATGATACTTGCTCAAAATGCGCTGTAAAATGCCTTAAAAACTTAGGTTCGTAGGTAATTTTCAAACCCTTTGCCTGACCAGAGGATTCGATGAGCTCCTTAAAACAGTCTACCACATAATCAATATGGCTTTGGGTGTAAACCCGGCGAGGAATAGCCAGTCGTACAAGGTCCATTGGGGCAGGAATCAATTGACCGTTTTGATCATATTTCCCAAACATAACCGATCCCACTTCCACAGATCGTACGCCTCCAATCTTGTATAGATTGCACACCAGCGATTGTCCGGGGTACTCATCAACAGGAATAGAATGATAAAAATTCCTTGCATCCACATAAACGGCATGGCCACCAACAGGCTTAACAATTGGCACTCCTATCTCGCTTAACCGGTTACCAAGGTATGTTGTACTAATTATTCTGTAATTGAGGTAGTCGGGATCAAACACTTCGCTCAAACCTACCGCAATAGCCTCCATATCACGACCTGTAAGTCCCCCATAGGTTACAAATCCTTCGGTTATGATAAGCATATTCGAACAAGCCTTTGCAAGGGCCTCATCCCGTAGGGCGAGGAATCCTCCCATATTCACCAGCCCGTCTTTCTTGGCACTCATTATACACCCATCGGCAAGCGAGAACATTTCTTTTGCAATATCTCTATATGTGCAGGTTTCATAGCCAGTTTCCCGCTTGGAAATAAAATAAGAATTCTCTGCAATCCGGCAGGCATCCAGAATAAAGGGAATACCTCTTCTCCTGCACAGTTCACTCGTTAGTCTGGCATTTTCCATACTAACCGGTTGTCCACCACCGCTGTTGTTGGTAACTGTGAGTATAATGGCTCCGATGTGATTGGCCCCTGCACGGTTAATTTGCTTTTCTACTTGTTCAAGGTCAATATTTCCCTTGAATGGATGTTCTTCTTCAGGATGTCTACCTACTTCGGTCAAACAATCAATGGCCTCTGCCCCAGTATATTCAATATTCGCTCTGGTAGTATCGAAGTGTGTGTTGCTAAGAAATACTTTGTCTTTCCCTCCCAGTTGAGCATACAAGATGCGCTCTGCAGCTCGTCCCTGGTGTGTTGGCAAAACGTGTTGAAAACCGGTAAGGTCTTGGATGGCCTGATGCATGTGCTGCCAACTATGAGCCCCTGCATACGATTCATCCCCTTCCATCATCATGGCCCATTGGTGACCACTCATAGCGGAAGTTCCACTGTCAGTTAATAAATCGATGATTACCTTGTCAGCATCAATAAGAAAAGGATTAAAAAAAGCAGACGCCAGGTATTGCTCCCTCTCTGAGATAGATGACATTCGTATTGGTTCTACGACTTTTATCTTAAAAGGCTCAATGATGGTATTTGGCATTTTTCCCAATTTAGTTCGCCAAAACTAAAGCGGTCGAATCCTAATTTTTATGATATGGATCAGTTGGTTTGATGACGATCCTCATCACATAGGAACAGTGCAGTCACCCAATCTAACCTGGTATTAAAAAGGCGCGGGGGTATCAGGCGGTGAAGGATCGTCATCATTGGCCTTACTGGGCATTGTAATAGTGCCAAATCCTGTGCCGGTCGTTCCCGCAGCAAAGCCAGAGGAAGACCCGCTTGTGAAGTCGAGATCAGTGAACTTAGTGTATTTACCTATAAACTTAAGCTGAACATTTTCCAATGAGCCATTTCTATGCTTAGCAATAATCACTTCCCCCAACCCTGTGGTTGGCATATTGTTCATGTCCTCTGTGATGCCATAATATTCAGGACGGTAGAGGAACATGACTATATCGGCATCCTGCTCAATGGATCCTGATTCTCTAAGATCCGACAATTGTGGTCGCTTATCCCCTCCCCGGGTTTCCACAGCCCGGCTCAATTGTGACAGTGCAACTACCGGCACATCCAATTCTTTGGCTAGCCCTTTCAGGGCACGGGAAATTGATGCTATCTCTTGCTCCCTGTTAGATCCTCTGGATGCATCAGCACTCATTAGTTGTAAGTAGTCAATAATGATCAATTCAACATTGTGCTGTGATTTCAGACGTCGGCATTTTGCGCGAAGTTCAAGGATAGTCAATGCAGGTGTATCATCAATGAATATCGGTGCATTAGTAATCTTGCTTGTTTTGTGGATTAATTGTTGCCACTCATAATCGGCCAGGTTGCCTTTTTTAATCTTTTCACTTTCAAGCTCCGCTTCTGCTGAGATAAGACGGTTGACTAGTTGGATTGAAGACATCTCCAGGGAGAAAATAGCCACTGGTCGATTGAAGTCAACAGCGGCATTGCGCATAGCCGAAACCACAAACGCCGTTTTACCCATTCCCGGACGGGCAGCAATAATTACCAGATCCGACTTCTGCCATCCTGAGGTGACCCTATCAAGGGCAGAAAAACCACTGGGTACACCCGTTAGCCCATCCTTATGTTTCTTTCTCGCTTCCAATTCACCCAGGGCTTCCGACATAATGGCCTTCATGTCCTGGTAATTTTTTCTGATATTCTGCTCGGATATCTCAAAAAGTGAGCTTTCGGTATGGTCAAGCAATTCAAAGACATCTGTTGTGTCTTCAAAAGCGTCCTTTTGAACCTCTCCAGCAACCCTAATCAATTCACGTTTAATCGCCATCTCAGTGATGATCCGAGCATGATACTCAATATTCGCCGCTGAGTTGACCTTAGTGGTCAATTCAGTAACTGCATAAGCACCACCGGCAAGCTCCAGCTTCCCTTCCTTACGAAGTTGATTAGTGACTGTCAGTAGATCGACTGGTTGAGATGCATTAAATAGAGAAAGGATACATTCATAAATGGCAATATGCGACTCTTTATAAAAACTGGAAGGCTTTAAGATATCAACCACAGATGATAAAGCATCTTTTTCAAGCATAAGAGCACCCAAGACAGCTTCTTCTATTTCAATAGCTTGAGGAGGTAGTTTCCCTAATATCTCCAGGGCATCGGATTGACCAAGGCTACCTGATTTGTATCCTATATGAATGGGTGATCTGCCTTGTTTACTCATTTGTCAGTGGTAGTGTTAGGTCTTTAAAAAATGCGTGCCAAACGTACTAAAATTACCTTGCTCATGGCACGCACCCAACGCCTTTTTATTCACAATTTAATGAATCTTTTCCACAATTTTTTAACAACTCAACCATCTGTCTTGATGAGTGCATTTAATGATATCCGTCCAACTGATTGAAGATGATCTGATTATCTTCATTTGTAAAAAGATCAATAATCTTGCTTTGTATTACTGGAGCAGTCCGTATTAATCTCAGATCAGAACAATTGTCTGGCGATTCGGTAGACAGGCTCTGCCTTGCCCATTGAATAAAAATGCAAGCTTGGGACGTCATGTTCCATCAGTTCTTTTGACTGGGCCACAGCCCAATCAACACCCACTTCCCGGGCCTCTTCGTTGTTCTTGCATTTTGATATGGCATCCGAGAGGTCTTCAGGGATATCAATATGGAAAATACTGGGTAGTACATTACACTGACTTATAGTGGTAATAGGCTTAAGTCCCGGAATGATTGGTGCGTTGATTCCTGCTTGTTTGCAGCTGTCAACAAATTCAAAATACTTGCTGTTGTCAAAAAACATCTGGGTCACAATATAGTCAGCCCCGGATTCAACCTTTTCTTTAAGAAAGTGTAGATCTGACTTGAGGTTGGGAGCTTCAAAGTGCTTCTCAGGATAGCCGGCAACCCCAATGCAAAAATCAGTCTTTGCAGCATTTTGCAGCTCATCATCCAAATATCGACCATGGTTCATCCCATCCACTTGCTTGAGCAGGTCGAGAGCATATATATTGCCATCGGGTTCCGGAACAAATCTTTGCTCTGACTTGATCGCATCTCCGCGTATCACCAGGACATTGTCAATCCCCAGGAAATTTAAATCGATCAAAGCATTTTCTGTTTCTTCTTTAGTAAATCCACCACAAATGATATGAGGAACAGTATCTACCTCATATTTATTCTTGATAGCCGCACAGATCCCGACGGTTCCAGGTCGTTTCTTTATTGACTTTCGTTTTAAAAGTCCATTGGGCATTTTTTTATAAACATATTCTTCCCTGTGATAGGTAACGTCCACAAAAGGAGGGTTGAATTCCATCAATGGATCGAGATGAGAAAACAATGAACTGATATTTTCTCCTTTCCGGGGAGGCAATATCTCGATACTAAATAACGTCTTTTTTGCTTTCTTAAGATGATCAGATACTTTCATAACACATGTTTATTCGTTCATCATGGGCCTCAGCCATTTCTTTGCTTCGTCAACAGACACTTTCTTCCTTAGCGCATAATCTTTTACCTGGTCCATACCGATCTTTCCTAAACCAAAGTAACGGGCCTCAGGATGAGCAAAGTAAAATCCACAAACTGAAGCTGCAGGATACATGGCATAACTTTCTGTCAGTTGTATCCCGGTACATTTATTGGTATCAAGCAGCGTAAAAAGCGGGTCCTTTAGGGTGTGATCCGGGCAAGCCGGGTAACCGGGAGCAGGCCGAATACCGCTATAATTCTCGGCAATCAACTCATGATTGTCAAGTTCTTCATCATAAGCATACCCCCATAACACTTTCCGCACCTGTTCATGCAAAAATTCAGCAAATGCTTCAGCCAGTCTATCAGCAATGGCCTTGACCATGATCACCTTGTAGTCATCATGGGAAGCTTCAAACTGTTGGATCATCTGTTCAATACCAATACCCGTAGTCACTGAAAACAAACCCAGATAATCCTGACAATCACTGTCTTTCGGTGCAACAAAATCTGCCAGGCTCAGGTTGGCTCTCCCAGTAGCTTTTTTACTTTGCTGCCTGAGGAATTCAAACTTTTCAAGCTGTTTTTTCGGATGCCCGGGATCAAAGATTGATACTGTTTCATTTTCGGACGCAGCAGGGAACAATCCAGCTACACCACGGGCCGTGAGTTTCTTTTTTTGAATAATCACCTCCAGAAGCTCATTGGCATCTTGAAATAATTTCATGGCTTCACCACCAATCGTTTTATCCTTAAGAATCTCAGGATATTTCCCTTTGAGCATCCAAGTGGAAAAGAAGGGTGTCCAGTCAATATATTCTCTAAGTTTAGTCAGAGGAACATCATCCAACCGGGTGATCCCAAGCGTCTGAGGTCGCCGACTTTGAAATTTATCCCAATTTATTTTAAATCTGTTTTCTCTTGCCTGCGTTAATGAAACCAGACTTTTTTTATTTGATTTGGAAAGGTAATCTTTACTTAGCTGAGCGTATTCGGATTTAATATCCTTTGCAGCCGTGTTATTTTCAGATGTGAGTGACGCCACCGCGGGTACACTCAATGAAGCATCAAGAACATGAACCACCGGGCCGGAATAAACCGGATCAATCTTCACAGCTGAGTGGACCCTGCTTGTGGTGGCTCCTCCAATTAGTAAGGGAAGAGAAAATTTCGCCCTCTCCATTTCTTTTGCCACATGAACCATCTCATCAAGCGAAGGGGTAATGAGTCCGCTCAGACCGATGATATCTACATTTTCTTCTCTGGCCTTTTCAAGGATCTTGTCAGCAGGAACCATCACGCCCATATCAATTATTTCATAATTGTTACAAGCCAGCACTACACTGACAATATTTTTACCAATATCATGAACATCCCCTTTGACAGTAGCCAGTAAAATCTTTTTTCTGGCCAAGGATGACTGACCTTTCGCTGTTTCCATAAAAGGCAGAAGATAAGCCACCGCCTTCTTCATAACCCGGGCACTCTTAACTACCTGAGGGAGAAACATTTTGCCTGAACCAAACAGGTCACCTACAACATTCATTCCGTCCATCAACGGCCCTTCAATCACTTTTAGAGGCTCTACCAAATCAGTTCGTGCCTCTTCGGTATCCTCTTCAATAAAATCGACGATGCCCTTGACCAATGCATGAGTCAATCTCTTTTCCACAGGTTCCAACCTCCAACCTAGATCCGTTTTTATTTCTTTTTGTTTAGGATCCAGAGACGAGGCATAAGACAATAATCGCTCCGTGGCATCATCTCGTCTATCAAGCAGTACATCTTCAACATGACTGAGCAAATCATGGGGAATTTCGTCATAGACCTCCAGTTGACTGGGATTCACAATGCCCATATCCATCCCATGGTTGATCGCATGATATAGGAATGATGCATGAATGGCTTCACGTACCCTGGCATTTCCCCTAAAGGAAAAGGATACATTACTAACCCCTCCGCTCACGCGTGCTCCGGGAAGATTCTTTTTTATCCACTCAGTAGCCTTGAAATAATCAATGGCATTTCTTCTGTGTTCTGGCAAGCCAGTCGCTACAGGAAAAATGTTGGGATCGAAAATTATATCTGATACTGGGAATTTTACTTGATCCACGAGGGTCCGGTAGGCTCTTTGACATATCTGGATCCGACGTTCATATGTGTCTGCTTGCCCTTCCTCGTCAAAAGCCATCACTATAACTGCAGCACCATATCGCTTGATGAGTTTTGCTTGTCTGAGGAATTCTTCTTCACCTGATTTAAGACTAATGGAATTTACCACACCTTTTCCCTGTAAACATTTTAACCCGGCTTCAATGATGGCCCATTTGGAAGAATCAATCATTACCGGAATTCGAGCTATTTCAGGCTCTGCCGCCATCAGGTTTAGAAAGGTAACCATGGCTTTTTCACCATCGATCATCCCTTCATCCATATTCACATCGATGATCTGGGCACCTCCCTCCACTTGTTCACGAGCCACTGATATGGCCTCTTCGAATTGTTCTTCTTTGATCAACCGGAGAAATTTTCTTGATCCTGTAACATTTGTTCTCTCCCCAACATTGATAAAATTAGATTCGGGAGTAATGACCAATGGCTCAAGTCCACTTAATCGTAGTGGATAATCTTTTAATTTATTATGATGTGTTTGGTTCAAATCAATGGGTCAGTTGCTAATAATTTAAAATTCAAAAGTGAAATAGATGGTTAGACAAGTGCAACTTGTTTTGATAGATGTCTAGGCTGATATTTTTCAACTAACTGAGCAATTATTTTTATATGATCCGGTGTGGTCCCACAGCATCCACCGACAATGTTCACCAGACCTTCTTTAAGGAATCCTTCTATTTCTTCACCCATCGCCTCAGGGGTCTGCTCGTATTCCCCAAATTCATTGGGCAAGCCAGCATTTGGATGCGCACTGACATAAAAGGGTGACTTTTGATCAAGTACCTGAAGATAAGGTCTGAGTTGGGCCGCTCCCAAGGCACAGTTGAGGCCAATACTCAATAGGTTAACATGGCTTAAGGAGATCAGGAAGGCCTGGGTGGTTTGCCCGCTCAGGGTACGTCCACTGGCATCCGTTATCGTCCCGGAGACCATTACTGGCAGACGAAGATTTTTCACCGATAAAACTTCCTCAATGGCAAACAATGCGGCCTTGGCATTCAGAGTATCAAATACGGTTTCAACAAGCAAAATATCCACCCCTCCATCTAGAAGTGCAATGACCTGCTCGGCATAGGCCTCCTTCAGTTGGTCAAAAGTGATTGCCCGAAACCCCGGATTATTAACATCAGGTGAAATGGATGCCGTACGGTTTGTGGGACCCATTGAACCGGCGACAAATCGTGGCTTATCAGGCTGTTTTTGAGTATATTCATCAGCAACCTCTTTGGCTATTCTCGCCGACTGAAAATTCAAGTTATAAATGGAAGTTTCCAGGCCATAATCGGCCTGAGCAATTCGAGTACTGCTAAAGGTATTCGTTTCGGCTATGTCTGCGCCGGCTTCGAAATACTGCTGGTGAATTTCCTTTATTATCTCAGGCTGCGTAATTGACAATAAATCATTGTCTCCTTTTAAGAAAGAGGGGTGTGATTTAAACGGCTCCCCTCGGTAGTCGTCCTCTTCCAACCGATGCTGTTGGATCATCGTTCCCATGGCTCCATCCAGCACAAGGATCCGTTCTTTAAGCAGTTGAATGATACGCTCGTTCATATTATTACTTGTAATTATCAAGAAAGAGAAGTCGGCTCATCAACTCATCTTCTTCCTGACATTAGTTGATATCAGAAAAAGGGAATTAGCACCAAGTTTGCCAAGGTTGCTAAGACTTCAACGGGCCCTGTCCCTCAGTCTTTCTTGATAAGTAAGAAGGCAAATAACGCACTTTATCTTTTCATTAAAAAGGGTACTTCAGGGATAATATATTATTTTACTAAATATTTAGACGAGAATTAATTAAATGGAGTATCTGGTATATTAGCTTTTAATTAAGGAGTGTTTATATTTAAAACATCATATAGATTATCATGGGTGAGCAGCAAGTAAGCAAATTTTCTCATCCCGATGACATGCGGGAATTCACCCGATGTCTCCTAAGTGACCTCCGTGCCATGGACATGATGTTAAAGGAGGGCATGTTCGAATCTGATGTACAATGTATTGGCGCCGAACAGGAACTAGGCATAGTGGGGAAGGATTGGAATCCCAGTATGATCTATGACAAGATTCTATCTGAGGTTGAAGACGAACACCTAACGACAGAGCTCAGCCGCTTCAATGTAGAGATCAACCTTGATCCACAAATATTCAAGGGGAACTGTTTTACTAAGATGCATCAACAGCTTGACCGGCTGCTCGATGTGACCAAAAAAGCGGCAAGAAAACATGGTTCGGAAATCATTCTAACCGGTATCATACCCACTATTGCAAAGCATCATTTGCAGTTCAAACATATGACTCCAAATCCCCGCTATAAGGCTTTGAATGATATAATTAAAGGGAAACGAAAAGGAGAATTTGAGCTGAACATCATTGGGTTGGATGAGTTGATGTCCTCTCACCCAAATATATTGTTCGAAGCGTGCAATACCAGTTTCCAAATTCATTATCAGGTTCCTCCTGATGACTTCGTGGAGTTATTCAATTGGGCTCAAACCATAGCGGGTCCTGTATTGGCAGCTTCGGCCAATTCACCGCTTTTGAGTGGAAAGAGATTATGGATGGAGACTCGTATTGCTCTTTTTCAGCAAAGCATTGATATGCGAAATACCACCTATGTCAAACGTGATCAGGAACCAAGAGTCACTTTTGGCAAACATTGGTTAAACGATTCTGTCATCGAATTATACCGTGATAGTATTTCCAGGTTTAATTTATTATTTGCCACGGATTCATTCGAGAATAGTGTAGATATTCTCAATTCAAACAAAATCCCAAAACTAAGAGCGCTCAATGTCCACAGCGGAACCGTTTATATGTGGAATCGGGCCTGCTATGGGATTTCGGCCTCTTCCCTACCCCATTTAAGAATCGAGAACAGGTACATTCCGGCCGGACCAACTACGGTAGATGAAATGGCCAATGCGGCCTTCTGGCTCGGGCTGATGGCAGGGATACCTCAAGAATACAGGCGTATCACTAAAAAAATGAATTTCGAAAATATTCGATATAATTTTTATAATGCTGCCAGAATTGGTCTCGAATCCAATTTCAGATGGCTTGGAGATAATATCGGTGCTGTCAATCTTATCCTCGACCATCTGCTCCCTATTGCCTATCAGGGACTTGAAGCCTATAACGTTGATGCAAAAGATATTAATCGCCTGCTTGGAATTATTGAGACGCGCGTTAGCAAACAGATCAATGGGGCAACCTGGATACTCGATAACTTTAATAAACTATTACATAAATCTACTCCCAAGGAGGCCAGCATTGGTATTACTCGATTGATTGTTGAAATGGAGAAGACAGGTAAGCCTGTACATGAATGGGAAGATACCGGAAGCCGCCAAATCAATATCGCACATAAGCATTTTTATACGGTTGACCAGGCAATGTCAACAGACATACCTACAGTAAATGAAGATGATATTCTTGAATTAGTGGTCAACTTTATGGTTTGGCGAAATGTTCGTTATATTGCCGTAGAGAATGATAACCATGAACTGGTGGGCCTTGTAGCCTCCCGCTTACTGGTAAAACTCCTCAGCGAGGGTTGGAAAGATAACCTGACAGTTAAGGACATCATGGTAAGCCAAATGATCACGGTACCACCCGAAACTTCCACAGCCGATGCTATTGCCTTGATGTCTGAAAAAAATATCGGATGTTTGCCGGTAGTAGCTAAAAAACGACTCCTTGGTATAATAACTGAACGTGAAATAGTGAACATCGTTAATCTTACACAGAAGTTTCAGAAGTCATAAATATGAGGGAGGTATGGGAGTCTATAGAGCAACTGTTGCTCCACCATGGCAGATTAATTGCAAACATTGAGGGCAATGGTACAGGTCCTGCATTTGCCTTCAGTGCCGGGATCCATGGCAACGAACCCTCTGGAGTGATGGCCCTGAAGAATGTTTTTAATCAGATCAGCCAGCATAATATCCCGGTGAATGGAAAACTTATTGCATTCATAGGAAACCGAAACGCCTTACACAATAAAAAAAGATACAGCCATACTGATCTTAACCGGATGTGGACCAATGATAATATCACCAAACTTCATACTGCTGGCTTTCTCCCACAGGAATTAACACCTGAAATTATTGAGATGATCGAAATCGACAACCTTCTACAACAATTCATGGAAGGCATTAACGGTCGTGAGAAGTATTTTATTGATTTACATACAACTTCCTCAGCATCAGTACCATTTGCAGCGGTCGATCAACAGCCCGAAAGTTATAATCTGGCCATCAGATTACCTATTCCTTTCATTTCCAACCTGGATAAATTTTTAAAGGGCACGTTGATCAATTATTTGGATCACATGCAATTTAAAGCGCTTGTCTTCGAGGCTGGATTACATGATGATCCTGAATCTGTATTAAAACACGAGGCCCTTATTTGGCTGGTCCTCGGTCTATCAGGTGCTATTGATCTTGCAGATATACCCAATTATGAAGGATGTTATACCCTTTTGCAGGGCCTGTCGGAGCATCCACATAAGGTATTCAAGATTTTGCATCGACATGAAGTCAGGGACAACATGTCCTTCCGTATGGTACCAGGATTTATCAATTTTCAGCGCGTAAAATCAGGGGAGCAGATAGCTTTTGAAAACGACATACCGGTATATGCTAAGTACAATGGAAAAATATTTATGCCTCTTTACCAAATCCAGGGATCAGATGGTTTTTTTATCATTGAAAAGATATCGAAGGAATAGAAATATGAACCTGCCTAATCAGATGCCCTACTGCCTGAGCCCCTAGCCATTGCAAATACCTATATTTGCATCTTAACTGTTCTAATAACTACAAAATTGATATCCCCATGGCTCGAGTTACTGTCTCTCGAACTGAGCACTTTAATGCTGCTCACAGGTTATTGAATCCTGAATGGGACGACAAACGCAACATGGCTGTATTTGGCAAATGCAGCAATCCAAATTATCATGGTCACAATTATGATCTTATTGTTAAGTTGACAGGCGAACAAGACCCGGATACTGGCTACGTAATGGACATGAAAGAATTGAGTGATCTTGTAAAAAAAGAGATCATCTCCCGGTTTGACCATCGGAATTTGAATTTGGACACGAAGGAGTTTAATAATCTGAACCCTACGGCAGAAAATATCGTTGTTGTGATCTACAACCTCCTTAGACCCCATATCGATCCATCCCTTACATTAAAACTTATCTTAAATGAAACCGAAAGAAATCAGGTTGAATACCCCGTTGACTAATCTGGCCCTTAATGACTATGATCATGTTGGGAGTGCGGCAGAGACCCCTTTGCGCGAAGACGCTTTCGATCTAACCGACGAGGAAAAAATTTCCTTAATTGCTACTCATTTTAAATCCATCATGGAAACGTTGGGTCTTGACCTGACGGATGATAGCCTAAAAGGCACCCCTGAACGAGTAGCAAGGATGTACGTTTCTGAAGTGTTTAGCGGATTAAATCCGGTCAACAAGCCATCGGTCACTTTGTTTGAAAATAAGTTCAAATACACCGAGATGATTGTTGAGAAGGACATCACCTTCTACTCGCATTGCGAACATCACTTTGTGCCCATTTATGGGAAAGCACACGTAGCCTACATTTCCACAGGTAAGGTTATAGGCCTATCGAAGATCAATCGGATTGTTCAGTATTATGCTAAACGTCCACAAGTGCAGGAGCGGCTAACCATGCAGATTGGTAACGACCTACAATCGGCGCTAGGAACAGAAGATGTAGGAGTAGTACTTGACGCGAATCATCTTTGTGTGTCATCACGTGGAGTTGCAGATGTTAACAGCAAGACCGGAACAGCCTTTTTTGGTGGAAAATTTAATAATGAGATAACTAAGTCTGAGTTTCTAAATTATATCAACAACTAGTAATCCTTACGGCTGTTATCCTCGACAGCAATATTTATCGGAACGGTAAGAAATGTGCATAATTCTGATATCTTTGCACAGTTTTTTCAATCGTACCAATTAACAAATGAACAGCATTGTATACTTAATACCAACCGTCGGGGCGTTGGCGTTGGTTGTCATGATTTTAAAAAGTGCCTGGGTGTCAAAACAAGATACCGGGGACCAAAACATGGTAGAAATTGCCACTCATATCGCGCAGGGCGCTTTGGCCTTTCTGAAAGCGGAGTGGAAGATATTATTTTATTTTGTAGTAATAACAGCTATTCTACTAGGATATTCAGGAACTCTTGTTGATGACTCCAGTCCTTTAATTGCTATTGCATTTATTATTGGTGCCGTGTTATCTGCCTTTGCCGGATGGATTGGTATGACCGTTGCCACCAAGGCCAATGTACGTACAACCCAGGCTGCACGAACCAGCTTAAAGGAAGCTCTGAAAGTAGCTTTTAATGGCGGAACGGTAATGGGCCTCGGAGTTGCTGGTCTTGCTGTTCTAGGCCTTGGAAGTTTGTTTATAGTTTTTGTCATGCTCTTTGTCCCGGAAGGTGCATTGGCAACTGGCATTGAAATGAAAACAGCCATTGAAGTACTCGTTGGGTTTTCACTCGGTTCCGAATCCATAGCACTTTTTGCCCGGGTTGGCGGCGGGATTTACACAAAAGCAGCAGATGTTGGTGCTGACCTCGTGGGAAAAGTAGAGGCCGGTATTCCAGAGGACGATCCACGAAATCCTGCTACCATAGCGGATAACGTAGGTGACAATGTTGGAGATGTAGCAGGTATGGGGGCAGACTTGTTTGGCTCTTATGTAGCCACTATCCTGGCAACAATGGTGCTGGGGCAAGAAATCTCATCCACAGATGCCTTTTCGGGCATGGGACCAATGCTTCTACCCATGCTTATTGCTGGAGTAGGCATCATTTCTTCCATTATTGGAACTGTTTTGGTCAGGATCAAATCAGATAAATCCTCAGTACAACAAGCCCTTAATCTGGGTAATTGGACCGCCATCATTCTCGTGGTCCTTATCTCTTATCCTTTGGTCATGTGGATCTTGCCTGATTCAATGGTGATACGAGGTTTTGAATTCAGTAATTTAAATGTTTGGTATGTGATCATCGTGGGCTCTATTGTTGGTGGTCTTATGAGCCTCAGCACAGAATACTATACTTCTTCTGGCAAACGACCGGTAAACTCAATCATCGCACAATCAGACACGGGCCATGCTACAAATATTATTGGGGGCTTATCTGTAGGAATGGAATCGACGTTATTTCCAGTTTTGACCCTGGCAGCTGGAATTGTTATTTCCTATTTCTTTGCCGGCCTCTACGGTGTTGCCATAGCCTCAGCAGGGATGATGGCAACCACAGCCATGCAATTAGCCATTGATGCTTTTGGTCCAATAGCTGATAATGCGGGAGGAATCGCTGAAATGAGTGAACTCCCTGAGGAAGTTCGTGGCAGGACAGATATCTTGGATGCTGTGGGGAATACTACCGCTGCAACTGGGAAAGGATTTGCCATTGCTTCTGCTGCTTTAACTGCTCTTGCTTTATTTGCGGCATTTGTAGGCATCTCTGGAATCGACTCAATAAATATTTATAAAGCACCTGTTTTGGCCGGACTATTTATTGGCGCTGTAATACCTTATATCTTCTCATCCCTGGCGATTGCTGCTGTAGGCCGGGCTGCTATGGCCATGTACATGAAGTGAGAAGACAATTTAAAGATATCCCCGGTATTCTTGAAGGCACGTCCAAACCTGAATATAGCAAATGCATTCAAATTTCAACAGCGGCCTCATTGAAAGAAATGGTGCTGCCTGGAGCCATTGCTTTACTGGTGCCTGTGTTGGTTGGCTTCGGATTTGAGGGTGTATTCCCCGAAACTTCCTCGGCTGAAATACTTGGTGGTGTGCTGGCGGGCATCACTGTGTCCGGTGTGCTGATTGGTTTGTTTCAAAACAATGCTGGCGCTGCCTGGGACAATGCTAAAAAATCTGTCGAACAAGGGCTGGAAATAAATGGTAAATTGACAGGCAAAGGATCCGATACACATAAAGCGACAATAACCGGAGACACGGTAGGTGATCCTTTTAAGGACACCTCTGGCCCGTCGATGAACATTCTCATCAAATTAACTTCAATTGTCGCACTCATCATTGCTCCGCATATTAAAGTGCATAAGCAAATTCATGAAGCTTCAATACAACCTACTGCCAAAGAACAAGTGACTAAATTACCTGCTACAAATAATTCAAGCCAAGCAATTCAGGAGATTGTGATTTTGTCTGATATACAGAAGAAATAGAGGCTAGTCAGTAAAATCAAGGTCAAAAACTGATGTTCTTTAACCCGGAAAATTCAACAGAATATTCCATCCAGTGGGCTGCAAAAAGTTAAAGTATTGATAATCTGTTCATTAGGGTTAAGATAAACTTTATTTATAAAAAACGTAATACACAAATATGGGTGTTCAATATTAGGCAATATGCAGGGTTAACCCTTTCATAAGTAATTAATAATCAATAGTTATTAACCATTTAAATCATTATTCTTGGAAGTGTCATGATTAACGCGGGTTAAATTTAACTTTTTTTAAGATTTTAATCGATACAGTGTAAGACCATACTCGTTACCTTTGAATTACCAATTTCATGTTGGTTAGGTTTAGGTGGTTTTTGGTTGATGCCTGTAGCTCCTGCTACAGGCATCACTTTTTATCCTCTTCGTAAATATCTAAATCATTACAGCTTCTTTAGTGTTAAATTGCCATCTTTGATAGCTCGAAAACTCGAGATATTGTAGAATAAGAAGCGAAAAATGATCATTGAATCAGTGATTCTCTTTTTTTTGGATAATTCCGGGTTACCTATGTTCCAACAACTGTATAAACCAGTGATTTACAGATGACCGATCAGGAGATTTTCGCGAGAATCTGCAAAGGTGATGAACAAGCTCTTGAGCTCATCTACCAAAAATACTATCATATGATGGTAAGGTTGGTGGTGAATAACAGTGGAACTGAACAGGAAGCTAAGGATGTTTATCAGGAAGCGGTGGTCGTATTTTGGCAAAAGGCTGTAAGCGGCAACCTGGTGTTAACTTCAAAGATGAGCACCTATCTTTATAGTATCTGTTTGAATCTCTGGAGAAAGGAATTAGAGCGTAAAAGCCGACATTCCAGTGAAAAAAAAGATGGGAAAGAGTTCCAGCAGCAAGAGAAAGAAGAAAAGATAAGGATCATCCGTGAATGTGTGGGGCAGTTAAGTGAAACCTGCAGAAAAGTGTTGACTTACTATTATTTTGATGGAATGTCAATGAAGGAAATAGCAGAAAAAGTTGGATTTGCCAATACCAATACGGCAAAGACTAAAAAGTATAAATGCAAACAAAAATTAGATGAGATAATTCGTTCTGTATATTCAGAGCACGATTTTTTAGATTAACATGGACCACTTTGATAAAATAGAAGCTTATTACGAGGGTACACTCTCCGAGGCTGAGAAACTGGAGCTTCTCAACCAGATTGAGGCAGACCCCAAACTCAAATCAGAATTTGAGATTCAGGGCGAGATGATAGAGGGGATCAAGGCCTATCGTAAAGCGGAGCTAATGGCAAAACTTGACGCTGTTCAAATTACTCCTGCAACACAACACCTTTTTGCTAAGCTCTTTGGAGGTGCTGTATTGGCCACTGCCCTGGGAGTAGGGGCTTACTTTTATTTCCAGCCAAATGAAGATTCTAGCAAAAAAGATGCGGAACAAACTGAAATAGCAACTCCCCCTCAAGCGATTAAAGCCATTGATAATGCTACACCTTCAACCAATACGGAAATAAATGTTTCGCCTCAAGAAGCTGAGAAGTCTATCCGTCGGGAAGTAGAAAATTCCAACTCGGAAAAAACAAAACAGCCAGCTGAGCCGACAATAAAAGTTCCTGAAGTGGTTGACCATTTCGAAGATTCTCAACTGGTCGAGGAAGAGTCAGTTTCTGCTCCAAAAAATTCATCCTCATTCGAGGTTAATAGTCGCAAGGATATGGATGTTTCGGTCAAGATCAGTAAAAAGTATAACTTCCACTATCAACTGATTGAAAACAAACTTGTGCTTTATGGCGCCTTTGAAGATGAGCCTTTTGAAATTCTGGAACTGAATATGTCAGAAAACATCAGGTTGTATCTCTACTACAAGAATGATTTTTACGCAATTGAGTCAGGTTCTGAAGAAATCAAACCATTGATCCGTGTTAAAGACCAAGAATTACTGAAACGACTGTCTTCACTTAGATAGTCAACCTTCATGCTTAATTTGTCGCCTTAATTGCTTAATCTTTTTAATTTTGCGCCTTAACTGTAGAGAAGGTTTGGCAAAAGGTAATAGAAGGCAGAAAAAAAAACGAATTGGTGCATACCCATATGTCAGTGTTGTGTTTTCTTCAACTCTGGCTCTCCTTGTGCTCGGTATCCTAGGCATACTTCTAATCTACTCTCAAAAATTATCATCTCTAATTAAGCAACAGGTGCAGGTACAAGTGTACCTGAATAAGAACATTTCAGAACCCCAACGTATGAGGTTGCTCAAATCTTTGGAACAATACGATTTCGTTGCTCTCAACAAAGAAAATGAGCCTAAAATCAATTATATCAGCAAAGACGAAGCAGCCAGCAGATTTATTAAGGAAACAGGAGAAGATTTTGTCTCTTTTCTGGGAGACAACCCCCTCCACGACACATTTGTAGTGAACATAAATGCCCGGCATCAAACCGAAGAAGAAATGACCAATATTCAAACGGTTATTTCATCTCTACCGGGCGTCTTTGAGGTAGAGTATGTACCAAATCTTGTTCAGTCCATTAATCGAAACTTATCACGTATAAGTATAGTACTTATTGGATTTGCACTTATATTAACAACGGTTGTTATCATTCTTATTAACAATACCATTAAATTGGCCCTTTTTTCTCAACGTTTTCTGATACGAAGCATGCAACTGGTAGGAGCTACCAGATCGTTTATCAGAAAACCCTTCATATTCCGATCACTTTTACATGGTCTTGCTGCCGGTGTATTGGCTTCGGCATTGTTATTTGCGCTTTCAGAATATGCTACTAAAAAAGTCCCGGATCTTATTTTGTTAAAAGACGTTAATAGTATGCTTGTGCTCAGCACTTTCCTCATAGTTTTGGGTATGTTGCTTGCCTCATTAAGCACCTGGTCTTCCGTACATAAATATTTAAAACTTTCACTCGACGAACTCTACTAGGATGAATAAATCAGATCTCCCTTTTAAGAAAACCAATTATCTGATCATGTTAATTGGCATTGCTCTTATTATTCTTGGATTCGTGTTGATGGGCCTCGACTCGAGTCCGCACGGCTTTGGCTTCCTTGGACTCACCCTCGGACCTATCATCGTTTTAGCAGGTTTTTTTATTCAATTTTTCGCCATCACCCATAAAAAGAAAACCGGGGAATGACATGGTTGGAGGCGCTAATTCTTGGCATCATTCAAGGCCTGACTGAGTTCCTGCCTGTCAGCAGTAGCGGTCATATCCAAATTGCTGCCAACCTCTTCGGAACAAGTGCCAGTGACAACCTATTATTTACCGTATTGGTACATGCTGCAACAGTTATCAGTACCCTTATTGTCTTTAGAAAAGATATTACCGATTTATTAAAAGGATTACTCCTATTCAAATGGAACGATGAAACAAAGCTGATTGCCCAACTGCTGGTATCCATGATCCCTGTAGGGATTGTAGGCCTATTTTTTGAGCATCAAGTTGAATCATTCTTTGAAGGCAAAATAGTCTTTGTAGCTTCTATGCTTATATTCACCGGGATGTTGCTCTCCGCCACTTATGCTTATCAGCCCAAAGCCGGTCGTGGGTCTATTAATATGGGCAAAGCTTTTGTTATCGGGATCGCCCAGGCCATTGCCGTCCTTCCTGGCATTTCACGTTCAGGAGCTACCATTGCTACAGGTTTGCTTGTTGGAGTGAGCAAAGAAAATGCGACTCGGTTTTCATTCCTTATGGTAATAGTTCCTATTCTGGGCGCTTCTCTGCTTAAGCTAAAAGAGATAATAGTAATCGATGTCTCAATAACACAGCTCTCACCATTGAGCATGGTTATCGGCTTTGTTTCGGCCATGGTGTTCGGTATCCTGGCCTGCCGATGGATGATCGAAATTGTCAAAAGGGGAAAGCTTATCTATTTTGCCATTTATTGTTTTGTCGTGGGCATTTCAACTATCATTGTGCAATGGGTCATGTCGTAATGCCAGTAGAAAAAGGTCAGGTTTTGTTAATCAATAAACCACTTCACTGGACGTCTTTTGATGTAGTTAAGAAACTAAGAAACCACCTTGGTGTAAAAAAAATTGGTCATGCCGGGACCCTGGACCCTCTTGCCACCGGTTTGCTCATCCTTGTACAGGCCCGATGACCAAACAAATCGAAAATTTCCAAAGCCTGGATAAAACCTATACAGGAACATTGGTCATTGGCCAGACAACTCCTTCTTATGATTTAGAAACTGAGAAATCAACTCCAATTGCTACCAGTCATATAGATGAAGAAGACCTACAGCTTGCAGCGAAAAAATTAACCGGTACAATAAGTCAGATACCCCCGGCGTTTTCAGCCGTTCGAGTTGGTGGCAGTCGATCCTACAAACATGCCAGAGCTGGCCGCGAAGTTTCTCTCTCCCCACGCATGGTAGAGGTGCACTCGTTTCAAATCATAAATTTTGATCTTCCAGGGGTGAGTTTCAAGGTAAGGTGTTCAAAAGGTACCTATATCAGAAGTCTGGTTAATGACTTCGGCCAACTCCTGGGAGTTGGCGCTTACCTCGCTGAACTGAAAAGAACAAGGATCGGTCAATATGATTTGGAGGACGCTCTGGAAATAGAGGAGGTAACTTCATGAATGTCTTCGAATCGTTAAACGACTTCAAACCCCTGAAGAAGACCGTTGTAACTTCCGGAACATTTGACGGTGTACATCTGGGACATAAAAAAATCTTACAGAAGTTAAATTCGATAGCCAGGGGTATAAATGGGGAGTCTGTATTGATTACCTACTGGCCACATCCAAGATTAGTCCTTGACCCGAAAAATCATTCGATCAAACTATTATCCACCTTTGAAGAAAAGGTGAAATTACTAGAGAATGCAGGACTTGATCATGTTGTTAAAGTACCATTTACCCCAACTTTCGCACAGATGTCTTCCCGTGAGTTTGTTGATAAAGTCCTCGTGAAGGCTTTGGGTACCGATACATTGGTTATTGGTTATAACCATCGATTTGGTCATAACCGGGAAGGTAGTTTTCAGTCTTTAAAGAAGGATTCCGATAAATATGGATTCCGGATAATGGAGATACCCAAGCAGGAAGTCGACTCAATGGTGATCAGTTCAACCAAAATCAGACAATCCCTGGGTGCAGGTAAGATTCATGTTAGTAATCAGCTACTAGGTTATGAATATGAACTTACCGGGAAAGTGGTCCCTGGTGATCAACGAGGGCGTACACTTGGTTTTCCAACGGCAAATATCGAACCAAACTCCTCCATGAAGCTAATCCCAGCTGATGGATCTTATGCCGTGAGGGTGTTTATTGGAAAGAATTATCATGAAGGAATGTTAAATATTGGAGTACGTCCTACCCTTGAAGGACAATCTCATACCATCGAAGCCCATATTTTCGGGGTGGAAAAAGACTTGTACGGACAGCAGCTTACTATAAGGTTTGTCAAATTTATTAGAAAAGAGAGTCAGTTTAGCGACCTGGAGGCACTTAGAAACCAATTGATTAAAGATAAACAAACAGCTCAAGATATACTTGGGTTGTCAAAAGCACAGTAATATCAAATGGTTGGATAAAGCATACGATGAATGATCATGACTGGAGGAGCAGGACACCTTCTGGATGCCAAAAAGAGGAATGAACAAAACCTTGATTTATTAAAAACCAGGCATCCATTCGGCCCATTTAAAAAGAGAACCGTCAAGGATCGATCAAAAGTAAAGCAATTTCCATCTGCAAGTCAGGCTATTCTACAAGACATCCGGAACAAGATGAAGGAGCAGCGCAATTCTATCATACAAAAATCGATTCTAAGGTTACTACTTTCACTTCTTTTCCTCGCTTCACTACTAATTGGTACTTTGATGATTATCGATTAGCCTTTAATTTAGATCAAATGAAAGACGAATCAATAAAAAAACTCTGGTCTCCCGATAGCCAGGATATTAAACGAGCCAATTTAACTCGTTATATGGAATGGCTTCGAGTGAACAAATCCCTTCATTTCACTGATTACCAAGCTTTATGGGAGTGGTCTGTTGAAGATATCAACTCTTTCTGGAGATCACTATGGGACTATTTTCAAATCATGTCTGACAGCGACCCTGTGGAAGTCCTGAGTGCAGATCCAATGCCAGGAACAAAGTGGTTCAAGGATACCTCATTGAACTATGCAGAGCATATCTTTCGAAACAAGACTTCCGAAAGACCTGCCATTATATTTAAATCTGAACTTGGCAAACCACGGAATATATCCTGGGATGAATTGTCAGAGAAAGTAGCCGGTGTACAGAGGTTCCTGATTGATCAGGGCGTGCAACCGGGTGACCGCGTGGCGGCTTACATCCCTAATATTCCTGAAGCCAGTATATCGTTTCTGGCCGTAAATTCTATCGGCGCTATCTGGTCTTCCGTATCCCCTGACTTCGGAACTAGTTCAGTGGTTGATCGCTTCTCACAAATTAATCCAAGTGTGCTGATCGCCGTGGACGGCTGTACATATGGTGGAAAAGCCTTCGATAAGACGGAAGAAGTACAGCAGATTGTACAATCAATCCCCACACTCAAGACCGTCATTCATGTGCCTTACCTAGAGGACAACCCCATCAATGTTCAGCATCAGATATTTAGCTGGCATGAAGTAGTAGCTACCAAAAACTCAGGGCTAGTTTTCACACGAATGCCGTTCAATCATCCTATATGGATCCTCTACTCATCCGGAACCACAGGACTGCCAAAGGCAATCACACATAGTGCAGGAGGTGTCCTCCTGGAACACCTCAAATACCTGAGTTTCCATAACGATGTACACCCCGGGGAGGTTTGCTTCTGGTACACAACCACCGGCTGGATGATGTGGAATTACATCCAGGCCTCTTTATTATGTGGCAGCACGATAGTCCTTTATGACGGAAGTCCTGCTTATCCTGATATTGCCGGATTGTGGCAACTAGTGCAAGACATAAGGATAACGCATTTTGGTACCAGCGCCGGATATATCAGTGCATGTATGAAAAAAAATATACATCCCGGCAATCAATATGATCTTTCATCTCTTCGATCCATTGGTTCTACAGGATCACCCTTATCTCCTGAATCATTTGACTGGATCTATACAGACGTGAAAGCGGATATATGGCTTGCATCAATAAGTGGTGGAACAGATGTCTGTAGTGCATTCGTAGGTGGTAATCCCCTATGGCCCGTTCATAAGGGTGAGATCCAATGCCGGGCCCTGGGATGTAAACTAGAATCTTTTGATCAGGATGGAAATTCAGTCGTTGGTCAGATGGGTGAAATGGTAATTACTAAGCCCATGCCTTGTATGCCAATCTACTTTTGGAACGATACGAATTTCGTACGTTACAAGGAAAGTTATTTTGAAATGTACCCTGGAGTTTGGAGACATGGAGACTGGACTGAAATAACAGGTCGAAACGGAGTGATTATCTACGGAAGATCGGATTCAACACTAAACAGGAGTGGTATCCGTATTGGAACTTCCGAGATATATCGTGCCGTTGACCCCATACCGGAAATAGCTGATAGTCTGGTGGTCTTCTTTGAGAAAGAAGGACATGAGAGGATGCCTTTGTTTGTAGTGCTGGCTAAAGGATTCGAACTTGATGACAAACTAATTATAAAAATCAAATCAAGCATTAGAAATGCATTTACGGCCAGGCATGTTCCGGATGAGGTGATCCAGGTTGATGAGATTCCCTATACCATTAGTGGGAAGAAAATGGAAACACCGGTAAAAAAGATATTGATGGGAATGGAATTCACTGAAATAGTTAACAAAGATGCCATGAAAAACCCGGAAGCTCTACAACCATTTATTCGGTTGGCTTCCAATAACTAAATTTAATCAAATGAAGAAATCAATAATACATTTCGATATCATACTTGACGAAAAGAGCATTCCTGAAAGCATTGTCTGGGATGCCTCGGACAAACCGGGAGATCCTGAACATACAAAATCAATCAGTGTAGCCGTTTGGGACGATAAGGAAAAAAATGCCATGTGTCTTGATCTGTGGACCAAAGAGATGCCTGTTCTGGAAATGAAAAAATTTTACCTCGACACCATGGCCGGAATGGCACAAAGCCTTCTCACGGCCACTGGAGACCAGACCATGAGTAGCGCCATAAACTCCCTTTGTGAAGAATTGGGAGATAAGCTCCAAAATGAGGTAAAAAATCAAAGCTGAATTAATTAGTTTCGATTGAAAATGTAGCGAAAATAGGCCATGTTTCTCAAAGCATGTTCAAGTGATCCACCTCATCTTCTAAGACAATTGAGTCAATTTTGTGGATTATTCGGTTAAAATTAACTACTTTACAAGCTGAATTACCAATTGACAAACACGACCAATTTCAATTACATGTTATGAAACATTACTCTACAAAACTTCTTTTAATGATAATTCTGTTCATTGGTTGGGCAGAATTAGCTCAGGCTCAGAACACCAGCCTCTCTGGAAAGGTTGTGGACGAGTCAGGAGAGCCTTTAGCCGGCGTAAATATTGTCGTAAAAGACGAGATCGTTGGAACCATCACAGACATTAAGGGTGAGTTTGCTCTCTCATTGAAAAAATCTCCTCCATTTACGTTAGTATTTTCCATGGTGGGGTTCGCTACACAGGAAATGGAGATTTCACAGGCTGAGGTATCAGGGTTGGATATTACCTTGAAAGAACAAGCCATTATGGGTCAGGAAGTTGTGGTATCAGCTTCCAGGGTAGAAGAATCAATCCTGGAATCTCCTGTAACCATTGAAAAGATGGATATCCTGGCCATTAACAATACCCCGGCAGCTAATTTTTATGATGGCATTGCAGACCTGAAGGGGGTACAAATGACCACCTCAAGCATGACTTTTAAATCCGTGAACACCCGTGGTTTTGCCACCCTGGCAAACACGCGATTTGTGCAGCTCATTGACGGAATGGACAATGCGGCCCCGGGGCTTAATTTTCCTATGGGTAATATTGTAGGGATTTCTGATCTCGACGTAGAAAGTGTTGAATTGGTGCCAGGAGCAGCTTCGGCTCTTTATGGCCCAAACGCCTTCAACGGTATATTGTTGATGACCAGCAAAAATCCTTTTGAATATCAGGGATTGAGTGTGACTGCCAAAGGAGGGGTGACCGACCAGAATGCTGCAGGTACTAATGGGTTTGGTGATTTCTCGCTTCGTTATGCCAAGGCCTTCAATAACAAATTTGCCTTCAAGGTGAATTTCTCGTATTTGACCGCCACCGACTGGTATGCCACTGATTATTCGCAACTTACCGGTGAAGACCCTGGCCCGGACAACACCAACTATAACGGGGTAAACGTCTATGGCGATTTTATTGCTACTACACTGGACTGGGATCAGCTTGCCGGGCTCCCGACCGGCACATTGGGTCGATCGAAAGTAGCAAGAACGGGTTATGAGGAGGTTGACCTGATTGACTACAATACATATAGTTTTAAGAGTTCTGCCTCCTTAAATTATCGGTTGAATGACCATATGGAGTTGTCCTATGACTATCGGTATGGCCTGGCAACATCCATTTATCAGGGATTTAGTCGCTACTCACTTAAGAACCTCATCCTTCAACAGCACAAGATCGAGCTGAGAGGTGACAATTTCTTTCTGCGAGCCTATACTACCATAGAGAATGCAGGAGATGCCTATGATTCAAGGTTCGCGGCCTGGAACATCAATCGTTCCTGGAGTCCGGATATTACATGGTTTAATGATTATGCCAATGCTTATCTGGGATTTGTACCGGGTATCACCGGATTCGATCATCGAATGGCAAGATCATGGGCCGACAACAGGGACAGTCAAGGCAACATAATTGACCCTAACCGTAATGCACGGCTGCTGCCGGGTACACCCGAGTTCGAAGCTGAGAAAAAAAAGATCACTGAACTGGCTGACCTCGCTACTGGCTCCAAGTTCATTGATAAATCGAAGATGTACCATGTGGAAGGAAGTTACAATCTTAAGAATGAAATTAACTTCATGGATGTGATTGTAGGCGGCAATTTCAGGCAATATAGGCTGCAGTCGTCAGGGACGATCTTCAACGATGGCGGCGGGCCCATCAGTATCAATGAATATGGCGGATACGTACAGGTGGGGAAGAAGGTGATGAATGACCGCATTTCACTGCTTGGATCAATACGATATGATAAGAATGAGAATTTTGATGGACAGTTTTCTCCAAGAGCTTCCGTCGTCTTTTCACTCGATTCGGAAAAGAAACATAACCTGAGAGGATCATTCCAGACAGGCTTCCGAAACCCGGATACCCAGTCTCAGTTTATTGCCCTTGACCTTGGCCCGGCGGTACTCGTTGGAGGAACGCAGAAGAATCTTGACATGTATAACAGGGCAATAACTACAGATGCCCAAGGCAATCCGGTTAATTGGAATATTTCTGGCTCAACCCTGTATAATAATTCTTACACGTTGTCTTCTGCTAATGATTTCTCTGCATCTAATGGTACAACGCCTTTAGTCACAGCAAATGTTGGTTTAGTAAAACCTGAACAAATCACCTCTTTTGAATTTGGCTACAAGGGTGTGATCGCCAATAAACTCATGCTCGACATCAACTATTATCATAACAAATACACAGACTTTCAATTAAATGAAACCGTTGTTGTTATTCCTGATGGTGCCGGTAGCGTCAATGACCTGACCGGAGTTGGTGCTTTGGCTGCTGGAAATTTTTTCGGCTACCAACTTTATACTAACGTGGGTGAAGACGTCACCTCTAACGGAGTTGGTTTGGGAGCTGAGTATGCTTTCCCCCGGGGATATCGATTTGGGGGTTCCTATAACTATGCAGACTTCAGCCTGAATGCCAAAGCCAATCCCGATCTGATCCCGGGATTCAATACACCCCAAAACCGATTTAATCTACATCTGGGGAACCGAAAGGCAATAGGAAACTTCGGGTTTCAAGTAGCGCTCCGCTATTCGGAAAAATACTTCTGGTCGGCAACGCTTGGCCAGGGTGATGTTCCTTCATTTACAACGGTGGACGCTCAAGTAAGTTATGCCTTGAAATCCCTCAGATCAATCGTGAAAATTGGTGCCAATAATATTGGTGGTAATGAGTTTATCCAGGCATATGGAGCACCTCAGATAGGACAGACCTATTACATTTCACTTACTTTCAATCAATTTATGAAATGATGTATTACCAATTCCAAAAAATACGAACTAATGAAAACTATTAAATATATTCTTTCTCTTGCCATTATTGCATTGTTTGTTTTTTCCTGTCAGGATGGATTCATCGCACCACCAAATCCTCAACCGGAGATAGTCCCTCCCGAACCCCCAACAGCCGGATCTGCTGATTTTACAAAATTTATAGCCATTGGGAATTCACTGACAGCAGGATTTCAAGCGGGAGCATTGTTCAATGATGGGCAAAAAAACTCATTACCAGTGCTGATTCATAAGGCCATGGATAACTTGTCCGGAGACTTCAACCAACCGGATATCAATTCTGAATTGGGATATTCGTCCTTTTCCGACCCTGATAATAACATTTATCTGGGAAGACTTCTTCTCCAGGGCAACCCTCCTCAGCCTACACCTCAAGTATCCGATGCTTCAGCTGTTCCCTCTCCCTTGAATTCTGCATTCGACTATACCGGGAGTACAGCCGATCTAAACAACTTCGGAGTTCCGGGGATTTTGTTAGGGCAGGCCTTGATCCCAGAAACGGGAGACTGGAGTTTATTCCAACTTGATCCTAGGGTCAATCCATTTTATGCGCGTTTCGCCTCCAGCCCGGGCACTTCTACTATTTTGGGAGATGCCATGGCTACTTCTCCCACTTTTTTTATGTTCTGGCTTGGAAATAACGATGTCTTGGGCTATGCCATTGGAGGTGCTACAGATGCCGACCTGGGTATTTTCACTTCTGTCGCTGATTTTACAACTCAATATACGGGTGCTATGCAGATCATTACAGGTGGTAATACCATAAAAGGGGTGGTGGCCAATATTCCCAGTGTTACTGATATCCCATTCTTCAAAGCTGTTAGCTACGACGCCGTGGTATTTGATACTTCCGATCCGGATGATGCAGCAAAAGTCGAGTCTTTGAATGCAGGATATGCCGCTTATAATGCTGGCCTTGATCAGATGGTTGCACTAACCATCATCACCCAGGAAGAAGCGGACCGCCGTAAGATCTCCTTTGAAAATGGCAATAATCCTTTTGTTATGATCGATGAGGATTTGACAGACTTAACAAGCTTCAATCCGGCGCTTGTTTCAATGCGTCAGACCGAACCCACAGATCTTATACCTTTAACTGCAGCAACTGTGCTTCCCACAGGAGTTGGCACCTCTACTCCAGCTGAAGATGAGTATGTTTTAACTCCGGAGGAAGTGGCAGTTATCCAGCAGCGGGTAGATGACTTTAACGCTGCGATTGAAAGTGTTCTCTCTTCGCTGAGTTTAAACGACCGTGTTGCCCTTGTTGATGTAAATACAGCATTTAGTGACCTGGCCACAGCCGGAACCATTGTTGAAAGCGGAGTACCTCTCACCCTATCCTTTGTTCCGCCGGGTGGAGCCTTCTCTGAGGATGGGGTTCACCCTAATACAAGGGGCTACGCCTATACGGCCAATTTATTTATCCGGGCTATTAATGCCAAATTTGGTTCGACATTACATGAACTGAATCTGGGTAACTACCCGGGTGTAGCGTTGCCACTTCCTTAACCCGGAAAATTCAACAGAATATTCCATCCAGTGGGCTGCTAAATGTTAAATGATTGATAATCTGTTCATTAGGTTTCAGATAAACTTTATTTATAAAAAACATAATACCCAAATATGGG
>Ga0114931_10001519_pt1 | contig 29609 bp, 25 predicted proteins | sample 2SBtaG_FD_89579 | JGI IMG/M metagenome (GOLD analysis project Ga0114931, IMG submission 89579) | Deep subsurface microbial communities from Kolumbo volcano to uncover new lineages of life (NeLLi) - 2SBTROV14_V59a metaG | ecosystem: Environmental > Aquatic > Marine > Volcanic | place: Kolumbo... | reverse complement strand
CCCATTATCCCATTATCCCATTATCCCATTATCCCATTATCGGCTCCATGGAAGGCGCCACCATCGATGAAGTATTCGGAGGCGGAGAAATCGCCCGGGCGAGTTGCTCCCGGCTGCCCGACTAATCGCACAATGACTCGTGAGGACCTTGAGGCCTGGCAGGCCGATCAACAAACAGGAAAGCCCCTCCAAAATGAAACCGGACCATCAACGTAATGACCCCATAAGAAAGGAACAGGAACTCGCCTGGGTTGGCGATGCCGTGCTGGATTTGTTCGCCCGTTCCTGGATACTTCGAGAGAGGGGACGGCTTTGCGGAAAGACGCTGATTCGGATGACTTCCAATCAGTTTCTCGCCTGCAAGGGGAACCCCACCGCGATCGAGTCAACCATTGGCGACATTTATCAGAGGGAAGGTCTGAAGGCCGCTTTTTCCTGGATCGAAAAGGAACTGCTCCCGTTGTTTCTGAAGCAGGAACGGAATCGACATTGATCAAAAGCCCTTTTGGGGGTATTCTTCCGGTTTCTCCCGAAAACACGAGCCTGCCCTTCGTTCATTTTTGAAGACTTATGAAAAAACAGACACAACGTGCCGCCCACCGGGCAGTTCCGGGCTCATTCCTGATCGCGCTGCTCGTCGGATTCTTCCTCCTGAGCACTTCATCGTGTACCACGACGCAGTCTAATTCCGATGGTGCTTCGAGCCAGTTGAGAGGATACAATCCGAATAATCCGGCGGTCAAAGCACGGAACGCAAAGATTGCCACGGAAGAAAGGGGGGATTACTACATCGGACGCCGTTGGTGGGTCAATGGAACTCGCTTTTGGGGGTATGTGAGGCGACCTGGCGAGCCTTGGATTCGTGCCAAACTGGTCATCATGGATGAATCGATCAAACACCAACCTGACCGCGTTGCAGAGGTTGGGGCTGAACGAGTTCACGGATTCGACCACAATTACGAATACCGACTTTATGGTTCTTTCACCGGGAAAAAGACCTACGACCCCAATTCAGACTTTATGCTTCCCACATTCAGACTGACTGGGTACGAACTGCTCAGTAGCAATCCGGGATTTCTATTTTATCCGGGAGAACCTTACTCGCCAAACAAACTTCCTCCCAAGCATCCTCTGATCCGGAGATAAGTCAGGGAATGAATCCGGCTGGGAATGAATCCCGCTGACCACACTGTCCTCGCCGTGAATGTGGCTCCATCATTCCTCGGAAACCGTTCCGATCGATTCCGCGATGATCTTCTCGATTTTCGTCAATCGTTCGGGATCCTCGATCTTTTTCCCGGTATGGGTATCCACCAGAAAAATTCGGTCAATGGCGGCACCGGCCTGAGTGCTGATCCTGGCATTCAGGACTTCGGTTTCTAAATTGCCCAGAACAGTGAATATGTCAAAAAGCAGTCCCATCCGGTCTTTGGCCTGCAATTCCAACACAGTGGCAATGGGGCTCAACTGATTCGACACAAACACCCGCTGCGGAATCTCCAGGTCCAGCGACTCTTCCCTCTGCAAAATCGAAGACTGGTCCTGGCTGGCGATCAGCCTCTGAAAATCCACTTCCACCTTTTCCACACTGAATTCTTCGTCCAGTAAAGATTCAATCCGCGCGATCTCCTGCGGTGAAGTTACCGGTGAAAAATTCGTCGTCGAGACCCGGAAAATATCCAGTACTAAATCGTCTTCCCGGGTAAACAGGTCTGCGCTGAGGATATTCAATTTTCTCGCGGCCAGTGCTCCGGCAATTTTGGCCAAAAGGTGGTGGCGGTTCCAACCTACCACCTCGAAGAGGCTGTAGCCTTCATCCGGACGTGCCTCCCAAAGAGTTGAGGGGATCAGACTGTCCAGTGTGTCGGACTTCACTTTTTTGAAAAACCGGTGAAAAAGTTTCACGTGCCGGGCAATGGAGGTCGAACCGCGATGCAGGAAATATCGCGCCGGCATTGTCTCGAAGTGGACTTCAATCTCTTCGCGACGGCTTTCCGGAAGTTTTTCGATCACTTTGAGTTTCGTCTCCGTGGCCGGACGATGAAACTGTTTCTCGAAATCCTTCCGGTTCTCAAAATAGGTTCTGGTCGAGCGATACAGTTGCCGCATCAGAGAAGCCTTCCAGTCGGTCCACGAACCCTCACTGGTGCCCTTGGCGTCGACATAGGTAAACAGATAGAGCGCGTCCATGGCGGAAGGACTTCGGACAGTAGAGGCAAACTCCGCTATGGTCATGGGATCGGAGAGATCCTTGGTGGTCGCGGTCCTGAAAAACGATAAATGGTGGTCTACCAGGAAGATGATGAGACTCAAGCGGTCGCCGTGATAATCGAGTCGTTGACAAACGTGACTGGCCAGGAGAGCACTGGCGTCCTCGTGATGACGCATATTTTCCGCCCGCCCCGTATCATGCAACAAAAGTGCGATATACAGGGCCACTGGATCTTCCAGATCCTGAAAGGTTTTTCTGAAAAACTGTTCCTTCGGATCATCGCTTCGAAGCAGGCTGTCCAACTTGTTGATACAGCGAAGAGTGTGTTCATCAGCCGTGTAGCGGTGGAAGAATTCGTGCTGCACCAAATCTGTCAAGTTTCCGAATTCAGGGAAATATTTTCCCAGGAACCCCACGCGATGCATCCGTCGAAGCGTCGTTGCCACCTGTCCCCGATTGCGAAGAATTGCCTCGAGAGTCTCTCGATTGGACCGGTTGGCCCGGAACCGGACATTGACCCGGTTCAGATTTTTTTTATACAGCTGACGAATTGCAGGACTGTTGCCCAACTGGCGCTGTTGAGAATGAAGGAAATACCGCATCATTCGTTTCGGGTCCTCCTGAAATATCTTGTCGTTCTCAGGAAAAATAAGCCCATTTTTGGAATAGAACCCATCGAAGTGCTCCTCTTTGGTCTTGCTTGGTCGTCGCCCAAAAAGATTATAAATGGGAATCGGCCCGGTTTCGTCTCCCGTCACCTCCAACTCGTAACTTTGCATCAGCGAGGTGCTGAAATGAAAGAGACTCCGCGTGTGCCTGTAGTAATCCCGCATGAAGGCTTCACTACGCCGGATCATAGTCTTCCCGGGGTACCCAAATTTGGTCGCCACCACTCCCTGTAGTCGCAGCGTCAGCACATCCCCGGAATGTCCCTTTTGACAATAATGCAAGCCGTTACGGACCCTCATCAGAAATTCAAACGCTTCCTCTATAGCGCGATAGGACTCGTCGGTGAGATGCCCCTCATCGACAACGCGGCTCAGGTCACGGGATTTTTCCAGAACCCAGATCACCCAGATCAAATTGTGATAATCCCGCAGTCCACCGCAACCCTCTTTCACGTTCGGTTCCTGCAGGTGGACTGTTCTTCCGTATTTTTCATGACGTGACCGGATGTCCCGACTTCGCTGCTTGAGATATTCCTTTTCCTGATTCCGTAGGCAATGCCGGAAAAAAGCCTCCTCGAAGCCATCAAAAAAACTGCCATCTCCCGCAATGAATCGCGCATCCAGAAGAGCCGTTTTCGTGTGGTGATCCTTGTTCGCAAAACCCGTGGCCCCCTTGATGCACCGCACCGGATAGCTCACTTCAAATCCCAAATCAAACAGCATGGTCGAAATACTGCTGACCATTTCCTTCACTGGATCGGAGGGAATATCCGAATTCCCGGGAATGAGAAACTGAAGATCAATATCGCTTCCGGGGCTCAGTAGCCCCCTCCCGTATCCCCCGCTGGCGATCAAAGTCGCCGGGCGGAGCCCCCCCCCTTCCCCTCCGGCCCCGGTCTTCTCCAAGGCCAAAGCATACATATCGTTGATGATCACATCGAGAAGATCCGAACGCCACCCCGCGATTTCAATGCCTCCCGCTCCATCATCATGCGATTTCCGGATGACCTCCCTTTGGTTTTTATAAAAGGAGCGATAAATTTTCAGCTGTTCCGCCGCCGAACTTGCCTTGATGCGCCGCTCAGTCAACTCTGCGGCGGCCGTCGTTTTTAGTTCTTCGAGATGGATGTGTTGTTGCTCGGGGGTGGACATCGTCTGCTCTGCCAGACTAAGCACACCTTCGGCCATTTCGAAAACTATTTGTGGAATTTCGATATTCCGACTTCAAAAGCCCTTCATGGCAATCCCTTGATCCGTGCTGCTCGTGACACGGCATTTTCTTCTATTAATTTCCTGCTTGATCCAAGGTGGAAACGCAGTGTTTAGTGACGCCGGGATCGACGTGGCGCGGCCCCGGCTCCCGATCGATCAGTCTCTTGACTGGGTGGCCCAAGCCTCCTGGGTTCCAGTAAAGTCAGCCCGAAAAAAACATGGCGAGTGAATTCCTTGAAACATTTCCTGCTCTTTCCGAATTGCCCGGTCTGATTCATGGGTTCATCCTTCGGAATCCAGCCATTGATGTAAAAACTGATCGGGACATCGCCCTGTCCCGTCTGCTGCAGCATTACCAACAGTGCGTCCAATCGATGGGCATTCCTTTGGAACACCTGGCAACAGGACAGCAGGTTCACGGGGACCAGATCGCCGTCTGTGACGGTGATGGATCTCCCGGCGCCCCAACCTTTCCTGATACCGACGGACTCATCACCGCGACCTCCGCTCAATTTCTCGGCGTGTATGTCGCCGATTGTGGCGCCGTTTTCCTGGCGGATCCGGTTCACCGCGCCTGTGGCGTGGTGCATTCGGGTCGGAAAGGGACGGAATTAAAGATTGCATCGCGGGCAATTTCGATGATGGAGGAACGCTATGAATCAAACCCGAGTGATCTCATTGTCCAGTTGGCGCCGTGCATCCGTCCTCCCGTTTACGAGATTGATTTCGCGGCAAAAATTTTGCGGGACTGCGCGGATTCGGGTGTCCCTGCCGGTCAATTACATGACTGCGGAACCTGCACCAGCAGTGATCCGGATCGCTACTACAGTTACCGTGTGGAGAAGGGGAAAACCGGTCGACTTTTCGCTGTGATTGGCTGGGAATAATCCATGGCTGAACCGTTTCACATTGCTGCCCCCGCCAAGACCAATCTGCACCTCCGGGTTTTGGGAAAACGCCAAGACGGGTTTCATGAAATTGAAACTCGAATGGTTCGACTTTCTCTGGCGGATGAGCTGACCCTTCGTTGGATCAAAAAGGATCGAATCGAATTTTCCTGTTCTGATTCGTCCCTTCCCTTGGGAGAAGAAAATCTTGTAACCAAAGCCGTTCGAGCATTGGAGGCGCATAGCGGGAAGCGCTTCAGTCTGGCGATTGACCTGCGGAAGAACATTCCTTCAGGCGCCGGACTGGGCGGGGGCAGCAGTGATGCCGCGGCGGTATTGCGGGCTGTCAACACCATGGCGGATCTGAAAATTGGAGATGACCAACTGGCTGGAATCGGCGCCACAGTGGGCTCCGATGTTCCCTTTTTTGTGTATGACCGCACCTGCGATTGTCGCGGTCGTGGTGAGATCGTGCAACCGATTGACGATTCTCCGGCTCGTCTCCCCGTCGTATTGATCAAGCCGGGCTTCCAAATTGCTTCCGCGTGGGCTTACCAGCATCTGGAGGGCTCCCGGGAAATACCCGAGTTCACTTATCTGCCACAAATCTGTCTCTGGGGGGAAATGGTCAATCATCTGGAACGACCTGTTTTTGAGAAATTTACGATACTGGGGGAAATGAAGAACTGGCTGTTGGAGCGAAGCATGGTACACGCCGCACTGTTATCCGGGTCCGGTTCGACTATGTTGGTCGTATTGAAAACGGGAGAAAGTGGACATCTGCTGGAAAATGAAGTGGCGGATCGCTACGGGAAAAATACCTGGACTTTTGTGGGACACACCCTGTAGCACTGATTGAGTCGTGAAATCGCAGCATACTTCGGAGAATGAAAGAGACTCGGTCCGGGTGGATGTTTGGACCTGGGCGGCACGTCTTTTCAAATCTCGATCCATCGCTTCCAGTGCCTGCAAAAAATCACAGGTCATTGTGAACGACCAGCGCTGCAAACCCTCCCGCCAAGTACGGGTCGGCGACCGGATCGAAGTCACCAAAGGAGTCTTGGTTCTCACCGTGGAAGTGAAAGCAATTCTCTACAAACGGGTCGGCCCAAAATTGGTGGGTGAATATTTGATTGATCACACTCCCCTCTCAACCTATCAAAAAGCCGGGGAGATTTCCCGGCGCAAGCGCCTGTCCGGTCCCAAACGGGAAGCAGGATCAGGCCGTCCCACCAAGCGGGAACGTCGTGAACTGGATCAACTGGAAGCAGAGGCAACAGACGATCTGGAGTCCTTTGAGAAGTTCGCTCGGGCGATCGAAAAGAATATCTGAATCGATCCTGTCACCTTCTACGCGCCATATCTACGCGCCATCTTAGTCAGCTCAATTCTTCTCCCGTCCACCGGGTAAAACAGGACTTTTCCAAAATAGCCACCACCCGGGTAACAAACAGGTGGCCACCACCATGTTCAGGAGAATTCCCATCCCGCAGACAAGACCCAGGTTGGACAATCCTTCACTGGCTGAAAATGACAGGGAACCAAAGGCAATCGCACTGGACAGGCCACAAAATTGCAGGGCTTTGACAATCCCGGTGGTCCGATTGACTTCCCCCTGTCCCCGGCGAAGAGCAAAGATCATATGGATACTGTAATCCAGTCCGGTGCCCAACAGAATGGGGACCGCACACGCAGCAAAAGCGTTGACCTGAATGCCCAAAATCGAGAGGATACCCATCAATAAAAGGCCGCCGAGTGTCATCGCGACAAGACACAACATCAAATCCCTGAAATTTCGGAAAATGATCAGCAAAGACAGCGACAGCAAAAGCAGAACCGGAACAATCATTCTCCGGAGATCCCCGCGGGCCTCGCCCTGCAATGCAATGGCCAGCGGTTCCCAGGCAGCCGGACCAAATCCATTTTGATTATCACCCAGATGAAGTGGCTTGGCTTTTGCCGATTGCCTGTCTGGATACCGCACCTGACCCAATAGACAAATCTCGCCTCCCTTTCTGCTGTATATTTGGTCAAGGAGATCCCGGGCGGCAGGGGTTTGGGGAAGAAGGGGAAGCGCTGATTTACCCCGAGCCTTTTCTGCCTTTCTCCAGGATTCAAAGCAGAGCCGAAGAAACTGCACAGGTTCGTCCGCAAAACCGGCCTCCGTCAATTCCCTCTCCAACCGGTATTGAAAGGCGAGAAGCCGGTTCATATGTTGGAACGCATATCGCTGCGCTTCGGCGCTGGGCAGCAGTTTATCGGGAAAATGGTAGGCCAGAATCTTACCGTCCCGCTTTTTTGTCTCCAGATCGGCCTGAACCTCATTGCGCAGCTTGATCAGGCTCCTGTCATTACCGTCGTCAGCGTGCCACATCAGGCAGGTCATCCAGCCCTTTTCTCCCGCGAACGCAGTTTGAATTTCTTCCATGGCATCGACAGCGGCACTGTCTTTCAACTGGAAGGGCTTGAATACGGGATCAAAACCTGGCAGTCCATGGGTCCACAAAATTATCCCACTGGCCGCAATCCCAAGCGCACTGACGCTCAGAGAGATGTTTCGTTTCAGGGGATGATGCAGAAAGGACACGGTCTCCGCTGGCGCCACGAAGGAGCGGGCCGCCTCCGGCGAAAAAAGCAGAATCATCACCGCGGCGCCGATCAAAACCCCCAGGGTCACCAAAGTCCCGAATTGGACAATCCCGGGAAAACTGCTCAATCGCAATGAGAGGAACACAAGTCCCGTGGTAAAAGCTGCCCACAGAATGGGAGGCGCCAGTCTCTGGCGAAGTTGACCTGGGCTGTCGCCCTCTGATCCCTCTCCCCCCTCCAGTAAAACGGCGCCGTAATCGATCGTCAAACCAATGACAATGGCAACAAATCCCGCACCCATGGTGGTCAGGGCCCCGAAAAGAAGAGCGCCTGCTGAGACGGTCAGCAAAAGCACCAGGGCCAGGAGTGAAAGCAGAACCAGCATGGCCCGGAGTCGGCGAAAAAAAATCCAAAACAGGATTCCTACAAGCAGCGCCGTAAACAGACCGGACCGCGACATGTCGTGGTCCATGCTCCCCGAAATTTCCGCCACAAACGCCGGTTCACCGGTGAATCCGAATTCCAGCGCATCCAGTTTCCTGCTGTCCCGCCACTGCCTCGTTTCACCGCGGACCTGGTCCACCCAGTCAATGAGATCCCGGTATCCGGCAAAGCTTTCAACCGGCGGCTGAACCTTGATGATCCTGAGGGTTTCATCCCGAGAAGCAAAGACTCCGCCGAATGAATCGCTGTCTCCCGCCGACGATCGAAGCAATTCGGAGAGCCCCAGGGGGTCGTATCCGAGAAGGATCGTCTCTTCTCCCAGGGCGCCCGATGTCAATTCCTCTATCGAGTTTTCGAGGTTCTGCTGAGATTTTCCAGGCGACAAGCGGTTGATGAGCCTCTTCCATTCACCTTCACCGCCGTTCAACCAGGTGTGGGCCGACAACTCCGCAAGAGCCTCCGAATTTTCCAGTGAGTTCCGCCAAGTCACCCCCCCGGTCAGTCCTTTTTGAGACAACAGGTGAGAGGCTAAATCTCTGCCCAGATCAGCGGAAACTCTTTCCCCGCCGGATTGGATGGAAATAATCAATCCCTGCTGGGATCCAAAATATTTTTGCAAACGAGAGAGACCCCGTGCGTCTTTCAGGTCGGGGGGCAGTTGCGAAAGAACATCGACATTGAAAGAAATCCTCTGTATACCATAAAAAACAATAATGCTGCAGAAAAACAGGAACGCGATCTTTTTTAGAAACGGGATTGACTGACTTCTCCGAGACATCATGTTACTTAGGCTCGATCAGGGGTAAAAAAAGTACAATTTTTTATGCGCGACAAAACTTCCATTCTCGGTTTGGCGGATCAACCGGAGATACGTGCGAGCGGGCAGTCGCTGGAGATGCGATTTGGCGCCGATGTGACGCGCTGCGTCGTAAATCAGGATACGGGAACGATCCTGCAGGAAATTTCGGCCCCGATTCTCGCCGGGTCCGGCAGGGAACTGGTCGGGGCCTGTTCCGCCGGAGAAATCAAGCGACTCGGCCCTTGGAATGTGATCGATTCCGGGGAGGGTCCCGTATGGGGGGCAGCGGCGATTCCCTTTATCGGAGAAGACCGTTCGGGACAAGTTCGCAGCGGGTATTTGGATATGCTGCGCGTGTTGGAGGGGAAACAGTTTTACCGCATTTGGAATTTTGTTCCCGGAATCAACGAGGAACAGGATGGATTGGAAAACTACCGGGCGTTTAACGTGGGACGCTGGCAGGCATTTGAAGAGAGCGGTTATCTGGAGTCAAGTGATCGAAGGCATCCGGCGGCATCGGCAGTGGGAATCGAGGGCGGTAACCTGGCGATCGTATTTTGTGCAGGCAACGCCGACTCGACATCGTATGAAAATCCCTTCCAGGTCCCGGCTTGGCAGTATCCAAAAGAATACGGGCCGAAATCACCCTGTTTCGTCCGGGGTTCGGTCGTGGAAAACCATACCGTCTACCTTTCCGGAACCGCCAGCATCCTCGGTCACGAAAGCACCGATCAAACGAGCCTGACGGGTCAGTTTGACACAACCATGGAAAATGTGGATCGGATGCTCGAAAATATGGGAGCGACCCGATGGAATCACTCGGCGCAGTTCCGGATCTATCTACGGAATAAATCGGATTTCCCGTTCATCCTCGACAGATGGAAAAAGGCAGTGTCACCGGATGTCTTCGAGAGAACCTGCTTCCTTCAGGCAGATATTTGCCGGAGAGAACTCCTGATCGAAATCGAAGCCATCGTAGACATCTGAATTCACCGGGGAATGACCCGCCCGGTTTCTTTCCGGGGATTTCTCAGTTTTCAGAGATTTCGTGGGGAGAGTATGACACGGGGGAGACTTGCGCTTTTGCGAAAGTTCCCCTACTTTTTCACCATGCATCAGGAGTGGTCCGGAGAAATTCGTTTCGTCGGGTCCGGCAACCTGGTTTGGAGAAGCCAAGGTGCCTTGGGCGCTTGAGAGTCTGGCCTTGATTGGCTCAGTCGATCTGGCGCCCGATGTGCGGGATGAGATTTTTCTCATGCTGAACAGAATTTCTCCGGGCGAACGCGAGGTGTTCATGCGCCACGGTTTGCTCGATTTCCTGATGTGGTAACTGAACTGATTAAGAACAGAAACTGCATCAAAAATGACCTATCTGAACATCCTCGAAAAGATCGGCGACGACTGGGGAACGACCCGCGCCGACGATAAAATCACCGCCACTCTCGCGTCGAGAGTCACCGACGAAAATCCCAACCATCACCTGTGGAACAACCGGGGAACCTGGTGGTGCCATTTCACCCTTCACAGGTCGGATTTTACTGCCGAGCGAATCCGCGTATCACTGAAAACTTCGGATTTGGAACTGGCTCGCCGTCGGCGGGACAACCTGCTTCAGAGTTTTTCCACGGTCTCCTAAGAGACTGTGGAAAAAGTAGGGAATGAAAAACTGCGAGTCATTTTGTTGGTTGGCGAGGCGCAAGGAGGAAGCGGGGTTTTCCCCGCGACCGACGCGCAACGAAGCCAGCGAACAAAAGGGCCGCAGCCGGAACGGTCGGTTTTTACCCCCGTTCGGCGAAGCCGCTGCTCCCCTTGCCGAAAATCCTATCGATTTTTCGTTTCGTAGTTTTTCCACAGTCTCCTAAGGGGAATGGCGATAGCGTGATCATGAAAAAATTACCGAAAAATTTCAAAAAATGGCCTCTCTGCATGCAGAAACGCTTCCGACGCTGCGCTTTGCGGAAGGTGACCAAACCCTCTTGAGAGTTGGACCAAACCCTGTCTGGTCGCCACAATGAGCAACCACCTCACCCGGCAAGGTGCCGGGTGATTTTCGCCACGCAGCGATCAACCGTGAGGCCGTGCTTCTCACGCAGGAGGTTGATCCGGCCGTGTTCAATAAACTCGTCAGGCCAGCCAATGCGTTCGACGGGAGTTTTGATCTCCACTTCATTGAGGTATTCAATGACAGCGCACCCAAACCCGTTGTGTAAAACGTGATCTTCCAGGGTGCAGATGACTTGGCACTGGCTGGCAAAATTTTTGATGCAATCCAGATCCATCGGTTTGATCCACCGGGGGTTGATGAGGGCGACTGAGTGCCCCTGTTCCTGGAGTTTTCTTTGTACTGTCTGAGCCAGTTCAAAGAAATTTCCCAGTCCGAACAAGGCTACATCTGATCCTTCGGCCACCACTTCGGCCTCACCAATGGAGAGAAGTTCCGGAGTTTCCTTGGGAACCGCTCCGGTTCCCGGCCCTCGGGGATAACGAATGGCACTGGGACCATCACTGTAATTGGCCATCGTCCAAAGCATATCAACGAATTCATCCTCGTCTTTCGGCTGCATCAAAACCCAGTTGGGTATATGTCGCAGATAGCCAATATCGAAAAGGCCGTGGTGAGTCGGGCCGTCGTCTCCACTGAGTCCGGCACGATCCATGCAGAGGCGAACGGGAAGTTTCTGAATGCCCATGTCATGAATGGCCATGTCGTAGGCACGCTGAAAAAAGGTCGAATAAATCGTCAAAAAAGGTTTGAAGCCCTGAACCGCCTGGCCGCAGGAAAAAAGTGCGGCATGTTCCTCGGCGATACCGACATCGTAGTAGCGATCCGGAACGGCTTCCCGAAACGCGGACAATCCCGTTCCGCTGGGCATGGCGGCGGTGATCGCCACAATCTTTTGGTCGTTGCGGGCAAATTCGCTGAGTTTTTTCCCGTAAATCTGGGAATAAGTGGGAGTCGCACCCACCGGGGTCTCACCAGTTTCGGTTTTATAGGGTCCCAATCCGTGAAATTTCATCGGATTAGCCTTGGCCGGCTCGTAACCTCGCCCCTTTTCTGTAATGATGTGAAGCACAACGGGATTCTCGTGCTCTTTCAGAAATTCAAAGGTTTTTACCAGCACATCGATATTGTGCCCGTCAATGGGGCCGTAATAACGCAGCCCGAACTTTTCAAAGAGCACATTGGGAATGATGAGATTTTTGGCGCTCACTTCGATCTTTTTCCCAATGGAGCGCAGCGATTTGCCCGCAATTTTTTCGACAAATTCAGCCGCTTTTTCGTGGATATGATCGTAGGCCGAACTGGTTTGGAGCGCATGAAAATATTTGGCGATGGCGCCCACATTCCGGTCAATCGACCACTCGTTGTCATTGAGAACCAATAAATTTTTTGGTTGTCTCGGCAATGTTATTGAGAGCCTCAAATGTGGGGCCGCAGGTAAAGGCAGCATCTCCGGCCACAGCCACGACATGCTCGTCACTGCCCTTCAGATCGCGCGCCGCCGCCATTCCCAAGGCAGCGGACACGGCAGTACCGGCATGCCCGGCTCCATAGCAATCATGCTCGCTTTCCGTGCGGAGGAGGAATCCGTTCAGTCCCTGAAAGGTCCGGATAGACTGAATCCGCTCCCATCGACCCGTCAGCATCTTGTGGACGTAGCCCTGATGACTCACATCAAAAACAAACTTGTCCTGGGGTGTGTTGAAAACCCGATGCAAAGCGATGGTCAGTTCCACGACACCCAGGTTCGGGCCCAGATGGCCACCTGTTTTGGACAGGCAATCAATGAGAGTTCGACGGATGTTCTCCGCGAGCAAAGGCAGGTCCTCCGACGGCAGTTGTTTCAACTCTTCCGGCGAATTTACTTTGGGCAATTGATCCGTCCCGATATCGCTGTATTCAGAAGAGTTCTCCATCCTGACTGGAAATGGGTCCATCCGTGGCCGCGGATTCGGGCGCGGTAGTTTCGCCTTTCTTATCGCTGTTTTCGAAGGGCTCGACATCGATGGCGCCACCTTGTTTTTTTCGAATCATTTCTATACGACCCTGTGCCTCGTCGAGACGTTTTTCCGCAATCTTGTGCAGCTGGGTTCCCAACTCGTAGTTTTTCATGAGGTCTTCCAGTGACATGGTATCGGACTCCATCTCCCGCACGACTTGTTCAAGCTGCGCCACGGCTTCTTCGTAGGGCAGTTGGCTATCGACGGAATTGTGCTTGTCCGGGGTGGCGGGCATGGGGAGAATGCTGGGCGGTGTCTCTTTCTTTTGGTAAACGCTATTACTTCCGTCAGAAAGGGATGAGTTCAAGCCTTTTGATGGTCAGAAGGGCGATTTTGCCCTTTTGATTGCATTTCCATCCTGCTGAACGATCTGCCATACAATGTCTTGATTTTAGGGCTATATGGTTTGATAGTTTCTGAAATTTATGTTTAGAACATCTTTATTGGGTATTGGACTGAGTTTGGCTTTTTCGGCTAATTTATATGCTCAGCAGCCTCGACTTCCCAACATTATTTTTGTGATCGCGGATGATCTTGGGTACGGAGAGTTGAGTTGTCAGAATGGCGATACCGATATTCCGACGCCGAACATCGACACGATTGCGTCTAACGGCGTCCGATTTACCGACGGATATGTTTCCGCGCCCTTTTGCGCGGCCTCACGGGCGGGGCTGATTACGGGGCGTTATCAGACGAGATTTGGATTTGAGTTCAACCCGATTGGAGCGGGAAACGAGGATCTCGGCACTGGACTTCCAGTATCGGAAACGACTCTGCCCGATATTCTGCGGGACCGGGCGGGCTACAGCACGGCTATGATTGGAAAGTGGCATTTGGGCGGAACAGCGCCTTTTAATCCGATTCGGAGAGGCTTTGATCAATTTTTCGGTTTCCTGCATGAAGGACACTACTACGTTCCATCGCCCTGGAAAAACCACACCACCTGGTTGCGGCGCAAGAGTTTGCCCGGAGGAAAAAACGGCCAGTGGACATCGCGGGACGGTTCTTTGATTTTTTCCACTCACATGGGCAGCAATGAGCCGGATTACAACGCGGATAACCCGATTCTCCGAAATGGCCAGCCGGTGGACGAAAAGGCGAATCTCACCGAGGCATTTACCCGGGAGGCGATCAGCTTTATCAGGCGCTGCGGCAAAGAACGTCCTTTCTTCCTCTATCTTGCCTACAACGCTTTGCACAGTCCGCTCCAGGGCGCGGATCCCTACATGAAGAAATACGAAAGCATTGACGATGTGCAGCGTCGAATTTTCGCGGCCATGCTGGGGCAACTGGATGACGCAGTCGGGAAAGTATTGAATACGGTGAAAACAACCGGGCTATGGGAAAATACCTTGATCGTATTTCTCAGTGACAATGGAGGGCCCACTCGTGAATTGAGCAGCAGCAACTTGCCTTTGCGAGGTGAAAAAGGAGGACTCTTTGAGGGAGGCATCCGCGTTCCGTTTATGATGCAATGGCCCGGCAAAATTGATGCCGGAAGCGAGTTCACCAAGCCCGTAATCTCGCTGGATCTCTTCGATACCTGCCTGGGGCTGGCCGGAGTCGAGTCAACAACCATCACAGACGGAGTGGATTTGATGCCCTTCCTTCAAGCCGGGGACAGCGAGGTCATCCCCCACGATCAACTTTTCTGGAGGGTCGGCAACAAGTCTGCGTTGCGGAAGGGAGACTGGAAGCTGGTTCGTCAAAAGGGACGCGGCGCCACGGGCGAATGGGAACTCTACAATCTGAACGACGACATCAGCGAGATGAATAATCTGGCGGATGAAAAGCGGGATCTTCTTGATACTCTCATCGAGGAATGGGAAGATCGAAATCGTGAAATGATCGATCCCATATTCTGAGAAATACCTCCCTTTTCAATAAACGGCACGTCCGCCGGTCAAATCAAAGGTGAATGCCGTACAGAAACTGGCCTCCGGAGAAACGATCCAGCAACTCAGCGCCGCAATCTCGTCCAATGTTCCACACCGCTTCATGGGAATCTTGTCCGTCATATAGCGTACCTGGGCGGGATCCACGGCATCGACCATTGCGGTCCGAATGACCGCGGGAGCGATGGCATTGACGGTGATGCCCGTTTCCGCGAATTCTTTGCCGACTGACTTTACCAACCCGATCACACCGGCTTTGGTTGAGGAATAGGGACTCATCCCGGCATTTCCCTCTTTCCCGGCAATGGAGGCAAAGTTCAGGATACGACCATAGTTGGCTTGTTCCATCGCAAGAAGAGCGTATTTGGTCACCAGAAAAGTGCCACGCAGGTTGACGGCGTATTCCAGATCAAACTGGTCTTCCAACACATCCGTAATCCGGGTGGAAGTCGGTCCAACGATTCCGGCACAGTTCACCATGATATCGAGTCTCCCTTCATGGCGGCTGCCAACGGCGTCGATGGCGGACTGAACGGAGTCCTTGTCCGATACGTCCACTATTTCTGAACCAATCCGGAGACCCGATTCGGCAAGCTCCCCAACGGTGTTCTCCGAATTCTCGACACTGACGTCAAAAATGGTAACCGCCGCCCCTTCGCCGGCCAGTCTCGAAGCAATGGCTTTCCCGATGCCGTCGGCGCCACCTGTCACAATCGCAATCTGATTTTCAAACCGAGAACTCATCGTGCAGTGAATAAGGATGCATCCATTCCACACCGCAAGCCCTGATCAAGCGACTTCCGCACGAAAATCATTCTTCACGAAAACACGTTTTTTACTTCCAGTTTCAGCCATTGCCCGATTCCTTTTAGAAGAATGGAGTAGGTTCCCCTGTCGGGCGCAAAGCCTTTGCAGAGTAAAAACCGTTCCCCTGTATTTTTCCTTCCATAGGTCCCCCGTTCCCATCGTTTTTTCGCAATAGCGACAAGTCTCCGATTGTAGAAAGCCATAAATTTGGCAAAAAAGGCGCCGGGAGCATCGCTGTAGGGGAGAAGCCCGAATTCTTTCTCCGGACAGTCATACACTCCGCGAACCGGACCGATGAAGTAAGTGCCCACATCCATCAGGAAAGCCGCCCACATGATCTCGGCATCTCCCAGATAATGATATTTTTCCCGGTAGAGCGCATTGTACCATCGACGGTAGCTGAGGGGATAATCACGGTTGTATCCATCCATAGCCGGGCGGGAGTCCCCGCCCATCAAGTCGTCAGCGATAAAATTGGTCACCGCACAGATTGTCTGGGCACAATAATCCAGCCCCTGACTGTAAAATGGATCAATGAATCCGGCGGCATCACCAACCACCGCCCAGCCGGGTCCGGCCACTTTTTCACTGTAATAGGGGAGCCCGGAATAGGCGCGGGTATCCTTCTCCACCGGCTCCGCATTTTCCAGGAGGAGGCGACCAACCGGATGAGAGAGCAGGTGCTTCACCAGAGTGTCCGTCAGATTGTCCCCTTTTTCCGGCTCAAACAGGGACGAATCGTAGACCACTCCGGCGCTGAGTTCCCCGTTCTTCAGGGGAATCAGCCAGCACCACCAACCGCGGCCCATCAGGTGATTTGTCGCCAGATTCCGGGAAGACCGGCACGCTTTGGAATAGCGGGGATGATCCTTGAACAGCTCCCAGTCATCCAGGTCCCGGGCATTTCGAAAGCGGGCCCAGATTGCGTTGGTGGTATGTCCTTCCAGTTTGTGGTAAAGCCCCAGTTTCCGCGGCAGAACAGATGCTTTTCCCGAGGCGTCAATAATCCACCTGCCGCGAACTTCAATCGTGTCCCCCTCATAATCCACCAGGATGATGTTTTCTTTCCTGCCCTTCTCTTCTTCCACCACGTGTATTTCTTTGGTTTTGGCGGGTCGCCAGATTTCACAGTTCGCGTCCCGCGCCATGTCGACGAGCTTTTCGTCGAGCAGGGAGCGGTCAAGCTGGAAGGTCGGCAATCGGCTCTGATAACTCCCCCCAAGTTCGCTGCACTGATAAAAACAGTCATTTTCTCCATTGGAATACCACATCCGCAGGCCGTGCTTGGCAATGTGCTCGCGGGAAAGATAGGCGGTCAATCCAAGTTTTTTTGTCAAAAAACAGGCCGCCAGTTCGGAGGTGGACTCACCTACTTTTCGATCAAATTCAACGGATCGCTCCAATATCAGAATCCGGGCGTCCGGGCAAAGGCGACGGAGCAAAATTCCCGAGCAGGTCCCGGAAAATGCTCCCCCGATGATCACTACGTCGAACTCTCTGTTGTTGCCTTGTTCCATCTTTGTATGATCATTACGCGGCACTCGCAAAAATGGCTACCAAAAGTTCTACCACACAAAGCGGTAAATGGAAGACAGGTCGATTGGACGTGTATGGAGATTTGCCGATTCGGGGCGTCTCGCTGGCGGCAAGGACATGCCCCTTTTTTCTGGAGCCAATTCTCTTATTCGGCTATTCGCTCATCACTTTCATTCTCCTGAAAGCGCAACGTAGAGCCGTCGCCGAAAACCTGAAGGTTCTTTGCCCGGAATCAAGCCCGCTTCAAGTGTGGCGGGAAACCTTCGCCGTGTTTTACGAATTTTCTGTCAGTATCAGTGACGCGGCCTATGTCAGATGCGGAAGGGACATGCTGACCTGGGTGAAGAAAAATCCAGCCTCCTTCGACAAACTGTATGAAGGCCACGAACATGGCGCCATTCTCCTGACGGCTCACATGGGAAATTATGACCTGGCGGGCTCTCTCTTCTCCAATACGTTTCCCACTCCCATTCACTCGGTCAGAGCACCGGAGCGCGATCCATTGGCTCAAGAGGCAAAGGAAAAGCAACTGGCAAGAGAGTCCAGCGCCGGTTTCGTGATTCACTACAACCGGGGTAGCGAAGATTTGCTGGGAATGGAACTGGCCAAGGTACTTTCGAGAGGGAAGATTGTGGCTATCCAGGGTGACCGAATTCTTTTTGACGTGTCGGGACTGGACGTCGCCGTGCCGGGAACGAGCCATCAGGTCATGAAAATACCCGCAGGCCCATTCGTGCTGGCTCAGATTTCGGGTGCTGAAATCTTCCCCTTCTTTGTCTGGCGATCCGGCCACCGCCAATACTCCTTCACGGTGCATGAGCCCATCGGCGTGGAAAAAAATCGTTCCCACCGGAAAGAAGCCCAAATGGCCGGAGCCAGCGAGTGGATGCGGGTTTTGATTTCCACCCTGAAACGACACCGCACCCAGTGGCTGGTTTTTGAACGCGCCTTCTTCGAATCCGAGGGCGCGGATGGAGGGGAATGGGTTGACAGCACCCCGAATGACACGGTGGTCGAGGAAAAAACGGTGCGCCAGGCAAGTGTATCATCCGCGGGATTGTTTGATTCCCAATCTGGCGCAGTCTGCGCCTTTTTGTTGGTAACCGGCGCGGTGGCAGCCGGAGAAATTTGGTTGACTGGCGCTCGCTGGTTGTGGTTGCTGGTGGCAACTGCGCCGCTGGTGGCGTTTTTTGTTCTGAATCTACTCGGTGCATTGACCTCGCTCCTGACCTTTTTTATCTGGCCTGGCGCGACAGCTCCCTGGAAAATCACCACTTTTCTGCTGGGCTCAGTTCTCACCCTGCTTGCCGTGGTTCTGGTGGCAACGGGGGGATTGATCCTGAAACTGCTGTCCCTGCCCTGGTTGTTTTGGATATCGATTCGGACACTGATCAGTTCTCTTCGACCCCGTGGCGAGAAATGAGGATCGTCTCCCGGACACTCGGCATTGGAGGCCTGATGATTCTGGCTTGGATTGCACTGGATCCAGCCGGGCGCTGGGTATGGCTCTGGGTTCCTTTTATTTTTCACGCCTTTGTTTTGTATCCGGTTCTGGCGCCGGGATGCGCCTGGATCGGCCCGTCAATTTCCTCATTTTCCACCCGTAAAAAAGAGGTTTGGATTACGATTGATGACGGCCCCAACCCGGAAGAGACCCAAAGGATACTCGACCTTCTGGATCGGTATGCGGCAAAGGCAACATTTTTCGTTGTGGGAAAAAAGCTGAAGGAGCATCCCGATATTTGCAGAGCGATCATGGATCGGGGACAGGGACTGGAAAATCACACATGGAGCCATCCGCGTTTCATGTTCTGGAGTTTTGGAAAGCGGAAAATCGAGAGGGAAATACGTCTTTGTTCGGATCAGATTGAGAAAATCAGTGGAGGGCGCCCCTCGTATTTCAGGCCTCCCGTTGGCCATACTCCGTGGGGTCTGAAGTCGATTTTGCGGGAGGAAAAACTGTCGTTGGTTTTATGGTCAACCAGGGCACTGGACGGATTGCATTACGACCGGACCCGATGCCTCGCGCGACTGATGGGCGGATTGCGGCCTGGGGCCATTTTGCTGTTTCATGACGGTTGTGGTCACGGACCGGAGTTACTGGAAGCATTGTTGCGGAGAATGGATGAGCTGGGCTATCGCGCCGTCATCCCTCAGGCTCCGACTGAGCCCATCCCGTGACCCGACAGGGTCGGGTCAGTCATCCAACCCTGTTGCCTCCAGAAACGCCACCAAATCACGTAATTCATGATCGGTCAGGGCCATCGGCAGGCCGACAGGCATGAACGAGCTTTGCAGTTCCTGAATAGAATCGATCGTGTCAATGTTGAAAGAACGACTCTTTCCCTCGATGTCGCGCAGAACTTCCGTACGAGAGGAACGAAGGCGAATTCCGACGAATGAAGAACCGTCTTTCAGCTTGAGAATTCGGGGAAGATACTGGGGAGCAACTTCTGCATTGGGATTTAAAATCGAGGTGAGCAGCCAGGCGCGATCTCCCTGGTCCCCGACGCGGCTCAGATCCGGCCCCACCACATTGCCACGTCCGTTGTAGCGGTGACAATTGCCACACAGGCCCAGCCTGGTATTGTGAAAAATCCGTTCGCCTGCATGGGTGTCCACCGGAGCTTTGACTGCGTCGAGCCGAACCAGCCAGGCGGCGGTATCCGTCAAGGCGGGACGGCCTTCGAAAGCTTTGGCGGGATCGAGAATGGCCGCCACCAGTGTGGCTGATTGAGGAAACTTTCCCGCAAGGGCCTGAATTTTCCGCTTCTGCGTATCAGTCAAGGCAGCCGTTCGCAAGCCTCTGAGCGCCTCTTCACGAACAGGCCCGACCGGGCTTGCCGACAGTTCGATCAACAGCGGGACATTTTGATCCACCAGTGGTCCGAATCCGGCAATCGCGGTGGCCCGAATTCGTGCCGAATTCCCTTTGTCTCCGGCCACTTCCACAAGCAATTGATGTCCCGCAAGGAAACGGGTCGTTTCGAGGGACAGTTGCTCGTCTCCAACTGAAAAGAGCCGACGAAAAAAGTCGTCATTCATTTTTTTGGGGATCCTGTTGTTACCGGTCGGCAGCAAGCGTAGCGCATAGGCGCGGAGTCGCGGTGAGTTGGATTCGTCAAGAACGCGGCTGAGCAACAAATCCCTGTCTCTGACCCCGAGCTCTGGTTTACCAATCAGCATATTCCGTGCCGCCACGGCTGCTTCAAATAATTTGAAGCTGATTCCTTTTTTGCGGGAAATCGCGTCAACCCGGGGAAGGCAGGCCTTCAATTGCCTGTCTGAAATCCAGCGAAGGGTTTCAAAGACCACTTCTGGATTCTGGTCTTCCAGGAGCAGCGGAATCCATTTTTTATCCGAAACGCCCGACAACTTCAATGCGATCACCGCCTGGACACGGTCAGCATCGGATAATTTCTGGAAGGATTCGGCGGTCCAATCCTGCTTTTCCGCCAGTGCCAGAAATGCGGCCTGCCCCAGAAACTGGTCTTTGCTTCTGGTCAGGGTCAGGAGTTCGCTCACGCTCAGGTCGGTCTTGCCTCCGCGAAGTCTCGCTGCCAGTTTTTTATCATCGTTCGGTCCAATCAAGTCCAGTTGGCCCGTCCATTTTGCGGCTTTTTCCAGGTCGATTTCCATTTTCCACAGTCGCCCGTATCCATGGACGGGATAACTCGCGTCCACCCAGTCGTTGAAATACCAGGTCATGGTGTTTTTGGCATCATTTCCAACTGGAGACGCCGCTATGCCCGTTGGTCGAAAATAAGGACTGCCCCCGACAATCTGAATCCGATCAGCCGTGTAACCCGCGCCTTTTTGTTTGAGGAGGTAAAAGTCAATTCTATGATCACCCCAGGAGGGAATGATCACACCACGGCCCAGTTGAACCACTCCACACGGCGCCTCACCGGATGGGTGAATCATCGGCAAAGTGCCCCTTAATTCTCCGTTCCAGCAGACAAAGGGGTGGTGCGCCTCCCCACCATAGAGCCTCTGGAAGCCGTAATCTCCGCCTTCCACAATGTTCAATAAACGACAGGGAGGTCTTTCACCCGGATCATTGTCGGAAACAAAAATTTCCCCATCACCACGAACCAGCATTCCAAATGGATTCCACAATCCACGTGCCATCCGATGCAACTTGGTTCCGTCGGGCCGACAGTGAAAAATCCCGCCCTCTCCGTAGCCCTCAACCTGCGTCCCGTCTTTTCCAGTGAGCGTCCAGTGCCTGGCAAAATTTTCTCCCATTCCAAAATACAGGTCTCCCGTTTTCGGATGAAACGCCAAACCGGAAAGACCGTTATGTGGATAATCGCCTTCGGTCTCCAAAACAGCGAGGTTTTCTTCCACATCCCCAATGCCATCGTTGTTGGTGTCTTTGATACGGAAAATCCGTCCGCGCTCCGCCAGGTACACCCAGGCATCCGGGCCCAATTCCAGGTCCATCGTATGGAACGTTTTATTGTAGAAAACAGATCGTTTCCCGTCCCGGTCAAACACCAGAATCTGGTCTTTCTTTGGGCCGGGATAGTCTTTCGGCGGAAAATGGGTGTGACAGGCGATCGTCCAAACCCGCCCCCTGTCATCGACATCGATTCCGGTCGGAGTCACAATGTCCGGTTGCTCGGCTACGAGGGAAAGGGTAATGCCCGGCTGCAGTGCCCTGATATTGTGAGGTCGGTCATCCGAAAATACAAAACAGGGGAAACAAAGGACACTCAAAAAAGCGCTCAAGCTGAAAACTCTCATCGCCAGGATGCTACACAGCCGGGAACACGGGGCAAGTCTTATTAGAGAGAGGTTTTATTAGAGAGATGTTCCCGGCTTCGATTAGGAGTCTGTCGGACTTAGATGGTTTGAGCGAGGAAATCGAGGTTTGAGCCAAAATTTTCATCAGTTGGAAGAGTTTGTGGGAACACAAGTGACGAAAACGAAGGGAAATTTGGGCCAAATCCTCGTTTTCCGCAGTCAATCAAGGTCAGTCCGACAGACTCCTGGCCCCATCAAAAGTTGGATATCAGATATTTGGCAATCTCCGACGAGATGTGCCGGAATCTCGCTTTTCGCCCGCTGCCTTTCAACAAGACTTTGTCGACCGCCGGGTTGTCTATAAACTCCACTTCCAGAAAACATTTGGGGACCCTGGCGAGACGCTTTTTCTTCGCCAGTTGATAAAAAAAGTTGGACCCCAAGCCTCCGTGCAGATGGCCGTCGGCAATCGTTCCCCTGCTCTTGCTGGAGGGAAGGTATTTTTCCACCCCTTTCGAGCAGGCGGCAGCGAGCCCTTTTCCAAATTTCTGATCCACGGAATAATTCGGATTTTTTTTCTCCGCCCCAATCATCGCCACGCTCCCCATGGCGCGATGACTGGAGCTGGCGTTGAAATGGATACTCACAATGCAGGCGGTGTCCGCCCGGTCACAGAAATCGGCACGCTGTGCAAAGTCGAGATTGCGATCATCCTCGCGGGTCAACAACACCCCTAATTTCTTCTTTTTTTCATGCGCCAGAGCCAAAATCTGCTGCTTCAAAATTTTACTGAATTCCAGAGTGAGATCTTTTTCGAGCAGTCCCGAGGGAGATCTGGCATTATTGGGGGAACTGTTACTTCGCTTTTTCAGAGAACCCGCCACGGCAGAACCTCCGTGGCCGGGGTCGATCACAATGACTGGCAAACTTCTGCCTTGACAAAGGGCGCCGGAATGGCCTTCCAGGATGGAGGCGACAATGATGGCGACGAGCAAGCGGAACAACACCAATTTCATGGCTAACAGTTTCTAATCCTCAAACGGTTGATCACTAAATTCGAAGTTCTCATTCCGGTCACGCAAAATAGCCACCAGATACTTTGCCGGTAAAAGCGCCACCCACTGATCCTCCTGATCCCGCCCCAGGGCGCTCCCCGATGGCAACTGGATTTCCGGCGCGTCGCCCGAAGAATCTTCCGGACCAGCCCTTCCGCGGATCCATTGAATGACCTTCCAGGGAGATTCTTCCAAACGGCAATCCACCTTGTATTCCGATTCGAGGCGGGCCTTCAACACGTCAAACTGCAGAGGCCCCACCGCTCCCAACAGGGGTACCCGCTGGGCACTTCCATGGACATCGAAGGACTGGGCAACCCCCTCTTTCAGAAGTTGTTCTATCCCGGAGCGATAGCGCTTCATGTTGGCCGTGTCATTATTCAGCACATAGGTAAAGCATTCCGGGGTGAACCGTGGCATTTCATCGTAACGAATGGATGGATCCAGCGTCAAGGTGTCACCGATCAGAAAATCATAATTCCCCACCAATGCCAGAATGTCCCCGGCATAGGCCAGGTCCAGCGTTTCACGATCCTGACCGAAAAGTTTCCGGGCATTGCCGAGACGAACTTTTCTACCCGAAGTTTTTTCTATCACCTGCATATCCCGCTCGAACACCCCGGAGACAATGCGGACGAAAACGGCACGATCCCGATGCCGCGGGTTCATATTGGCCTGAATCTTAAAGACAAAGCCCGAAAACGTATCCAGCTCTGGATCGATGTGCTGTCCTTCAGAAATCCGGGATGCCGGAGAGGGCGCCAATTCCAGAAAGCGTTCCAGCATCAATTGCACCCCGAAATTATTCATGGCGCTGCCAAAGAAAATGGGCATCTGCCCACCCTGTTTCAACTTTTCCAGATCGAGTGTCTCGGTAAGACCGTCGAGCAATTCAATTTCCGCTTTGGCGGCATCATAAACAGCTTCATCGATGGATTCCCTGACCGCCTGATCGTTGAGGTCGGCAACCTCAATCGGAGCGCGAAAAGCCCCGTGCGGAGTTCGTTCAAAAAGATTCACCTCACTCCTTTCCCGATCAAAAATCCCCGAAAACGGGGACCGTCCCCCAATGGCCAGTTGAGTGGGACGGGAGCCAATCCCAGAACATTTTCCAACTCATCGATCAATTCCAGAGGAGGCCGCGTAGGACGGTCCATTTTGTTGATGAAAACGAAAATCGGCACTCCCCGACGTCGGCATACGTCGAAGAGTTTCAGAGTCTGGGCTTCAATGCCTTTCCCTGCGTCAATGACCATGACCGCGGAGTCCACCGCGGACAAAACGCGGTAGGTGTCTTCCGAAAAATCATGGTGCCCCGGTGTATCGAGCAAATTGACGCAGCAATCGTTGTATTCGAACTGGAGAACCGTCGAGGAAACGGAAATCCCGCGCTTTTTCTCCATCTCCATCCAATCAGATGCGGTGGTGTTCTGGTTACGCCGGGCGGTTACGCTTCCAGCCAGATGAATGGCTCCTCCATAGAGCAGCAACTTTTCCGTGAGCGTCGTTTTTCCCGCATCCGGGTGTGAGATAATAGCAAAGGTGCGTCGGCGTTTGATTTCCCTGGCCACTCCGGGAGAGACGTCTTTGCTGGCGGTCGCGGTCAAAATGAAAAAGGGGAAGGATTCAGGATGAAAAAACTCTCCCTCCCTAACCCAGACAAGGGATTCCGCAAGAGGTGAGTATGGCGGATGGCTGAATCAGCAATCGATCTTCACGGCTTGGTGTTTCCGGGAGGTGGCTTCCGCTTCTGTGAGGACCAGTCCTCCAAACGATCCGCCGGCGGCTTCGATCAGAGTTTTTGCTCTGGTCAGACTATCGTTGGAATGCTTTTGGCGAGTGGTAACGAGGAGCGTTTCGTCAGCACTGCCCACCAGCGCCGTCGCGTCCGAACAGTTGGCCATGGCCGGGGAATGCAGGAAAATGTAGTCAAATCGGGATTTCATATCATCCACCAAGTCGTCCATTCTTTTGCAGCTGAGAAGACGACAGGGGTCCGCATGCCTGGGTCCGCCCGGAATGAACCAGAGATTCGGATGGGCCGCCTTCACAACCGTTTCCTCCAAGCGCATTTCCCCGCTGAGATAGTCCGAGAGTCCCGGATGGCGCGAGGCTTGAAAGACCTCGTGTAAAAACGGCTGGCGCATGTCGGCATCAACCAGTAAAACAGTGTGCCCTGCATCGGTAAAGACGCTGGCCAGGTTGGCTGATACTTCCGCGCCCCCTTCACCCCTTTCCGGGGCGACGACACAAATGAGCCGGGACAATTCGCCCGGGTATTTCCGCTCCACTCGGGTCCGCAGCTCCCGAAACGGCTCGGCCCGCCGTCCGTGAGGAGGTCGTTGCGTGATTAAAATTCCTGCATCGGCAGGCACCAGCGTAGGGGGACCGGTGTTCAGTGTCTTTTCCAGAACACTCAAATGGTTTTCGGAATTTCGAGCTGATCTTTTTCCACTCCATAAACCGATTGCGAATCCCGCAAGCAAAATGACCACCGTGAAAATGAGAAGCCGCAACCAGACATGGGCCGGGGAGGTTCGCACCACCGATTCCGCGGATTCCAACTTCTCTACACCCGAAGTCCCGGCAGCACGGTTCGCGTCGGCGTCCCTAAGATTTTGTTCCATCAAGGCGAGCAGTCCGTTTTCACTCTGAATCTTCCGTTCGAGAGCCTGAACGGCAAATTTTCCGTCGGCCATGGTCTCCTGACCGGATCGCCTGGCCCGTTTGCTTTCCAGGTCTTGAATCTTGTCTCTCTGTCGGTCTATTTGGGAGCGGATGGATGCCAGAACTGACTGCCGCCGTTTTGTTCTCGCGCTTTCTTTTGCCTCCACAAATCCCGCTGCCACAGCATGGACGATCTCCACGGCCTCCCCGGGGCTGGATGCCGTGACTTCCAGGTCCAGCATTCGGCTCCGGGGACGCACCCGGACTTCCAGCCTTCGTGACAGGGATGCCAGAGCCGCCTCTCGATTCCCTCCTCCCCAGCGCTTCATGAGATTCAATTGGTCGATCACAGCGGAAAGATTTTCCCGACCGGAGACCATTGCCGCATCGGCCCGGAGACGGGCAAGCGGAGAGGGGCGCACATCAGAACTCCTGAAAAACCCCTGGTCCAGTGGATTTACTTCCTCATCCGACGGCATATCCACCACCTGTGCCCCGGCACGGTAGGTTTTTGGCAACGAAAGAAACAGCAAACAGAAGGACAAACCAATCCCGAAAATGAGGGCTGAACCCGCCACGAACAAAAACAGCCGGTTTCGATCCGGGAGAAACTGAAAATAATACGACAACCTGCATCCAGTTGCATTATTTTCGGATTTCATAAATATTAAACTGTAGAGATAATTAAGAGATGCAAGCTAATTTTCATAAAAACATTTCCGTTCCCGCGGCGCCGCGTCGAGGCCCGTTTTATGGTGGCCCCTCTTTTTCCGTGAAGTCTACGACGAAACCGGGAGTGAATCACGTCTCGCGGTCTTCCAATTCCGCAATTTCCTGCGAAAAACCACTGCTCAGAATGGGAAATCTGCACCAGGTCTTGGGGTCCAGGTTTTCGTCATCAACATGGAAACCGGGTGCATAACGTTCCCGCTTCCATTGGTTGCGGCTCCAGAGTTTGAAAAACTTGATCACCCATTGTTTCAGTGCTGCCGGATCATGATCCGGCAGTCGCTTGCAGAGACGCTCCCAAACTTCCGCGGGCAGTTTCTTATCACGGATGGCGAGTTTTTCAATGGCATCCAGGACGGAGTAGGGCATCAAATCTCCCTCGTCGGTTTGATTCTCTTTCCCAGGGCGAAGTTCGGCGGTCGGGGCCTGCACATTGACCACTTTCAATTCAGGAATCGCCAGGATATCCGGCCCACAACCCTCCGTTTCCAGCCACTTCAGCCAATGGCGCAAAAAGGCTTTGTCGATGCCGGAGATGGGGCTGAGTCCTCCGGAAGTGTCTCCATCCATGGTGGCGTAGCCGACGGCGGCCTCGGAACGGTTGCTGGTGGCCAAAAGCAGGGCGTTGCGGATATTGGCCAGCATCCAGATTCCGGGAGCGCGGACCCGGGCCTGGATATTCTGCAGGGCCAGGTCGTTGTGTTCCCAGCTTAATTCGCGATCGATCCCTTCTTGCACCATGTTCCGGTACCCGGTGACGAGGGCCTCTACATCCCACTCCTGATATTCCGCGCCGATGGCTTTGGCAACGGTTTCAGCCGCATTCCGAGTCGTTTCTGAGCTGTTGCGGGTGCTTTGATACACGCAGGTGAGCACTTGCGAGATGAAAGATTTTCCCCGATCAAATTTCAGGTGTCCCAGTTTTTTGCGGAATCCCTCTTCACCCAACTCATGAACCGCGATATGGACCATCAGCTTAACCAGACAGGCGACCGCACTGGAATCCGCGCCGCCGCTGAGGGAAACGACAAACCCACCGGAATACGATTTCCGCAAATAATCGAAAAGGCCCAGTGCCATGATGCGGGTGAATTCCTCTTCTTTGGAATCCCCGCCATAGGCGACCGCCTGCTCCTGAACATGGACGGAATCACTTTTGCTGAAAGAGGAAAACTTGACTGAAATCGTTTTTTCGGATTCCTCCCCGATCAGAGGCTTGTGACTGACCTGCCGTGCCTGATGCATCCGGGTCAGATTGAGGTCTATACCGGCGACCGTCACTACGAAATCTCGAAAGGAAAAGCGCGGTCCTTCGGCCAGATAATCACCACCGGCGGCAATCACGGTTCCTCCGTCATAGATGATGCGCCCGGCCTCGTTTCCCAGGAGATTGGCGTAGACATAACCGCAGGCAAAAGCGCGTGAACCCTCCAAAACAAAGCGTTCCCGAAGCATTTGTTTGCCAAAGGCAAAATGGCTGGCACTGGGGTTGAAAATCAAATCCACACCGTGCTGGGCCAGTCGGGTGCCGGGACGGTTCGCCACCCAGGCATCCTCGCATATCTCGAAACCAAGTCGCACCCCCCCGATATCGAAAATCAAATCACCCAGTGGAATCCGTTCTTTTCCGATTTGGATCTCGTCAATCTTTCCCTCGGCCCAGGGCTTGAACCAACGCGGCTCGTAGTGCAAACCATCCCCGGCAAGGTTCTGTTTGGCCACGAAAGCGACAATCTTTTTATGAACGATCAGGGCAACTGCGTTGAACACACTACTCTCAAACCAGAGTGGCAGTCCCACCGCCACAACCATTTCCGTGGAGGCGGCGGCAATTTTTTTCAGGGCATTCAGGGAGCGGACTCCCACTTCGGGAGCAAGGAACATGTCCTCACAGCCGTAGCCGGAAATCGCCAGTTCAGGCAGGCAGAGAAAACGGACTCCCTGTTTCCGGGCGGCTTCGATTGCCTCGACGGCACGCCCGGCGTTTCCTTCCCAATCGAGCGGAAGTTGATTCAGTGAGGCTGCGCCGACGACGATCTGATTCATGGGTTCTGTCGGATACTCTACGATGCTTTTAATCAAAAGAAACCGGCACCCGCGGTTGATCCACACGAGCGGCTCGCGTATGAATCTATGAATTTCCGATCATGGCTCCCGACCTGTATCCTATCGCTCGAAAATTGCTGTTCTCTCTCGATGCGGAGCGTGCCCATCACGTGACGCTGAGCCTGATGAATTTCTTTCAGCGACTCGGTTTGCTGCCGCTCTTAACAGGGTATGGCGAGGGACCTGACCCTGTTCGGTCGGTCGAGGTGATGGGCTTACCATTCCCCAACCGGGTAGGGCTTGCCGCTGGTCTGGACAAGGCGGGAACGGCGGTGGACGCTTTCGGGTCAATTGGTTTTGGTCATGTGGAGGTCGGAACGGTGACTCCCCGTTCCCAGCCGGGAAATGATCAACCACGACTGTTTCGCCTGGTCGAACAGAAAGCGATCATCAACCGAATGGGCTTTAACAATCCGGGTGTGGCGGGATTACTCGAAAACCTGAGCCGCTCCAGAAAGTCATTTCGCGGCGTGTTGGGCATCAATATTGGAAAAAATTTCGACACGCCAATTGAGGATGCGCTCAACGATTACCTGATCTGCTTTGAGGGCATCTATGCCGCGGCGGATTATGTGACGGCCAATCTTTCGTCCCCCAACACCAGGGGGCTTCGCGATTTGCAGAATGAAAAAACCTGCGGAGAATTGATCCGTCGCTTGCAGGAAAAGCGGGAGGAACTGATGTCGGTTCCGGGCGCAAAGCGAGTGCCGATTGTCATTAAAATCGCACCCGATCTGAGCGATGACGCCATTCGTGCTCTGGCTGTTGTTTTCAGTGAAACCGGGGTGGACGGGGTGGTGGCGACGAACACCACCACCGAGCGCGAAGCAGTCAAAGACCACGCCCGCGCCGATGAGGGCGGCGGCCTGAGCGGTGCGCCGCTGACAAAAAAATCCACCGAAATTCTGGCGCTATTGCGTCGCGAAATGGACCGCGGAATCCCCATCATCGGATCGGGTGGGGTGATGTCCCGGACGGATGCCGAAGAAAAAATCGCCGCTGGCGCCGCCCTGGTTCAGGTTTACACAGGTCTGATTTACCGTGGACCGCGACTGATCCGGGAACTCGCGAAACTGGAACGATGAGCGAGCTGGAACAAGATGATCGAGCAGGAGTGTCCGGTTTCTCCTCACGCAATCTTTTTCGACTGCGGCAGCATAAAGGAGAGCAATTGCCCCAGTTTGTCCCGCATTTGGGAACGGGAAACGATGATATCGATGAGTCCGTGTTGCTGTAGAAACTCGGCAGTTTG
>Ga0114931_10001518_pt1 | contig 29616 bp, 22 predicted proteins | sample 2SBtaG_FD_89579 | JGI IMG/M metagenome (GOLD analysis project Ga0114931, IMG submission 89579) | Deep subsurface microbial communities from Kolumbo volcano to uncover new lineages of life (NeLLi) - 2SBTROV14_V59a metaG | ecosystem: Environmental > Aquatic > Marine > Volcanic | place: Kolumbo... | reverse complement strand
TCCCCTCGCAGCAAAGTAAAACCCATCATCTTTTGAGGTATGCATGAACAAAAAAGTCACCCGCGCCCTGGTCAGCGTTTCTGATAAATCCGGTATCGTTGATTTTTGCCGCGAATTGGAGCGACTGGGCATTGAGTTAATATCAACCGGCGGCACAGCAAAAACGTTGCTGGAAAATGCAATTCCAGTCATCGAAGTTTCTGATTACACGGATTTTCCGGAAATGATGAATGGCCGGCTTAAAACCCTGCACCCGAAAATTCACGGAGGCATACTGGGACGCCGTGGCATTGATGATGAAACCATGCAAAAAAACGCTATCAAAGCGATCGACCTGGTTGTGGTCAATCTTTATCCCTTTGAGCAAACCGTGGCCAACCCGGATTGCGACCTGGCCACGGCCATTGAAAATATAGACATTGGCGGACCGACGATGATCCGCGCCGCGGCAAAAAACCATAATGATGTAGCAGTCATTGTTGATCCCGCTGATTATCAACCGACGCTTACAGAACTTATAAATTCGCACAACACCTTAACCCGGCAAACCCGGTTTAAACTGGCGCTGAAAAGTTTTGCCCATACCGCGAATTATGACACTGCCATAGCCGCCTATTTAGGCAACATCGACAGCCAGTCCTTTCCGGCAACGTTAAACTTGCAATTTCAGCACCAGCAAACCATGCGTTATGGTGAAAACCCACATCAGAAAGCGGCCTTTTACCGGGAAAACAGCCCAGTTTCCGGCACCATAACCGCCGCCGCGCAGTTGCAGGGCAAGGCCCTGTCGTATAACAATATCGCCGATGCAGATGCGGCGCTGGAATGCGTTAAATCATTGGGCGAAATACCGGCCTGTGTCATCGTCAAACACGCCAACCCTTGCGGCGTCGCGTATTCTGACACTATTTTAAGCGCCTATAATCTCGCTTATGCTACCGATCCAACCTCGGCATTTGGCGGTATTATTGCTTTTAATCATGAACTGGACGATGCCACCGCCCGCGCCATTATCAGCCGTCAATTTGTTGAAGTTATCATTGCACCATCCATAAGCGAACCTGCGCTGTCCACACTGGCCAGCAAACAAAATATCCGGATTTTACAATGCGGCATCTGGACGGACGGCAATGACCCCGCGCTTGATTTTAAGCGTGTTGTAGGCGGACTGCTGGTACAGGACAAAGATTTCGGTCAGGTTACGGCCGCAGAGACCAAGGTTGTCAGCAAACGCGAACCTACAGCACAGGAACGCGATGATTTGATGTTTGCCTGGAAAGTGGCAAAATTTGTTAAGTCCAACGCCATTGTGTATTGCAAAAACGGTCAGACTATCGGCATCGGCGCCGGCCAAATGAGCCGGGTATATTCCGCCCGTATAGCCGGCATCAAAGCCACTGATGAAGGCCTTGAGGTGCCTGGCTCAGTCATGGCTTCCGATGCCTTTTTTCCATTCCGCGACGGTATTGATTCTGCAGCCGAGGTCGGTATTACTGCAGTCATTCAACCCGGCGGCTCAATGCGTGATGCCGAGGTCATTGCCGCAGCGGATGAACATGATATGGCGATGGTGTTCACCGGTATGCGGCATTTTAGGCATTAGTAATGACCGGATTAATTCTACTTTGTCAGGTTACATAGTCCAATTTGTTAAAAAAACGTCGTTTCGGCAATGATCCATATTGACCCATACTGACCAACGAAATACTGGTTAATCTGGCAAAATAGAATTGACCGGTAAAATATTTATAATCTTTATTTTTTGCGTAGTTTTTTGTGAATAAACCAATGAAAATCCTCATTGTCGGCGGTGGCGGCCGCGAACATGCGCTTGCCTGGAAAGCCATACAATCGCCTGATGTTGCTAGCGTTTTTGTCGCACCGGGAAACGCCGGTACGGCCTTGGAAGCTGGCATCGAAAATGTCGCCATTGCCGCTGATGATATTCCGGCCCTGCTGCAATTTGCATCCCGGGAGAAAATTGCTTTGACCCTAGTCGGCCCTGAAGCGCCACTGGTTGCCGGCATCGTAGACCGCTTCCAGGAGAGCGGGCTGGCCTGTTTTGGTCCAAGCAGCAAAGCCGCACAACTGGAAGGCTCTAAAGCCTTTTGCAAAGACTTTATGGCCCGGCATAATATACCGAGTGCCAGCTACCGGGTATTTACCGAACAACCCTCCGCTGCCGACTATATCAAAACACAGAACATGCCGATCGTCATTAAAGCTGACGGCCTTGCCGCCGGAAAAGGCGTGATTATCGCACAAACTGAACAGCAGGCCATTACGGCGGTTGGCGATATGCTGTCAGGAAATAAATTTGGTACCGCCGGCAGCCGTGTGGTCATCGAAGAATTTCTGCACGGTGAAGAAGCCAGTTTTATTGTCATCGCCGATGGCAAAAATGCTTTGCCAATGGCAACTTCCCAGGATCATAAGGCCCGTGATAATGCTGACCGGGGCCCTAACACCGGTGGTATGGGCGCGTATTCCCCGGCTCCGCTTGTCACCCCGGAAATTCATCAGCGAATTATGCAGGAAGTTATCGAACCCACTCTTCAGGGCATGAGCGATGATGGCATACCTTATACGGGCTTTCTTTATGCGGGATTAATGATAGACGATGCGGGCGGCATCAAAGTTCTGGAGTATAATTGCCGCTTTGGCGACCCGGAAACCCAGCCGATAATGATGCGTCTGCAAAGTGATTTGATTGAACTGTGTTGCGCGGCGCTAAACCAAAATCTCGATCAGACCCGAACTGCATGGGATAAACGCCCTGCTTTGGGCGTGGTCATGGCGGCGGGCGGTTACCCTGACGATTACCGGAAAGGCCATCCTATCAGCGGTTTGCCGGATAAAGAAAACGCTGACACCAAGGTGTTTCATGCCGGGACGGACTTTGCCGAAAATAACATTGTCACCACCGGCGGGCGGGTGCTTTGTGCCTGCGCCCTGGGCGATGATCTCGCTCAGGCACAACAGCGGGCTTATGAACTGACCCGGCAAATCAACTGGCAGGATGTTTATTACCGCACCGATATCGGTTATAAGGCTTTACCGCCAGTTTCCTAGGAGGCTATCCGAGAATAGAAGTCGTCGCGAGGTAAAGCTGTTTTGAGCCGCCATTGTCACGCTTCATACCTCTGCGCCCACCTACATTCAATAATTTGGTAGCAAGTTATTTTCCGTGAGCTCAGCTTATCTGATGTTGTTCCGAACCTGTAGTCTGCCACCACTGCCGTAACTTCAGCAATACATAGTCTGGGGCCAGGCGTTCCTGTTCAAGCCGGGTTTTTCCATAATAATTTTCACGCAGACGTTGAAACAACTGCAATTCCGCGACGTTTAAATGTTCCGGCAGCTGCCGGCAGGGTTCTTGTTCGGCCACCATACGGGGCTGGTGCCGCAGCAAGGTTTCCTGGTCCATCATCAAGGCCTGTAATTGCGGTTGCCGCATGCGCGCATCGCTGAGTATTGCCAGCCCCCAGGTGTCGATGTCTCCCCAGTAGGCAATGTGTTTCTGTTGCAACCAGTCAGCCTGCATCCATGCAGTATTTCTGCCGCCGCCGAAGACTGCAATGGTATTATCCAGTTGCGGCAGCGCATAGCCGCTTTGTCGGTTTTCAACAATCAGAATTCGTGCCGCCGGCAGCGGATATTGCAGTAAGGTCTGGCTGTCCAGCTGTAGTATGGACAAATCTGCCAGTTGTTTCCTGCTCTGCCGGCACAGTGGCCGAATCAACAGCCATCCGCCCGGGCCGGAGCGGCAATCCAGCCATGGCAGTAACCCGCCCTGCCGGCTTACAGCAGCCTCATTCTGCCGGTCCAGCAAATCCGTAATCAGGGCCTGATTATTTTCAACAAATTTGGTATCCACACCTTTAAGCGGCAAGGCTCGTAAATAACCCCCCTTCCCCATACCTTGCTGCAGCTGCGGAAGCAGTTCTGCCAACAGCGCTGCATCAGCTATTGACATGTCCTCAACAGCGCTCAGATGCTGCAACAACACCTCGGACAAACGCTCGTCCAGGTTTAACAGCGGTCGCATTAATTGTTCCCAACGCCGGCTTCTGGCTTTAGCTTCCGGTCCCAGCAGAGCAATCAATTCCGCCATCGAACCAAGTTGCAGGGCTACCGGCACCCGTTGTTCACCAAGGCGTTGATATTTTTTCTGCTGCCATTTTACCTGCTGTTTCCATGGCCAGTTTTTCCAGCTGTTGAGGAAGTGACTGAAGTGTTCCAGATCAGCCAGTGCCTGTGTTCCACTGGGCGCTTTTAAAGTCATGCTCAACGGAAAAGGGCGGCTACCGCTTAACCGTCCACGCAAATGTGTAATGTTTAGCCATTCCCGGCGCTTTATCTGAGCAATGACGGCTTCGGGTAATATCCCCCAGTCACTCACGCAGACTGTTCCAGCACCAGCCCCAAAGCTTCAGCCTGCTGCTGCAAACGCTGGTCGATTTCTTCCCAGGTAACTTCGCATAAGCGGCTTTCATGCGTACTGCTGTCGCGTTCCGAAATCAGCAACGAGTTCGCCGATTCACGCGCCAGATTAAGGTTTTTATATGGCGTAATAAGATTGACATGAATATGCAGTTCTTTGAAAATGCGCAGCACCCGCCGGCTGACGGCTTCAGCCGTATTGGAAAAGGCCTCGTCCAGAAATACCGTGCTGTAAACCGGCCTGTCACTGCCGTCCGGAGTCAGCACATAGGCCAGACTGGCGGCAACGATAGTGCCGGCAAAGGATTCTTTTTCCCCGCCGGACTTACCGCTGGATGACATCAATACATCACGAATGCTGTCATCAGCAACAGCAATTTCTTCAGCGTAAAACGATAACTGATGGCGTGCATCCAACAGGCGGAGACTTTCCTGAGTATTGGCGGTCGCCGGATTGCTGGCCTTCTCAAGAATGGTGATCACTTGCTGCAAACCGGTGAAACGCGCTTCATGATCATCGCTGGTCAACTGCTCCATCACTTGATTCAGCAGCCGGTTAAAATATTGCACATGTTCATATTGATCATTTTTTATACCCAGTTTCAGAAAGCTGCCGGCGCGGAATTCTGTCCGTGCCAATACCCGGTTAATGGTTTCTATACGCTCAGAGATATCTTCCCGCTCCGAATCAATGCGGGAACGGATACGCGCCAGGGATTGGGTGGTATGGCGGTTCAAACGCTCACGAAATTTTTCCACTAGTGCCGGCAGACCTTCTTCATCCAGCGCCGCCAAATGCCCCAGATAATCAGTAAGACTGGCCAGATCCACGCCCCAGTCTGTTGCAATAACCGGCCATTGCGTGCGGAATCCGGTCATGATGCCGACGGCCCGGTTGCCCGCACGATTTTTGCGTCCATAAACGACATCGCGCTGTTTGTTCAGCCGGTCACGGTATTGTGTTTCAATCTTTAAGGCATCATCCAGTTGTGAATCTTTTAAAATTCCGGTTCGCTGCCGCAATTGCTCGCGCAGTTCGCCGCTCAATCCCTGTTCCGCCTGTTGCAAAGCCCGCTGCCGGTTTTTTTCGGCATGCTCCCGTTGCGCCATCAACACCGCACGCTGCTCACTTGCTTTGGTTTGCTGCGTCTGCAATTGCTGCCCATGCTGTTTCGCCTGCTCCCAGCGCAGTCTGGCAGCGGCCAGATCACCACCCGCCTGTTCCAGTTGTGCAATGTCCTGTTGATATTGTTTGGTTTTTGATTGCCAAAATGGCACATCGATTTCCAGCCAGCGAAATTCCGAGAGTTTTTCCCACTGCCGGTCCCGTTTACCGACTGCATCCCATTGCTGTCGGGCTTGTGCAACCGTTTGCGTATAATCTGCAATTTCCAGCGCCAGTTTCTGTTCATCCTGACGCAACAGATTGAGGCGGTTCTTGTTGGAAAAACCCAATTGCCAGACACGGCGATCGTCAATACGCTGTTGGTCCTTTTTCTCGAAACGGCCTTTTTCCAGATGGATCAGACCCTGCTGGGTCATAGAAAAGGGCAGTTGATCCAGTCTTGCGGTCGTTTCGACACAATGCAGATCGAATTTTGCCAGATGCTGCTTCAGCCAGTCGCGGTAACTATGCTCGCGCCAGATCAGTTTGCGCAGATAACCGTCCGTTTTGAATTCTGCCTGCCGAATGCTTTCCCGCACCACCTGTACCCGAACATGCAAGCCGGTATGGCGCTGATTGAGCCAGCGCGTCACCAACGGAAAATCACTTTCCGGCACCGCCAGGGTGGTGCGTAAACCACCCAGTGCGCGTTCTATGGCTCCTTGCCAGCCGCGTTCGGATTCCTTGACATCCAGCAATTCGCCGATAAACATCAGTTGTTCACGCTCCAGTCCCAGCGCTTCCACCATCTCATCGCGCAGCAACTGGAAGCGGGTGTCAATATTGGAATCAGGGCGCGCTTCCATGGCGCTGATTTGATCCTGCAACTGCCGCTGCTGCTGTTGACTGTTACTGAGTTTTGCCGCCTGCCCGGCAAAATAATCCTGAGCGCGTTCCTGTTCCAGGCGGATCTGCTCCCTGGCCTGTTCCGCCTGCTGCAGATTGTTATTAAAAACGCTTTCCAGAACAGCACCGTCCAATTGCAGTTCAGTCGTTATCTGCTGATAGCTTGCGGCACGGCGATTAACGTCAACCAGTTTATCCCGGGCCGTGTTTAATTGCGTCTTGATGATTTCTATACGTTCGCCACCGGCCTGTAGATAATCCGCATGACACTGCTCCACCCGTTCTGCCGCCGCCTCGATCTGGCGTTGTATTTGCTGCAGCAGTTGGACAGCCTGCTGCAGCGTGACCGCCATAGCCTCCATCCGTAGCTGCCACAATTGTGCACATTGTTCACCGAACCAGGCCGATAAACCCTGCAAATGGCCGTCCAACTGCTGCAAATCCAGTTCGGCACGCTGCAGTTCCTGTGCCACTTCCGGCAATTCCGCCAGAGCCTCCCGGCGTTTACGGGCATCAAGCAATTGATTATGAATGCCGACCAGATCGGCAAACTCTGTCACTGCCTTCCGGGCGTCATCGCGGACATGACTGGGTTCCAGAACCAGATTCCGAATCAACGCGGTCAGGTCATCAATTTTTTTCAAACCCAGTGCCCGTGACAGCAAAGCCGGCGCATTGGGGTTTTCCATGTGCAGCAGACGCCGGTAACTTTCCTGATATTCTGAAAACCGGTCATCACAACTGGTGATTGCAGGATCCTGCCGTAAGAACTGCTTTAAAGCGCGCGGATCACCGTCTCCAAAAGCATCCAGCAATTCCTTCAGTTCCAGGTTGCGGCGGGCAACCAGATAAATCCGCTTCAGATCGGACAAAGCATTGCCGGCATGCGTCATCCAGAATAAAGCGGCCAGTGTCATTTGAGAACCATCCCCGGCCTGATAATAAGCCCGCAAGCCGGTAACAACGGAGCCTTCCCTTTTGCTTAGCACCTTGGTGCGGCTACCCTCATGGGCACTGCCGTAACTGCCGCGGATATAAGAAATCAAACTGCGGTCACTGCGGTCACCTTGTGCCGCGGCAATATTAAAGGTCGCTTTACCGGCCGGCAGCAATAACGCCATCAGGCCATCGACCAGTGTTGATTTGCCTGCGCCGTTATCACCCGTAATCAGGGTGCCGCCCGGATCTATCCCGGCATTGTGCAAACCATGAAAAGAACCCCAGTTATAGACTGACAACTCCGCTAATTTAATGGCACCGCAGGCAAATAAATCGTCCCGGTATACGGTCACAGGCTCACTCATCACCAGCTCCAGAGCTTGTCGTCATTTCAGCCTGGTCAGCCAGTTGTTGATATTCCTCCAACATTTTTTCCAGAAATGCCGCATTGACCACATAACGGATAACCGGGGTGATTTCGAAACGGTCCTCTTCACCCCGCACGGCCGTTAAAATCCGTCTTTCTTTCATGTTTTTCAGGGCGCCGTTTAATTGCCGCCGGTCACTGCGGCTGCTATTGGTCAAGGGCAAAAAAGGCCGCAAGGCAATTTCCACCCGTTCACTGTCAATAATCACCCGTTGTTCACCGGCCGCTTCCCGCTCCTGATAATGCTTACGTAAAACCAGCAGCAGCAAAGTATCATACAAAGTCAGTGTACGCCGGCTGATCAGGCTGCTGATGTCTTCTTCATCCTGCGTTTCTGTATCATGTTGTTGCAGCAAAATAGCCAGGCCTGCCTGTTCATCCAGCAGCATAATCAGATACATATCGGCCAGATGCGACTGAATTTTTTTCTGATGACGGCAAATAGCATCAAATAATAAGCGTTTGCCGGCCGCCATAACCACACCATTGCGCAGCAGTGCGACCAAAGCCCGGCGCGCCTCGAGAGGCATCTCACCCTGCGCTTTCTGTTCTGGTTCTGGCGCAGTTTCGGCGTTTGGCAAGTCTGCCACCGGCGATTCGCTGATTTCCACAGGTTCGGGCACGGCAGTTGCCGGTTCCTGTTTGCGCAGCAATTCGAACAGATCAGGCTGTTCCTGATGCCGCTCCGGTGGCTCACTATTATTCACAAAATCAAATCCTCGAGTTGTTCGGGAAACTGCTCGGCACTGAGCAGAAAATGCGGAATTTCGGCCTGCATCGGCAGCCCACGGCGGTCGGCAATCCTGACGCTTTCACGGCCTTGCAATTCGGTGGCGCCGACCGCCCGGGCAACGCGGAGAAAAGCAACCAGCTCCTCCAGCCCGGCCTGTACCGGTTGCTGCCTGACTAATGCCGCAACACTCAATGGAACAGGGCTGCGCAGCAGTGTTTTATGAATCTTTTCAGCCACCCGCATCACCTGAACCGCATGCAGTTGTTGCAGCATGTCAGCACTGGGGGATGAGGCATTATGATGGGCATGAACACCGCGGGTATTCAACTGTTGCTCCGGCATTTTCAGACGCAGGCTGTCGGGTGACTGTATTTTGATATTGCCGCTGTTGAGTTGTAACGACAACACCTGACCTAAGGCCATTGACTGATCTTTAAAGCCGACCGCCAATTGTTCCAGACGCCCCAGCAGGCGGTCTACAGCCCGCATTTCGCTGGCCGCACCGCTTTCAACAAACTGGCGCAGGTTTTCCTCGCTACGGCGGCGCACTTTAAACACCCGTTCACTTTCCCGCCCCAGTTCGCGCATTAATTTGCCCAGAAAGCGCGCTTGCTGTTCACTAAGATGCCGGGCCGCGGGACGACCCAGGATGGTTTTTAACTGTTCGCGGAATTCGGTGCTGCGATTCTGGTCGCAGAGTAAATGAAAGAAACCATCGAAAGCTCTGCCGGCATCGCTGCCGGCCAATAATTGTTCCTGTTCCAGCAGATTCAAAATCACTTCGCCGCGGCTGCCACCGGATTCGATCATTTGCACCCTGAGACGCTGATCCAACTGCCGGATTTCATCTTCAACCCGGCGAAAATCACCGGTCAGAACGGCAGCCAGTTGATAAATTTCGATGATCCGTTCGCGCTGCTCGGTCTCCGAAAGTTCATGAACAATACCCGCATGCAAGGCATCGAGTTCTTGCTGAATCTCCGCCTGCCGCGCTTCCAGCAAGGCAATACGCTCTTTCGGATCAGGACTGAGCGCAACCGTCAGGTCCCGGACAGTATCCTGAACGATACGCAAATGTGAGGCGGTCGCATTAGTTTCCCGCTGCTCCAGTTGCCGGCAAAAGCGCAGGGCAATTTCGCAGGCATCCGTTTTACTCAGCTGGTCGTCCAGTTCCCGCAGCCAGCCGGCCTGAATCCATTGCCGTAAATAGGTTGCGGCATTAACTTCGCTGTCGTGCAGGCCTTGTTCACGCCACAATTCCAGCTCGGTATCCAGAGCCACCTTGGCCCTTCCAAACGCTACCTCGTCCAGGTCTTCAAACAAATCGGCAACAAACGCCAATATCAGGGTGGCATTATCCATACGCAACAAGCGCCAGGCGGCATGCTCTTTATGCAGCCGGCGAAACCTGGCATTCAGTTCGTGAAAACTCATGGCAATATTCTACCGCGGGCCAAGGTGGTTTATAGATTTTTTTTAACGGGGCTCAGCATTGAAATAGCCCGCTATACGTGCTGCTTTACGCCTAGCCCACACAATAATTACGCACAGAAAGTGAGAATCGATAACAGTAAAGACTCTATCAGCGGTCAAAACCAATAAAATCCCAGACCGCCCGCACAATACCCGAATCGTCCGGCAATTGCGGGGGTGGTGGCGCGCCCTTCGGAAAATTCTGGGCATAGACTCTGGCCGTATCTTTGGCCAGATCATCAAGGCCCAATTTTAAATAGGCGGCTTGCATAATTTCCAAAGCCAGCGGTACAGCAGGTGTCCGTTGATATTTTTTGACCACATAACCGGCCCGGTTAACCGCTGCGATATAGGCCTCGCGCTGCATATAGAAACGCGCCACATGGACTTCATACATGGCCAGATTATTGCGCAGGTATAACATACGCTGCCGGGTATCGGGCGCATAAGTACTGTCCGGAAAACGGCGCAGGAGTTCTGCGAAATTATCATAAGCATCCTGGGAATTGCCCGGATCGCGCTGCGAGGCATCGGTTGGCAAAAATCGTTCCAAAAATCCTATGCCACGATTGTAATTGACCAGGCCCTTTAAATAATAAGCATAATCGACGCTGCTGTTGCGGGGATATACCTTGATAAAACGTTCGGCAGCGGCAATCGCCGCTTCGGGTTCATTGTTTTTATAATAGGCAAACGCCAGATCAATTTGCGTTTGCGCAGCATGGTCGCCAAAGGGATAACGTGCTTCCAATTTTTCATAAAGTTCGATAGCTTTCTGATAATTCTCGGAATCCATCGCTTTTTTGGCTTCCGTCTGAAATTGTTCCGCATCCCAGCCGGAATATTTGGCATCATCAGAAACGGAATCGCCAAAATTCAAATTTTTCAGGGTTTCACAACCCTGTAATATCAGCGCCAGGGAAATGATACTGAAAATTTTTAATAAAAAAAATCGCATAATGCTAATGACACGTTGTATTATTAGAAGCTTTTCGCCATGAATAGATATCGCCAGGTTATTGTTTCCCGCTATCAACAATACCGCCCGTATCGGCTTGATCCGGCCATCTTAAAGCCAAGTTTTAATGGCCCAAAGAATAACCCGCGAAGTATAACTTAACATTACCGCCAGCAGAAGAATTTATATGACTTTATTTACTGAACAAGTACCTAATGAATATGCCGGAATGCGGTTGGATCGAGTGCTGGCCGAATTGTTCCCCAGTTTTTCGCGCAGTAAGCTGAAAACCTGGATAAAAGCAGGTAGAGTTGCCGTGGATGGCAAATCATTACAGCCTAAAGACCGTCTGGAAGGTGGCGAATCAATTGAACTGGATGCTGAAGCGGAGCCGGTGCTTGAATGTGCTGCCGAAGCCATTGCGCTGGCTATTGTCCATGAAGATGAACAGCTGCTGATCGTCAACAAACCGGCGGGATTAGTGGTGCATCCCGCCGCCGGCAACTGGCAGGGGACTTTACAAAACGCCCTGCTTTATCATGACCCCGGACTGGCCGCCCTGCCCCGCGCAGGAATCGTACATCGCATCGATAAAGAAACCAGTGGTTTGTTGATGGTGGCCAAAACGCTGCCGGCGCATTTCCATCTAGTGGAACAATTACAGGCCCGCAACATAGATCGCGAATATATTGCACTTTGCAATGGCCGAATGACGGCTGGCGGCAACATTGATTTGCCGATAGGCCGGCATCCGACGGACCGCAAACGTTTTGCGGTCAGGGAAAGTGGAAAAACAGCCATTACGCATTACCGGGTCATGGAACGCTTTGCTCAACATACGCTGATTCAGGTAAAACTGGAAACCGGGCGCACCCATCAAATCCGGGTGCACATGGCGCATATTCGCTACCCTCTGACCGGTGATCCGGTCTATGGCGGGCGTTTTAAATTGCCGCCGGACTGCCCGCAAATGCTTGCAACAACCTTGCGTGAATTCAAACGGCAGGCGCTGCATGCAGTAAAATTAGGTTTGCTACATCCAGGCAGCGGTGCTTATTGTAGCTGGGAAATTGCTCCGCCAGAAGATATGCTGCAGTTGCTTGAAATGTTGCGGGAAAATGAACGGGCAGTTCATTAATGCTGACTGGCCTGCGCCTGCAAATGTGCATGGTTTTACAAGCTTGCGTAATGGCGGCCAGAGTGTTGGACGCTATGCCAGTTTTAATGTTGCCCTGCATGTTGATGATCTGCCGCAACGGGTTTTACAAAACCGGCGCAATCTTTACCAAATGCTGCGGCTCCCTGCTGAACCCGTCTGGCTGCGGCAAGTGCATGGCAACCGCGTGATAATCGTTGATAAGGCTAATAAACCGGCAACGCCTGAAATGGCAGATGCCTGTATTTGCCGGCATCCACGCGTGGTTTGTGCGGTGCTGACCGCTGACTGTCTGCCGATCCTGCTGTGCAACCGCCAGGGTACGCAGATTGCGGCCATACACGCCGGTTGGCGCGGGCTGTTGGCGGGGATCATAGAAAACACTGTGCGGCCAATGCAGGACACCGATTTAATGGCCTGGCTGGGTCCCGCCATCGGCCCGGAACGATTTGAAGTGGGCGCAGACGTACAGCATGCTTTCGTTGAAAAATCGCCCTTGTTTGACTTGGCTTTCTTGCCACGGTTGAAAAACAAATGGTTGCTGGATATTTATCAAATAGCGCGCATAATCCTCAATTCGCTGCAGGTTAAACAGATTTATGGGGGTGATTTTTGCACCTTCAGCGATGCTCAACGTTTTTATTCGTATCGCCGTGACGGCCAAACCGGCCGCATGGTAAGTTTGATCTGGCGGGATTAATTGCGCAAATGAATTTTTATACTTCCCGCCGTCATAAAGGTATTGTTCTAACCGGCAGAGTTAATGCCGTTGGCAACGTTGCCGAATCAGCTGCAAAGCTTGCTATGTAAGTGTTTGTGCAAAGCCGAAAACGGGCAAAAAGACAAGCCGCTTGGGCAAGTTATTTCGTACACGGTCCTTAGCATAAAATTCCATCCCACTTAATCAACACATGCGTGCTAACAAAAAAAGATTAGTTTATGAGCTTATTATTTCTGATTATCATTTTTACCACATTAGGTGGCGTGTTGAGCGTCCTGGCGGCTTCCGTTTTTCTATTTTTACCGGAAAAAAGCCAGGCTAAAATATTACCGCATGGCATCAGTTTTGCCACCGGGGCCTTATTAGCCGTTGCTTTTTGGGGACTGATTCCGCACGCTTTCGAAGCAATACCTGTATCCCAATTCCAATCAATTTCCGGAACAATACTGGCTGGGATACTGGGCTTTTTTATGCTGGAAAAACTGCTGATTTGGCGGCATTGCCATTCCGGAAGCTGTGAAGCCCACATATAAAGCGACACAGATCACGCACATGGGCAAGGTACCGCAGCGGGAACATTAATTATTCTCGGCGACAGCATCCATAATTTTGTTGACGGCGTATTGATTGCCGCTGCTTTTTTGACCGATATAAAACTGGGTATTGTAACCAGTCTCGCCGTGGCTGCCCATGAAATTCCCCAGGAAGTCGGGGACTTTGCAATACTGCTGCAAAGCGGCTATTCAAAAAACAAAGCTTTTTTGTATAACATGTTATCCAGCCTTAGCACCTTGGTCGGCGGCATTCTGGCCTATTACAGTCTGACGGATATTCATCAGAGCCTACCCTATTTTCTGGCGTTGGCGGCATCCAGCTTTATTTATATTGCCGTTGCTGATTTAATTCCTACCTTGCATAAGAAAACAGATTTGGCGGCCAGCCTGCAACAAATTGCATTAATTTCCGCGGGCGTTTTACTCATTTGCTTGCTGCATGGGGTGGCGCACGATATTCAGCTGGAAAAGCATGAACCAGCCCCTACAGACCGTTTAGAAAAGCTTTCGGAATGACCTTCTGAGTCAAATTTATTTTAATACCTTTTAAAAAAATGAACGAAGCTCTATAAGCAGTTGCTTTCTAGTAATGAGCTCAGGTGTCCCGAACCTTAGGAAAATAAAGCCGCTTGCCGGCCCATTGGCGTAAATATAGGACCATGTTCTCAAATCCGTTAAAAAATAAAAATTTCCAGTTTGTCTTAAGCCCTAAATAATGAATAACTGCTACGATTTATGTAAGCATGATTTTATGGATATTTGGCAGAAAGCACCAAGGAATACTGGCCAGTTTTCGGCCTCCTTTACTTAAAAAACAGGCTATGTTCAATCACTCAAATTCAAATTTACAGTTACCCCCGTATCTGAAAAAAGTCCGCATCATACATTTCAAGATTGCGCTCGCGGCAATTATTTTCTTCATGTATGAAGAGTTGCCGGATTATATAACCTGGCTTGCCCACCTTTCCTTCGAAGGCATTGAATATACCCTCGAGACCCTGCTTGAGTTATTTTTTGAAACCGAAGGTCATCAAAATGAAATAATAATGAGCTATTTCGTACTGGGTGCTGTGCTAACCGGCCTATACTTTGTTGTGCTTCATCTACCACGCCTTTACCGGAAATTTATCGCCCATCTGCAAAACAGCTGGACTGAAAAAAAGGCCCATTTCATCCAGAACTGGCGGGCCAAGACAATACTTGAGAAATTCAAATTTGTGGCCATCTCGATAACAATTTCATCCGTCTGGCTTTTTTGGCAAACACTTTAGGAGGCTGTCCGAGAATAGAGAGCCTACTGCGGCTTTATTTTTGACTGAATTCGGCGTAGATTATTGCAGAAAGACCATTTTTTTTATTCTAAACTCATCGATATTGCGGAGTATTTTTGCCTATAGTTCAAAACCAATCACCAAAAGGCCGGTCAAAAGCTAACCAAATCTTTTAACTGGCGCAAATAAACTTTAAAAATATCCGTCTAGGATCATCAGCCTAGTCGTTGCTGAAAGTTTACCTTACAACATTATTGTTAACTTGATATTAGTACAGAAAAATGCACAAATTTAAAAAATTCATCATGATTTTCGGTCTGGAATATTCCGTATTATGGAGTGTTATTATTTATTTTCTATGGGTCGATGGCCCGGTAATATTCACGATCCTGGATTCCATTGCCGGTATTGTCATCCTGTTTTTAGGCTATGAAGTCTATAAAGATAAACCGGTATTGTTTACTTATGATCACATTTATGTCGCTTTGGTATTGCTAAGCCTGATATATAATTCAGTTTGGACATTGGTTATCATGCTCTTTCTTGAGATCGACCTCGCAGGCCTCGGCTTGCCTATGGATTTAATTTCTCTTTACGCGACGCTTACCATGACTTACCAAGTCTGGCGTGCAGCAAGGCAGCATTCTCAGCCGGCGCTGCAGTTAAATGAAGAGAAAACATGATATTGATGTGACGTGTGTAAAGCTTCCCGCATCGGATGTTGGGGGATGTGTTATCAGGAATGTATCATTGCCATTTTAGTAAAGCATGCAGGATAAGGAAATTGTAGGGCGAACTTCAGAGTCCGCCCGGCGTTTTAATGTCCGTACAGAAAACTACGATTCCCGCTAAGGGTTATCGGGTCATCAGTAGAAATCCAAAAGGAATATTCATTAAACCAAAATTGTCAGACAACTTGTTCACCCAACCCTCTCCCTCAGAAGAGGGCTTAAGACAACGATGGGGTATCAATGCCAGGAACTGAGCATTGCAAGGAAATCAGAATTTTATTACCAACCCTTTTTGGCCTGTTCTAACACATAATTTGCAACGGAATCAATTTGAGCTGCATCGAGCTGTGATTTAAAAGCTGGCATCGGTGCTTTACCGTTTGTCACTAAAGCCTTAATAGCATCCACCGTGTTCACACCATTTTTTTCCATATTCGCCATCGACAAATCTTTATCGGGATTCATGATGTTTTTCCCTCCCGCATGACAGGCCGCACAGTGGCTTGCAAATACCGAGTTGGCACTGGCGCTGTTTGTTAAAATGAATGAAGCGGCCAGGATTGAAACCGTCAAAGCCAACATTTTTTTCATAAAGTTCTCCTTAAAGATATTGTGTAAACATTTCTTGCAGTGATGGGCAGGATCAAAACAGCAACAAACAACCTGCTGGTCTTTATCCTTACTACAATTGATTAACAACCGCATGGAATATAATATTATTACGTTCTAATTGGCTGGGTAATTCTAACGTTCGTTACTGAAAAATAGCAAGCGGATAGCAGCTTATCCGTATAATTTTTAACTTTCCTTTTGCTGCATTCGTTTAATTCCCTGCTGCAATTTTTCCCGAAGTCCACCAAAACGTTCTACCTTTTGAGCTACAGCTTGTTTAAAAATACCTTCCTGAGCCCACAGGCCCACTGCTTTCCGGGCCCGGGTGATAGCGGTATAGACCAGTTCTTTGGTTAAAATAGGGCTTAATTTATCCGGCAGCACAATCAATACCTCGTCAAATTCCGAACCTTGACTTTTATGAATTGTCATCGCATAGACAGTTTCACATTGGGGCAGACGCGCCGGCAGGAATTTTCTGAGCTGTCCATCGAAAGCATTAAAAAACACCATCAGCCTCCCGGCTTGTTCCGGGTCGGGCAGGCAAATACCAATATCACCATTAAATAATTGCACGGTACTATCATTTTGCGTCACCATTACCGGCCTGCCGGAATACCATTGCCCAGACAAGGTAATTAATTCCCGGGCGGCCAGATGCTGTTCAACCCGGACGTTAATCTCGGCAACGCTGTAGCGGCCCCTGCGGTTGGCGCACAACACTTGAAATTCGAAGAAGCTGTGTAAAATTGCGCTAAAGTTGTCACCCGCTTTTATGCGCTGCAAATAACCGTTTTGCTTTGCGGCTATAGCGCTGATTAAATCACCGCTCAGTAAGCCCACATTGCCGCTGCCGGATAACAGCAATTGCCAGGCCTTATCTGGCCGCTGTCTATTCACCGCTTCGGCCAGCGCTTTAATATTCTGATCGAAGCGATGAGTTTTTTTTAACGCCAGCGTTTGTGCGGACAGCGCCGCACTCATATCGGCAAGCACCGCACCGGACTCTACGGATGACAATTGCTCTTTATCGCCCAGCAGGATTAACCGGGCCCCCGGTTTCAACGCATCCACCACTTTGCTCATTAATGCCAGATCCACCATGGAAACCTCATCAATCACCAACACATCGTGCGGCAGGGGATTCTCCCTGTCATGCAGAAAATAGGGGGACAGTGGCCTTGATCCTAACAGACGGTGCAAGGTGCTGACGGTTTCCGGAATTTGCAGTTTTATGGTTTCACTGCCGGGCAGACCCTGTTTGCTGCTGGCAATAGCTTGTTGTAAACGCATCGCGGCCTTGCCAGTCGGCGCAGCCAACCCGATCAATAAGGGCGGTGCCGATAATTCCAGCAACATGGCCAGAATTTTTACGACAGTCGTGGTTTTTCCGGTTCCGGGGCCACCGGTAATGATGCTTAAAGACTGTGTCAAAGCCAGTTCCGCCGCTTGCCGCTGCCAATCCGTCTGCACTGCGGATTCGGGAAAATACTGTAACAGCAATGCCTCGGATAGATCAGTATTTATCAGCGCTTCAGTTAATTGCAAAAGTTGCTGCGCCAGGCGGTTTTCATAATACCAATAGCGCTGCAGATATAAACGCCCGTGTTCGATGACCAACGGAGCACACTGATTTTCCGAAGCCAGTCCGGAGGCTTGCAGCAATTTTGTTGCATCGCGGTTAATGCGCAGACAACTATGCCCTTGATTAAGTTGATAAGATAATTCACAAAGCAGCCGGATAAACCGTGCTTTATCATCCTGATCAAACGCCGTTTGCCGGGCAAGAAATTCTGCGAAGGCTTTATCCAGTCGTGAATAGGGGTGCTCATGCATAATCAGGCACCAAACAAATCCGCCAGCTGCCGCAAGCGTGACAGATCCGGCCTATCACTGAACACAGCGCTGCCCGGCTGCCGGGGTTGCATGCCACGTACGAATAAATAGCGTACGCCGCCGAAATGGCGGTGATAGTCATAGTCCGGCAGGCGCTGTGCAAGATATTGATGCAGTACCAGACTGTAGAGCCAGTATTGCAGACCATAATTATGTTCATGCATGGCCTGTATCAAACCGGCTTGTTGATAATCCGGCAGGCTATTGGTTTTATAATCCATCACATAATAGCGTCCTCTATAGACACAAATCAGATCGATAAAGCCGGTCAAATAGCCGCTGATCTGCCTGGCTGTCAATGCCTGATACGCTGTGCAGTCCGCCAGCAGCGCATTAATATGGCTTATTTCCGTTGTTTTTAAAGCCAGATAAAAAGGCATTTCCTTAAGGCACTGCTTTGCGGGTAGACTCGCCAGCTGAAAATGCGCATCCTGCGTACTCAACGGCGTAGTCACAACCTGGTTCAGCAGGTCATCCAACAGTGCAGGTTTTTCAAGCTGCAGACCGTAGCGCCGGCAGATTTTTTCGCGTTGTGCGCTAATGTCCTCAGCCCGCGACAAGCGGTCAAAATCTATCGTTTCCAGTAATTCATGCACGACATTGCCGGTTAGTGCGCCGCGCGGCAGCCATTCATCTGCAGCGTCAGCTACAGAAGGCGGCTCCTGCGCCTTATCTTCCGGTAATTCCGGAAGCATTTCCTGCTGCGTCAGCCCCGATAACGCAGTATAACTGCTCATCTGCCAGTGGCTGTATAATGACCGCATGAGTTTCTTTACCCCTAAACGATGATGCACCTCCAGGCTTTGATAAACGCCCTCCGCCTGCTGTCGAACCGCCAGTAGGCGATAGTTAAAACGCTGCGGCCATTGCTTGTTAAAACTTTGCAACAGCCGCTGCTGGCCGGAAAAATCCGGCACATTAGGATCGCCCGCCCCGGTTCCAAATAATAGATAAGCCAATGCCGAATTATTAGTATTTTCCTTAGTCCGCACATCACCCCAGACCATATAGCAGCGGTATTTTGCCCGCGTTAAGGCCACATACAACAAGCGCAAATCTTCCGCCAGCTCTTCCTGCTGCGCCAATCGCCGGCGCCGTTCAAAATCTGCCGAACCCAGATCGGCGAGCATTGCTCCACCGTCATGACAGACGATCAAATCACGTTGTTTTTGTAAACGGGCACTGCGCTGCCATAAATACGGACAGAACACTACCGGATATTCCAGGCCCTTGGCGCGATGCAGGGTAATAATCTTTACGGATTGTTCGTCACTTTCAAGTCGCAATTGGCTTGCTTCATTGTCCTGCTGATCAATGATGCCGGCATGCAAGCAATCCAGGGTTTTGTTTATGCCCAAATGTTCATCGGCCGCCGTTTGCTGCAGCAGTTCCAGCAAGTGATAAAGATTGGTTAAACAACGCTCCGCATCCGGGCGTCGGGAAATAATGCTATTGAGCCCCTGCTGATGCAGCAACTGCTGCATCATGGCCATTAAGCCATGCCTGGACCAATATTGATAATAGCCATGAAAACAATTTATCCAGTCATACAACGCGGTTTCATCATTGATGGTTCGATAATAATCCTGACCATCCAGACCAAACCATGGCAAAGTCAATGCCTGCTTTAATAAGGCCGGGTTTCCCGGTTGGGCGATGGCCTGCAACAAGTGGTAAAGCACTTGCGCCTCAGCGCTGGAAAATACTGATTCCGTGCTATTCAGTACGGCCGGAACACCTTGTTCCTGCAGGGCTTGTTGATACAGTTTTGCCTGTTTGTTGCTGCGTACCAGAATGGCAATATCTTCCGCCAGCAGGTGTCTGCTCTCTGTGCCTGCAACAATTTCCAGCGCAGGCTGTGCAGATAACAGCCGAACCACTTCATTGGCTACTGCCTGCATGATTTGATCTGCCGCCAAACCGGCGCTCCAAAAACCGTTGTTTCTGGAATTTTCCGGCAATTGCCAGAGTACCATCGGCGCCACTTCCCTGCCCGCCTGGCATAAACAACCATCGCCCGCACTACGCGCCGCTGAAACGTTGATAAAATCAAGTTGCTCAAATAAAAAAGGTCTTGGATTACGCGCAAATAAATGATTAATGTCTGCGACTAATGCGGGATGAGACCGCCAGTTTTTCTCCAGGGTATAATGCCTGCCTGCCTGCTCAAGCGCATCAAAATAGGAAAATATATCGGCGCCGCGAAATTTATAAACCGCCTGCTTCGGATCACCGATCAAATAGAGATAATGCTGGCTAGTCGCAAACAGGGAGGAAAAAATGCGCCATTGTTTTTGATCAGTATCCTGAAACTCATCGATCAATGCCACCTTAAAGCGCTGTTGCAGTTCCAGGGTTAACTGGCCCGCCATTTCGCTGGCTAATACTGTACAAAGTCTGGCAATCAAGTCATCAAAGGATAGCATATTCAACCGTTGTAGACGCTGCGCCAGTTCGTCCGATAGATACGCCACCAGACCCCGGCGAAAACCCAAGGTTAACTGCGCCATTGCCATCAAAAGTTCGTCAAAAGGTTGTGTCGTAATTTGCAGCGCTTGCAGAAACTGCTGTTTCCGCCGCTCACCGGACTGCTGTTGAGTGGTCCTGAATTTTTGTCCGTTTAACGCCGCCATCAAGCCGCTCTCACTCAATAGCCCCAGCACATCCCGCGGTGGCGGCACTGGGTTTTCCAGGGCCAGCCAGCACTGCAAAGTCTGCAGATTATCGGCAAAAAAATCGTTATATTGCGCCTTAAAAAAACCATCGGCCAGTGGTTTTTGCAGTTTTTGAGCATTTTCATCTAACGCCTGTAAAGCTGCTGCCGCTGCCTTAGCCACTGTACTTAACAACTGTTCAATGGGCTCTGCCGGCGGCTCTACCCGGGTAAAATTATCAGCCTTGGCAATACTGTTCAGCAAAGCATCCGGGGTCGGCAGCTCCGCCGTCAACGCCCCGGCTTCCCAAACCTTGCGGCTATAAACCTGGCGCCGCCAATAATCATCAGCGATTTGTTGCCGCAATGCCGAAATATCTCCGATGAGTTCAGAATCGAATAACTGCCCGCTTTCCAGCGCATGTTCCTGGAGGATACGCTGGCAAAAGCCATGAATCGTCAAAACAGGCGCTTGATCAATATCCAGCAGAGCCATTTGCAAGCGCTTTTTAGCCACTTCCGGGGCTATTTCGAGTTGAGCGGCCCAGCGTTTGAGATCGTCATCGGAATCCCCATCCCCACCGCCTTCCAAAAACCGCTTAGCCGCATGCATGCGTTGTCTGACCCGATACTTTAACTCTTCCGTGGCCGCACGCGTAAAAGTGACAATTAATAGTTCCTGAACAGGAATGTCCAACTCAACGACAAAGCGCAAAGCCAGCATAGCAATCGCGTAAGTTTTGCCGGTTCAGGCACTGGCTTCAATCAGGTTGACCCCGGGCAATAAAGGATCGGCAACGGCGGAAAAAGCTTCAGACGCCATGGCTTTTTTCCCAAATTGCTTGCAAGTATTGCTGGCAGTTAACCTCAAAGTCCGCATGCAAAATGCCGGAAAGCTCTGCACAACCACCAAACAACTGTGTCATGGCCGGTTCATAACCCCTGCTGATATCATTTTCCAGTTTTTGTAATACTGCATCAATGGCCGATTTTTTTGCCCTGCCACCACCCTGCTTCAAGGCAAAACTCTGTTTAACATAAGTCAGTGCCGCACTGGTAAAAAATACATCCGGCCGCGTCTGACCCTGTAGAAAGATTTCAATAAACGCAGCCAAACTTTCGGCATCGGCCCACTCGGGTAGAAATATTAAATCCTCATCTCGGCTGAGTAGATAAGTCTGCACCGGCTGGATTTGATTGATAATAAGATGATGCAGCCAGGCCATCAGCAAGTCACAGCCCTGCAGCCTGGCATAGCGATAAAACAGCAGACCCTTTTCATAACGGTTGCCCAATTTGCCAAGCAGCCGACAGCCGCAGACTGGAAGATCAATGGCCATGGCCGGTAAACGTTGTCCCAACTGCTTGTTTTTAATGGTGGCAGCAAATTCACTGATCGACTGTTGCTCAGCGGCAAAAGCAATGTCGCCGCTGGCGGCCTGCGGCCAGCGGCCTTCCGCCTGTAGCCGCGCAACCGACAGGTCTCCTCCGGCCAGTTGTTCAGTCACCCATTGCTGCTGGATTAAATAAGCATCCAGGCTGTCAACGGCAAAGGGTTCGCGTTCTTCATTAGCCTCCGTGATAGCCTGTATTTTCAAACCCAGCCGGCGCTGCAAAAAATAGTGCTGCGGATGTTTAAAAAAGGCAAAAAAATCGTTTAGATCAATGCCGGTTGCCTGTTCTGCCGGGATTTCCCCTTGCCACCACTGTGCTGCAGTGTCCGGCTGCCGAAGCAAAGCCTGTGCTGTCGCTAGATCATTCGCTGAAAAACTGAATAATTCGCTGGTGCGGCTAAAATAACGGCGATTGAAAGCTTGCAGAGGATGCCGAATTACGATGTCCCTGATCTGATAATTTTCCGCCAATACCTCCGCTAACTCTGAGATAATCACCGATGGCGGTATCGCCTCGTTCTGACGAATACTCTGACCGATATAAGTCAGCAGCAATTGTTCACGCGCCGACAGCAATATTTCCAAAAACTGATAGCGATCATCGGCACGCCGCGAACGATCGCCTTTGCGAAAGTCATGACCCAGTAAATCAAACGTCGGATAACGGTCGATTCTGGGAAATTCTGCTTCATTCATGCCCATTAAAGCAATGATTTTAAACGGTATCGAACGCATCGGCAGCATGGAACAAAAGGTTAACTGACCGCGCAGAAAACCGCTCGTGGATTTTCGCTCGTCCAGGGTGTTTTGTAGCCAGGCGATAATGACATCCAAAGTCACTTGCTGTTGGTGCACGGCGGCCAGATCGAATGCCAGTTCATTAAAAATATCGTTCAGCTGCTGCCGTTCGGCGTCGGCAATCGTTGCCGCCGAAAACAGCTGTCCAGCATAGCCATGGAGCTTTACCGACCAATCCTTGAGTGATTTAGGCGCTTGTAATGCATCCCCGGCATCGAACAGCAGTTGCAAAAAATCATACAGACCACCTAATGCCTGTGCTGAAGAGCCTTCAATTCCGGTATAGGGCAGAATCCCGTTTACAAAACCTTCTCCCTCGGCAACCGCATAACCCAGCAACAGGCGATCCAGGCCCGCTCGCCAGGTATTACCTTCCAGCGGGGGTAAATCCAGTTGTTGTTTATGCGCCCCGGAACGCCCCCAGCGGATGCCGGTTTCGACAATCCAATGGCGCAGCAGCGCCAGATCGGTTTCAGACAAGTCGAAACTGCCATAAATCGCCGGCTGTTCCAGTAAATCCAAAACGCATTGCCAACCCAGGCGGCTTTGGCCAAGCTGCAAAAAACGCACAAAATTATCCAGAAGACTATTACTCAGGCGCAGGCTGCGATCCGCCACGGCATGTTGCACATCGTCAAATACGGCCGAAATAAACGGCGCATATTGTTGAATATCAGGCGCCATCACGACAATATCACGCAACTGCAATGCCGGATTATTTTCCAGGGCCTGCAGCAATTGGTCTTTTAAAACCTGAACTTCACGCATTCTGGAATAGCAGGCATGAATACTGATGGAATGATCCTTATGCAAGGCCAGGCTGCTAACTTCATTATTGAGAATATCCTGTTGCAACTGCTGCAGCACAGTAAGCTTAGTTACGTCCGCGGGTGCTTCAAAGCTTTCCAATTGCAGTTCAAAATCCACCTGTTCCAGCAACATTTCCTGAAATTCCCGGCCTTGCTGGCCCAAAGCCGCCAATAACGGATTTCCGGGCGGAAAAATTTCCTCTGTTGCCGGTTGCCGCAAAGATTTTTTCAGACGTTGACGGGTGGTTTCCAAATCGGCCCAATAATATTGCGCCGGATTGAGTAAATAAAAATGCACCTGACAATGCCGGGCCAGACCTTGCAGAAATTCCAGAAACAACGGCGGCATCGTGTTGAGTCCGAAAATCGAAACCCTTTCCGGCAACAGCTCAGCAAAGCAGCCGGGTTCCGCCTGTTTCAATTTATCGATAGCAGCCAGCCATAGCGCCCCCCGATGGCGCTCGCCGGTATTGTTTAGCAGTTGCCGCCATAAAGCCTGTTGCCAGGCTACTGCCGGATTATCAGACAAATTCCGCTGCTGTAGCCAGGCTTCCAGCATTTCCGGCCGCATGATCTGATATTGATCAAAAACCTGCGCTAACTGCCGTGCCAGTTGAAAACGTTTAAGGGCGCTGTTTTCACCGCTGAGATAATGAAATAATGGCGCAAACACCTCGCCCTGTATGTCCCGCAGCAGCGCTTCAAAACGCCAGATCATTTTATCGCGTTGAAAAAATTCATCCGATAAATGGCTATCGATGCGCTGCGCGAGCTTGCTGAAAAACGTCCCGGGAAATAAAAACTCAAAATTCCCCCACACGAACATTTGCGCCGCCAACTGCTGCGAAAGCCAGCGCTCCATACCCTGGCTTTGTATTAAAAATAATTCTTTTGTAAAGGGTGAGGACAAGGGTTGTGCTGCCAGCACCTTTGCCAGATGCAGGAACAGATTTTCTGTTTTATTCGATGTATGAAAAATAAACATAATCCAGGAAAAATCATTTAGGCGTTGTATTATTAAGCCAATAGCTGATTAAAAGTCATAATATTGCATCAGCATCCGGCACCTGCCCCTATAAGCATATGAAACACCACTGAATTTTTTCAATTGTCATAAACAACAGAATTAATGTTATCCTTATACTGAAATATAAACAGCATAACAGGCTCTACAGGCTCAAGACCCCCCACTGTCAGCACACCTCTTATCGTGGCGGGCGTTGTTGTAAGGCATTGTAATATTTTCTATTCCTGCTGCTTTACGCTGGGCCCACCACAATAATTTAGGCACTGAAAACGGGAAAATTCAACGTAAAGCGTATATTTAGTGTTTCAGAGAATTCTCAATAATTACTCAATTACCACAACAAAAGCGCTTGAAAGTACACTTGGTTTATCTATTTTATGGGACGCCATGTCCCTATCGATGCACAGTTAAGCAAAATAAAACGCATACTACAAAAGCAATTTTCTTCCTAAGAATTAATAATGAGAGATAACATGAGTTGCTGCGATGACCCGACCGAAGCGAGTAAAGTTGACCCCCGTGAATTAATCCGTGAACAAGAGCATTACGGCAACCTGGTACGCGAATTGTTTACCGGAAACCCGGAAAAAGTCATGCTCCGGCAACTGAATGAAGCCAACAACTATCTCAGAGAACTGGCTGCACTGCGCGCCTATTACGAATCTGTACGTTTACAGGCCATTAACCTGCTGGATAAAAACAGCCTGTCCATTCTGCAGCGCATCGTCGATCAGGAACCAGAGTCAGTTATCGGCTTCGCGGCACGACAAAAAATTGATTCCTTAAATAATCCCGGCAACCCCTTAAAAAATATTATTAATAAACTCAAACCTGATTAAGAGAAAGCGTGTATGTTAGGCAGATATTTTACCAAAGGCTAATGCATCTCAAACTGTTTTGCTGTAGCAATGCCCGCGTTGATTTCATTCTGTCAAAACCACCAGTTTTTCCAACAACTGACGGCATTTGTTTTGAATTTTACGGGTATTTTCAGGCCCCATGCGCAGCAACTGCTTTTGTACAGGGTTCAACTTTTCCAATGCTGCATCGGTGAACTTGTAACGTACAGTCGGCCTGTATACCCGGATCTTGCCATCGACAATGGGTGCTTGCATAATATTTGCCAGCGCCTTAACAAAAATATCCTCTAACCGGTGATTATCCGGATAGCCGAATTCGTCAAAAACCTGTTGTATAAGCGGCCGGTAGCGCCGAAATAATTTCATCGCCCCATCCACATCCAAGGCATTAACCGCCGCCGCCAAGCGATCATAGCGTTGATAGCTGGCTTTGTCGATATACATTCCCTGCTCATCCTTAGATACAGTGAACGGTTTTGCCAGTTTAAAAAATTTAAAATGCCGGTAAGGCCGTAAATTTTGGGCAAAATCATTTACCATGACCACCAGCTTCCTAAGCAACTGGTCCGTCATCAGCCACTCACTCAAACCGGCGGACAACTTAATTGCAGCCGTTCTTATTTCGACATCACTGTCTGCCAAAGTGGGCAACGGCTTCGCAGTAACAGGTGCGGAAACATCAGCCGGAACCGTCTGCACTGTGTTTTCTTCTTCTATAACAACGGCGCCGGCATCCGGATCGTTTGCGCTCAGTGTCGGGTCAGTCTCCGGCAGCAACTTTTCCGGTTGCGGTATCGGCAGATGCAATACCTGTTTGGCGGACGGATCGCTCAACTTTTGAGCATCCGAAAACAGCCAGGCAACACCCAGCGCGATGATAATCAGGAACACGATGGCAACCAGAATCAACATCACAGAATGCTGTCGTTCTTCAAAGTCATATCGTCCCATTTCTGTCCCCTTTCGTTAGTTGATGTCAGGAAGCATTAAATCATCTAAAATAACATACATTATCTCTCTTTTTGCTTAACCCTGACCCGATAATTTGTATACGCATTACTTTCAATTCGAAGAGCCGCCTTTTTCCATAGCACCGGACCCGCATTTTATGTACATGAGCCCCCGCCATAAAGAAGGGCTGGCGCATTTGCTCTACGGCATCCGGGCGGGCGCCGGGTTTGCGGCACTTACCGGCGAAGTGGGTACCGGAAAGACCACCTTGTGTCACTGTCTGCTCCAGCAACTGCCGGAAAATATTGATATTGCATTGATTCTTAATCCAAAGCTCAATGCGCTGGAACTACTGGAAAATATTTGTGATGAATTAGGTATCGATTATATTCAGGAACGACCCACACTGAAAACTTTTGTCGATGCCTTAAATGCGCATCTACTCGCAGCACACGCTAAAAACCGGCGTACCGTACTGATGATAGATGAGGCACAGAATCTAAGCTATGAGGTATTGGAGCAAATCAGACTGCTGACCAATCTGGAAACCTATAAAAACAAATTATTACAAATCATTCTAATCGGCCAGCCGGAATTAAAGGATTTGTTAAACCGGCAGGACTTACGGCAATTAAACCAGCGCATTACCGCGCGCTATCATCTCCAGCCCCTTTCACTGCAGGAAACCAAAGCCTATATTGGCCATAGACTGACGGTATGCGGCGGTGACCCCAAACTGTTCACGAATTTCGCCGTTCGCAGAATATACAAGCTGACTGGCGGCATTCCCCGGCTGATCAATATCTTGTGTGACCGCGCATTGCTGGGCGCCTATGCGCATGGTGAAAAAATCATAAAAAAAAGCATTGTCAACCAGGCAGCTAACGAAGTGCTACCGCCCGATACCGGCAGACACAACCCGGCAAGACTGACATTTATTTTAACGCTATTGATCTGTGCAATAGCCGGCAGCGGTTTCTATCTCTACGGGAATTATTGGCTGACCTATATGAAGCAATTCAAACCAAGCGCTCCGGACAGCAGACGTCATCAGAACCGAACTGCGCAGCAATGGGCCCTCGTTCAGCCGCCGCATACAGCTTCCAGTCCACTGGGAACTGTATCCGCTGCTATTGAAGCGGGTACTGACATGAACCAGCCTAAAGCTGACGCAGCGGGTTTTGCACACTATATCAGCAATCCGGCATACACCCTGGATGCGGCTCTGTTGCGCGCACTGGACACCTGGGGTTATAAATTCCCTGCGCATGACCATATCGACTGCCAGTTCACCCAGAAAATTAACCTCTATTGCTTTTATGATAGAGGCCTGTGGAAGAATATTATTGCTTTGAACAGACCAACGGTTCTGGAATTTGAACTACCGGAAAATGAAATCCGCTATGGATTGCTGACCGGCATACGGCAAGGCAAAGCAATATTTCACTTCGATAGCGATATCAATTTCCCACTTGATGAAGTCCTTAGCCATTGGAATGGATATTTTTTGACCTTGTGGAGTCCACCGGTAAGCGGCATGTTAAAAATTCTGCCAAAACAGCAATCTGAAAATGTATTGTGGCTGCGACAACAATTTGAAAAGCTGGATAAAAAGCCGCGGCAAACCAAGCGCCCAAAATATTTTGATGCACAATTAAAAGACCGGGTCATTGCATTTCAGAAACAACATTGGCTGATTGAAGATGGAATTGTCGGCCCGAGAACCCTAATTCATCTGCAAAACAGCTCCGGTGAAATTAATTTTCCTACACTCAATACAACTGAATAAATTATGTCTTATATTCTCAATGCGTTGCGCAAATCGGAACAGGAAAGACAAGCCAGCCAGTCACCTGCGTTGGAAAACAGTATTCAGGAAACAACTGAAAGCAAAAAACCCCGTTGGGTTTTCTGGTTGATTGCCGCTGTTATCCTGGGCAATGCCCTTTTCCTGATAGTATTCTCGTCCAGCCAGCAAAGTCATGTCCCTAACGGACATTTAAGCAGCGAAAAACCCAAAGCTAAGCCAATAATACCAAACGCTGACATTAAACCGAAGTCCAAAAAAACCGCGACAGCAACAGCCCCCCTTTTGAAACCAAAAGACGCCAACGCCGCCAGTACCTCGAAAACAGAGCGTCATCCTAAATCTCCGTCAATCGCTGAAATTCTGCAAGCAAAAAAACTGGAACAGACAAAAAAACAGCGCTTGCATAAACCTAAAAAACCGGCAATAGAACTCACCAGGGCGGTTGTGCCAGCACCGCCACAAGCTCCTATCGCCGTCATTAAGCCGCCGCCAGCAATTAATACAAATCATAAAGCTGCACCCAACACAACAGGCATAGCCAGTACGCCGGAGCCGCCGGTTAAACCCGCTGTCAGGCAATACCCGCAGTTCAAGGAACTACCCTTTGAATTCCGGCGCGAAGTACCGAACCTGAATATCAATGTTTATGTCTATGCCGAGGAGCCAGCTGAGCGTTTTGTGTTGATCAACATGGTTAAATATAAGGCAGGGCAAAAAATCACTCCCGGCATGAAACTGGTTGAAATCCAGCCCGAAAGCCTGCTGGTCAAGTTTAAAAACAAAACCTTCCGCATTCCCAGACCCTGATCCTGATCCTGATCCTGATCCTGATCCTGATCAGGGAATCACGTCATTAGCCGTGAGATTAGGTTTTCCGGAGCCATTGTTATTCCGGTTCCAGCAAGGCTATTTCGTGCTCATCAAGTTGCAAACTCATTGCCGGATAATGAGGATCAAGCCGCTGCTGTACAGGTACAGGTTCATCCTGTGCAGCACAAACTCGTGCAAAATCCTGGATCAGTTTTACTGTTTCGATGTCCAAAACCGGATGCATGCTGGCACAGTTTTCATCAAGCAAGATTTCTTCTGCGTATAAAAGGGTGACAACTGGATTCATAATCGTTTTCCGTAGAGTTCCAAAATCACCAAAATTATCGCCAATCTATATGAAAAGCGTATGACAGCGATACCTCCACTTAAACGCGTATAACAACTATACTCTATGCAAACGATACGCCACTCTCTAAAGATTACAGGCGTTAGTCTCAATAACTTACACGGATAATCGTTATGTTAACAACGCCTGCAACAGCCTTAATGAATCAACTCAGTTGCTCCAGAAAAATGCTGCTGATATCAACAGCCTTTATAATCCCTTTAATAATAACC
>Ga0114931_10001517_pt1 | contig 29625 bp, 23 predicted proteins | sample 2SBtaG_FD_89579 | JGI IMG/M metagenome (GOLD analysis project Ga0114931, IMG submission 89579) | Deep subsurface microbial communities from Kolumbo volcano to uncover new lineages of life (NeLLi) - 2SBTROV14_V59a metaG | ecosystem: Environmental > Aquatic > Marine > Volcanic | place: Kolumbo... | reverse complement strand
TTCAATCAGTTTAGTGAATCTCTCATGATTCTTTCTAAGTGCTTCTCCTTCTGTGTACTTCTTGGTAATTGTGGAGAGGAAGAGATGCCAAGGATGTGTTGCGATCATAGAGTACTTGATGTCCTCATTTGTGGCTTGGGTGTTGATAAGATGGACGTAATCTGCAACCTTCCTTCTCCCCTCATGCAATTGCCATAAGTATCCTGATATCACTTTGCCATTCCTATCCAGTCCTGTAGAGAGTGGAACCTCCTGTATGTCTTCGTCAGTTAGATACGGGGAGAGAGTTGAGGCTTGTTTCACAGTTTCTGAACTGTCATACTGAAACCCTTGCTCCCTGACTACAGAGCGGATGAGCCCGTTAGATCGAAGATATGGAGCTCGAAAACCACGTGGCTGCCGTAACTGAGTTTCTATGATAGTCCTTGCCTTCTTTATAACCTCAAGTACCTCTGTTTCACCCGGTTGGTACTCGGATCCTGCCCCAGTTAAATCTTCATGGGCGTATCCATGGCAGCCTATGTCGTGCTTTGACAATCTCTGAATGTGCTCTTCTGTCAAGTGTTTGAGGACAGATGCCTCAATGAAGAAGGTCGCTTGAAGTCCCCATTTTTCAAGCGTATTGAGAATCATTTCCACACCTTGTTGTGTCGCTCGGATAACTGGCACATCTGGAGTGTCATCTCCCATCCCAGATCTTGCTTCCATCCTCCCGATTTTTTCAATCGGCCAGTCTCGATCAAGATCAATGGTCAGCAGAACCGGGTGTGTCATATGAGATACTTAGTTATCGCAAATAATAACTCTAGGATTTGACCTTTATCTTTATCTCCCCCCTCATAATAGTATGGTAATGTCAGGTGGATTGGCGATTGAGACGAGATCTCATTTCAAGACATCAACAATCTATGTAGTCCTCCCTGTTGGCTCTGCATTTGAAAAGCAGGCTGGAATTACATCGATCCTATTGGAGCATCTTGAAAGGGATACCAGACAGATGGACGAGAGCCATTTTGCAGACTACCTTGATGGTCATGGTATGGAGTTAAGTTTCAGTCCAGGAAGGACAGCTGCATTCTTCAAACTTAGAGTGCCCGCTGACGAGACTAAAGCTGCAATATCGTTAGCGAAAGAGGTGTTCTTCGAGCAAGATTTTGATGAGGATCAGCATTCAACCATTGTCCAACAGGAGATTGCATACATCCATCAGATCAAGAGTAGTCCAGAGAATATTCTCAAGAATTATCTTAAATGGAAGGCGTCCTATCCTGATGCAGTCATTGCCCAGCACCCCTCAGGAAGTCCTGAATCTCTTCAGGAGATCTCTGTCGATGATGTGGAGAATCACCATAATTGGTCAATTCAGCACAGACCAACCGTTGTTATGGTGGGGCCTGAATTCGATACGCAGGAGAGGAAGTTACTAGAGGACTTTCATGAATCTTTTGGAACAAGAAAAACCTCACTCAGTCCCTCTCCCCCCAAAATACAACTCAATTCTGTAGAGCACCCCCCTTCGATGGACTCCTCAAACTTGTACATGGGTGTCAATCTAAGGAGCAAACCTCCTGTACCAGAGTCTCATGCACAGACACTGTACCGGATGATCATTGGTGGTGGGTTGAGCACACGACTCTTCCGTGAGATTAGAGAAGTGAGGAACCTCTCATATGCTCCAAGTTTAAGTTCAGTATCTTTCCCAGCAGGTGGATTCTTAACTGCTAGTATGGATCTAATCCCCGAATCTCTGGAAGAAGCTCTTGAGGTCACCCTCAAAGGATTGAATTCGGTCATCTTCGACAGGTTGGAAGAGGCGGAGGTGAGGAGAGCATTGCACATGGCACAGTCATCTTTCTCCTTCTACACTGACACCTCCAGTTATCTGGCCAGATTCATAGCTGGCAGGCTGGGATATGATTTAAGCTATGATATTGAGAATATCAAGAAGGGTCTTGTCGAATCTGCCACTGGTGATTGGCAGTCGGAACTTGAGGAACTTTGGATACCCGAGAATTTGAGCTTCTGTTCCACATCAAACGGTGAGTTCTCAAAGATGTGGAAGGAAAAAGCGGAGGTTTATTTCTAATGTTCAGAACTGTGAAACTTAATAATGGTGTTTCAGTCCTTTTGGCTCATTATGATGGAATTGAGACCCTCTCAATCGGTATTAGTTATAATGTAGGAGGAAGAAATGAGTGGAAGCTTCCGCCTGAGTATGATGGAGTCAGTCATTTTCTCGAGCACGTCTTCTTTAAGGGCAATGTAAAGTATTCTTCCAGTCAGGTAAATGAGATTCTCGATGACCTTGGGGGGATGAACAATGCCTTTACCACTGATGATGTCACCTGTTACTACACGCATGTACCTGTAGAAGCTGCTGATGACGCAATTGATCTCTTCCATAATCTACTGAATTTCCGGAATATTGATGGCAATGAGTTCGAGAAGGAGAGTTTTGTGGTCCGCCAAGAGATGAGGAGAATGGAGGACACACCTCATTTCCTTCTCTTCGTCAAACTCAAGGAGGCTATCAATGCTGGAAGTAGTCTAGAAATGACTGTCATCGGAAACGAGTACAGTTTGAGCACGATTAAATTCGAGCAGATGGAGGAGTACCGGGAGAAATACTACGACCTCTCAAATGCCGTAATCATGATAATCGGAAATTTCGATGAGAGTAGCATACTGGATAAATTAAACTCAAGCTTTGGAAGTTTCCCTATCAGTGAAAGTAAACCATCCTATGAAAGTACCCAGTTCATACCTCCGACAAGTTCCTCACTTTCCTCTGTCTTCATCCATAAACGCCTTCCCCTTCTCTACTTTGGGTTAGGTATGCTCACCGCTGGTGCAAAAAGCAAATATGCTGAGAGTATTGAGGTCCTTTCAGTGTATCTCAGTTCTGGAAGATCATCTGTCCTCGAGGAGGATCTTGTACGTCCCGGTATTGCAAGTTTTGCTTGGGCAGAACTTGACCTCTGGGAGGATATTGGTAATTTGATCATCGTCGTAGGTGCAGAGCAAGAGAACTTTGATGTAGCAAGAAAACTCTCCTTCAAAGCTCTGTACAAGTTGAAAACAACAAATTTCGATGAAGAATTACTCACTAAACTGTGCGATAAGATGGAACAAAAACTCAGAATGGGTTTGGAGAGTCCTCAAAATCTCCTTTATCAGCAGTCAACCACCTACTGGCGAAGGGGAAGGTTTGAGAGCATTGAAGAGCAGATTGAGTTTTACCGGTCAGTCACTCCAGAGATGATTGCTGAGGCACAGGGGTATATTTTCAATAATGTACGAATAGTGTTCGGACTTGTAGGAGAGGATGATCTCTCAACAGGCAAATTTCCAGATGGTACATGGGATTAAATTCTGGCTATTCTCTCAAGATTCTTGTAGAATATTTTATCGATTTCTTCCTTGTTGAGACCAATCTCATTAACGACAGCCAATTGCCAGTCGTATATCGGCTTTCTCCACCCTCTTGGAAACATGGTAGAATCTGTTCCAAAAATTATGTTGTCAACGGAAGAAGCATTGATAACTTTTCTGAAGACATCTTGAAGTGTAATGTCATATGGTAGATACTCCATCCACCTGTTTGACGAGCTGGTTTCTGCGTAGACATTCTTCACATGGTACATGAGAAAGAGGAGTTCTTTGAGGTATCCTGTTGCAAAATGTGCAAAGGCAAAGTTCACTTTTGGAAATTTACGCGCAATTGGGGACACATCTGCTGGATTCATGTAGCGAAGATCTGCATTTGCACCAACTGATATACCCATGTGGTAGGTGATCAGCATCTCATGATCCTGTGCAAATTCGTAGATTGGAGTCATAAAATCTTCATACGCATGGTAGTAGTGGATGGGAGGGTAGAGTTTCATCCCTCTAATATCCAGTTTTGAATAGGCGTCTTCAAGGAACTCTAGGGTATTCTCCTCCTTTGGATTGACCATAACAAAGGGTACAAACCTATCTGGATACAGTTTCGTGGCAACTTCGACAAATGAACTGTCATTCCAATCTGGGAGCATCAGTGCCTTGTCTAACCCTTTTGTATCCATCTCTTTGACCCACATAGCTGCCAAATCCTCATGTTTTTTCGGAGGGAGCACGAATTTTCTTCCAATCCGTTGCGATCTTTGTTCTACCAACTTTTCTGGAGACTCAATTCCTAGACTCTTCGCTCGTTTTTCCATTCCTTTGTATGTGAAGAAATGGCAGTGAGCATCATAGAGCTTATCTGGGACAATCCATTCGTCTACTCTTGACATAAAGTCACACACAATTGGGGACATATAATGATAGCCATGTGGCTATGATTATAACTTATAAGAATAACTGTGAAATAGTGAGAATACAAGACTCCTATGAGGACATTCGTGGATCATATGCTTCGAAGAAACAGGAGCCATGGTGGGAATTACTTGATATCTATCCCCCATTGAAGGAGAGTCGTTCTGGAATTCTCATCGATGTAGGTGGTGGTAATGGTAGAAATTTGAAGAAGTGTGAGAGGACACTTACTGTCTCGCTTGATATCACTCGGGCACTGCTTGAGGATTACGTGGCAGATGAAAACCACCAGAGAATCGAAGGAAGCCTACCTTATCTTCCGTTCAGAAAGTGCTCTTCAGAAGAGGTCACCTCCATTGCGGTCATCCATCACTTGAGAACTCATGAGAGAAGAGCATCTGCGATATTCGAGCTTCAAAGGGTAACTGAGGGAAAGCTTCTCTTCACGGTATGGAGGAAGTGGAGACCCTCAAATGCAAGGAAAATCCTCGAATTGATTAGGGATGGGAAAGATCCTTTGCCATTCATAGACCATGAGAGACCTTGGAAAGACTCTTCAGGGAAGATCCTTGCCTACCGATTCTATCACTACTTCAGCCGGAAGGAACTGATAGATATTCTTCAGGACGTAGATTACAGTATTCAGAAGATGGGTGGGAAATCGAGTGTAGACAACTACTTTGTGGAAATTCGATCGAATTGCTGGAACCATTCGCTACTTAATTAAAGTGCTTTGCAGAAAGAGGTTCAATGAGTAGACGTTATGCAGTTCTGATATTCTTACTGCTTCTCCCACTCGTCAATAGTGTTCAAGCAGTGGGTAATGACCATTCTGGAATGACACTCTATACCTTTGATGATACCCTCCCTTCCGTCTCAGTTACACTCAATCTTACAAGTAGTGTGGAGTACAATCTTGCAATCGTCTCAACATCGAATTACCAAAAACTGCTTCAAGGAGTTAGAAGCCCTCTTCAATTGCAGAGCTACTACTTCATTCAAGCTCATTCGGAGAATAAGGGAGATGACAGCATCAGCTACTCAGGAGATTTGCATGGTCTTTATCTTCTTGTCTACTCCCCTGATGTCCTCTTCAATCAGTCAAATGAAGGCACGTATACTCTCTCTGGATCAAATTTCCAGAAAACTTCACTCTCGCAATTCGGTGAGAGGACATTTGAGTACATGCACGGGAATGAGAAGACGGTGTCAGACAATGTGACGACAAGATACACTGTCTACTCTCTTACAGCTCTTGCTAACAAACCTACAGAATTCTACATCTCATCCAGTGACTCTGATATCATGATGTTTGTTGATGACAACAGGTCTAAGATAGATGCCTCTTTTGTCTCCAATCTTGTTGGAAATTACTCGAACATGATGAACGGCTCAGTACCTGATACTATTGCTGATTTTGCCTTCTTCACTGGTGAGGGTGGATATATGGGGTATAATTCTTCGAAAACAACCAAGCTACAGGTTATTGTGTACCTCACCAACAGTTACTCAGGTGATGGGAAGACATACATCTATTTTGCATCCTCGGAGAAGTCCAATCATGACAGCTCAGCTGCGTGGTACAGCGCTTGGTTCATCGATCTCGCCAAAGGAAGTAGTATCACCCATCCTCCAGCAGCAGCTTTCTTCTTGGTTGTCATATCGATCTTCACATCTCTCCTTTCTGCGTTTGTTACCAGAAAGCTTGTTAATCTTGAGGAGCTCAACAAATATCAAAAGCAGATCAGTAAGCACAACAAGCTGAAGAACAAAGCAAGAGAGACTGCTGACAAACAACTGTGGACCCGTGTCCAAGCTCGTGACAAGAGAATCTCTGGACTTCAGCAGAAGATAATGATGAAGAGAATGCTTCCCCAACTTTTCCTTTCATTGCCATTTATTGCAATATTCACCACCCTTCGAGGAGTCATGGGAGATAAATACCTCAACCTGATTCCCGATCGAGGAGGTATAGTTGCAGTCCTTCCTTTTCAATTTCCAGAATGGATCTTCTTTATTGGTGGCTGGTTCTCTAGGTATGTCAGCATTCCAGAAATAAGTGCAGCTGGATTCGGATTCATGTACTTCCTTTCTGCAATTATCTCGTCCACTCTAATTCAACGCATCTTTGGTATTAATTTGCAGGGTGCGCGACCAGAGAACCCTTTCCAGCGTTGAGTTATCTAACTAATCCTATAAATACCGAGGGAGATTCGCAATATTATAGAAAAGCCGATGTGGTAATTATGGTAAGACCGACACTTAGATCTGGTAAAAGGAAGTACAGAAAAACTGTATCTGGTAAAATCACCATCTACAGACCTACAAAAGTTGCGGGACATCCCAAATGTGCAGAGTGCAAGGCTGTGCTTCACGGCACAGCAAAAGGTGTCCGAAATCAGGTCAAAAAAATGAAGAGAAGCGAGAGAACTCCCTCCAGAGTGTTTGGAGGTAATCTCTGCTCATCCTGCACCCGCAGAAGAATTATTGCTACCACTCGAAGTTAAGGTGAGATACCATCGTTATCATCGCAATCGGTGGGCCGCATGGATCTGGTAAGTCATCCGTTGCGCGAGATATTGCAAAAGAACTTGGCATGAATTTCATATCCGCTGGAAACATATTTCGACAGATTGCAAAAGAGAGAGGGCACACCCTTGAAGAATTCTCAATTCTTGCAAAGGATCTTCCAAATATTGATCTAGAGATAGATGAGAGAACAAAGAAGTACGGGCAGGTGGATAATACCGTTATAGATGCCCAGTTGGCTGCTTATTTCACTCCTAAGAATAAAAATCCTGCAGATCCATCCATCATCAAGATCTGTATCACTGCATCTCCCGAAACTCGTTGGAAAAGGATCTCCAAGAGAGATGGGATATCTTTTGAAGATGCAAAGCATGAGACTAATATCCGTGAGGAGATGGAAGCAGAACGATTCAATTCACTTTATGGGGTCTCGGTTGACGACCTAAGTGTGTATGATATTGTCATACAGTCGGACAATCTCGCGAAAGAATACGTGTATGATTTAGTAAAACAGATTATCATATTCTCAAAGGATTACCAACCAGAATAATCAAATGTGAATTACCAGCCTTCTTTCCCCACAAGTAACCGCATTTCAGGTAACTTGTACAGAGCAAATTTACCATTCTTGTAATCTTTTGAGATACCATCATCCATGTACAACAATCCCTCTGCTTTCTCCCCAAATGCTAGTAGTTCTACTCCCGAGCTTATTGTTGTGTAGCTATTCACTCCAATCTCCTTCGACAGTGGAATCACAGAACCTTCCTTGACAAACATGGGAATACTCCCCAAATCTACTGAGATCTCAATACATCTTCCTCCCTGTATCTTCTCACTTGAATGGAAATCATACCATGCTCCTTGTGGAAGATAAACCTCCTTGGAATCAGTTTCTTCAAGAACTGGTGCCACTAAAATGTCCCTCCCGAAATAGAATTGGGTTTCCGTCCATTTCTCTTCAATAGAATCTCCAAAGTAAAACATTGGTCTGACAAGAGGTCCATCCCCTTGACTTGAGAGAAATATCTGTGTGTAGATGTATGGAAGAAGTTTGTACCTCAGACGAATCGCCTCTCGGCAGTATTTGAGAATCTCATCTCCAAACTCCCAAGGTTCTTGGTTCTTTGTACCTTGCGAACTGTGATTCCTGAAGAGTTGGTAGAAGATTCCTAGCTGAGTCCATCTCAGAAGGAGAAGAGACTCTGGAGTTCCCCTGAATCCACCCACATCAGCTCCACTTAACGGTTGTCCAGATAGTCCTAAGGAAATGATCTGCCGCAAACTTAATCTGAGAAACTCCCAAGTTGCAGAATTGTCTCCAGTCCACATCCAAGCATAGTTTTGACCTCCTGGATACGAAGATCTTGTCAGAACGAAATTCCTTTGCTCTGTATTGATCTTTTCTAGACCATCGAAACTTCCTTTGCTCATCATCATCCCATAGGAATTATGGTGCGCTCGATGCTCTTTCCCTCCACTGATTAGATTCTTTGGAAATGTCCTCCGAATGGAGAAAATTGAAGGCTCATTCATATCGTTCCAGAACCCATCAATACCTCTTTCGAGAAGAAATTTGTACTGTGCACCCCACCAGTTCCGAACGTCCTCTCTATAGAAATCAAGAAATCCACAATCACCCGGCCAAACTCTACCTTGAAAGATTTGTCCTGAATTTTTTTTTATGAGAAAGTCCTTCTTCAAAGCTTGAATGTAAATACTATAATCTTCAGCTACTGCGATACCTGCATCGATAATCGCCACAAGTCGTGTCTCTCCCAATTTTTCTCTGAGCTTAGAAAGGTCTGGAAAATTGTTCTCATTTATTGTAAAACATCGGTAACGATCCATATAATTGATATCTAAATAAATGACATCAAGTGGAATATCTCTCTTCATGTATCCTTCATACACTTCAAGCACTCTTCTCTCATCTTCGTAACTCCATCTGCTCTGCTGGTATCCAAGGGACCACAGTGGTGGTAGTGGAAATGTCCCAATAATAGATGTGAGAAGGGTATTCGCCCGTGTGAAGTTCTCTGCAAGAAAGAAATAAATATCTGCACCATCCTCCTCTACCAATACCTCAACCCCTCCCTTCCCAATATCCCATACTTGGTATGCAGGGGTGTCTACAATCAACCCGAGAACTCCCTGTGAAGTCCTAAAAAGGGCTACCGGATGAGATTGATAAAGTGGGTCTCCTTTTTCAGAATGATCCGCATCATCGAAATTCCAGAAAATATATCTTCCTCGTCTCTGCAGAGTTCTTGTTTTGTCCCCCAGTCCATACATTCCCTCGAACTCCATCTGGAATTTGAACTTGGTGAATTCACCTGCTCTATAAATGTCAAAATCCAGCTCGTAAGGAAAGAAAGCAGAGCTCTCTGAGACCTCCATTATATTCTCAAAAATGATTCCTTTGTCCACCATTGTAGGGACATAGATTGACGCAGGAAATGAGGAGACTAGTCTTGTAACCTTTGGATCGGGTTTGGTGATATCGAGACTCTCAATAACTCCTACATTCTTCTCATCTGCAGAGACTGTAATATTGAGAATCTGGTCATCTACTTGGTACTTTAGGATACCCCAGTCACCCAATGCTCGCAATCCCTCTTTGATGGAAGTTTGCCTCTGCTTATCCCATCGCTTCGGAAGCTTTCGTATATTCATTCTATCGGATATCCAATCAAGAATATCTGAGAATGGATGTTTCTGAGCGATAATAAGAAGGCTATCGAAAAGACTCATCAAAGATTCAGTCTAGAGTACATGAGATAAATCTTCCCGCGTTCTCATTCAGAATTCTTTTTAATCTGCCAATAATTAGTCAATTACTCATCGCTCGAAGATCATTCGAGGGCGAGTATGATGAGGTGATACTCAAAATGGCAGCTATTCAAGTAGGAAGAATCGTAACAAAAACTATGGGCCGTGAGGCTGGAGAACGAGCAGTAATTGCAGCAATCATCGATAAGAACTTTGTTCTTCTCAGTGGTGCAGGAATATCAAAAGTTCGCAGAAGAAGGGCAAACCTTGATCATGTCGAGCCAATGGACATTCTTGTAGACATTGGAAAAGAAGCTGATGACGCTACTATCAAGGCAGCGGTCGAGGGGAATGCAGACGCTAAGGAAGCACTTTCCACCCGCACTAAGTTCTAAATACGCCCTTTTACCCATTTATCCATTAGGTTAAATATTTCTTTTCGATTAAGCTCATTGAAGTTCTCATGCTTATTATCTTCGTAGAAGTGAATTTCCAAAAGGTCCTCGGGAAGAGCTTTCAGGAGATCCATCGTTACCTTTGAGTCTGCTAAATGATCATCTCCAGCAACAAAGACCAGAGCAGGATGGTTCCACTTACTTATGTTATTAGGGATCCAATTCTGGGCACGGGTTATCTCCTCTGCAAATCTCGAAGTGACCGTACTTGTTCTTAGACCTCGTTCTCTGTTCTTCTTGTGCATCTCTGTAATTTTCTCATCTCGTGTAAGCTCGTCAGTGACGTCCTCAACCTTTACGGGCATTTTAGGAAGAACTACCGAGAGGAGGGTATTGACCTTTAGAAGGATGGGATTGAAATGAATGACATTGGCGTAATACGGGGATGAGAGGATATAACCTTTGATCTCAGGATCATGGTATTTGATTCCCCAGTGGGTAGCAATGAGACCTCCTATGGAGTGTCCCACAACAAATTTAGGAATGTCTGGATAACGATCCTTCGCCCAGTTGACCACTGCAGTAAGATCTTGGAGCATGTGATCGAATCTCTTGAAATGGGAAACCTTCTGCTTGTGACCTCGCAAGTCATGCGCTACTGTCGTGTATCCCATCTCTTTGAGGGGAAGAGCTGGAATTTCCCAATCACCCGCATGTGTAAGACCACCATGAACTGCGATGAACACTGCCTTTGGAGTTTCTGCATCCCATATGTGGAGGTCAAGTTCATAATTGTCGAATGACAGTACCTTGAGAACTTCAGATTCTGAAAACATCATTACTGTTCTGTAATTATAAGTGATATTAAACTTTATTGGGATTTATTGGACGTCTACAGATCGGTTTCCACTACCCTCTATTTTGATATTTATGATCCTGTCAGCAACCTTCTCGAACTCCTCCCTATGTGTTACCAGAAGTAACTGTCCGGTTGAGGACGTGAATATCGCATTATCCTGAATAATAGAGAGAAACTCATTGATTCTCTGTGTATCAAGATGATTTGTGGGCTCATCAAGGATCATGAATTCGAGCGGTGCAACGTGTCTCATAAGAGCAATTCTAAGTGCGAGACCAAGTGCTGCCTTTTCTCCACCTGATATTTGCCGAGGGTCGACAAGTTGCCCTCCCTGATGGAGAGAGATATTCCCCTCTGGATCGAGAACAGTTCGTGATATCATCCTATTCGGGAACATTGTCTGCATTCTATCGGTCATGACATTGGACACACTTTCTGAAATATTGACAAGAAGACGATCTGGAAGCTTTTTGAATATTCCTTCAAGCACACTGTAGATCTTGTACCCCTTCTCGTACCTCTTAATTTTCGCACGGAGAGATTCTATGTATTGTACATCCTCCTTCACCTTCCTCAATTTCACCTCCAACTCTGGGATGACCTCATCTTTGAGATTCTTGCCCTCTGCACTAATCTCTCCTTTTAGCGTCTGTGTACTGGCTACATCCGTCTTAATCTTATTAAATTCGTCGTCACTCATGAGTTCTATCCTCGAAATCTGTGCTTTGTATCCTGCAAGTTCCTTCTTCTTCTGAGTGATTTGATCAGAAGCACTGACGAATTTACTCATCTGAGCAGAGAGCGTATCTGAAATGTCTCGGTTTAATTTGACAATATCCCTTCTCTGTTTGACTTCTACCATCTCTTCCCTAAGCGACTTCTCATCAATGGCATCAATCTCCTTGCCTATAGCATTGATCTCCTCCTTGGTATGCTTTATATTGGATTTTAGCTCTTGGATGTTCTTCTCGAATTTTTCAGCTTCCTGGATTATCTCGCGAATTTCTTTAATCTTCTTCGCCAGAGTTTCCTTTGTAACTGCAAGATTCTTTTCCTCCTCGTCCAGTTGTAGCTTTGTTTCCGTAGACTTGGCGATCAGCTCTTTGAGCTCTTCTCTCTTACCAGTCATTACATTGTACTCATCTAGGTCGAATTTGTTTATCTCCCGCAGTTCCTTTTCAAGTTTCTCTATTTTCCTCTTTAGCTCGATCTCTTTCTTCTTGTACTTATCAACTGTAGTACCCAATTCTTTGATTTTCTTCTTCAAGTCCTTATTTGTGTTCTTATGGATACTCAGAACTTCACTTAGATTGATGCCAACTAATTTCTGTCTACATGTAGGACAGTTTTCAGTCTCTGCAGAATTTTCAAGGAGGTCGATCGTTTTAGTGATCGAGCTCATCTCAGTCTCAAACTCTGTTTTTTGCTTTCTCAATTTTTGGAGTTCAAATTCGATACTCTCTCTCTCGTTTTTGAATTCTTCAATCCTCTCAGAAAGCTGTTTGTACACCTCTGGAAGGGAAGTGATCTCTTTCTTGAACATCTTGTGGAATTTGGCAGCGCTGGTCTTTAACTTCGTATTCAATTCGTTTAGGGTCTTAGTATCCGATTCTATCTTCAACTCGGTATTTTCAAGCTTGCTTTTCTTAAGTGCTATAGTTTTCTCTAAATCATGGAGCTGGTTTGACTTCTCTTCGGACTCCTTCTGCATCTCTTTCAATGCCTTCCCTTCAAGAAGCTCACTTATTGCCTTCTCTGCTTTGTTGAGATCATTCTCCTGCTGCTCTAATACTTCTACTCGTTTCTTTTTCTTTGTGGTGTTATCCTGCAAATCTTCTAACTTAGTGGTAATTCCATTAATTTCATTCAAGACGGAGTCCCATTTATTCTGGATGTCTATTCGATATTTCTTAACATCATCGAGGTTCATGTCGATTCCCAGTGTTTCACAGGATTCGCTCACAAGAGGTAGGAGATTCTCTCGTTTACTCTTTACATCTTGTAGGTTTTTTGAAACTATTCCGATTTTCGATTTGAGATCGGTGTACTGATCTCTTCTCTTCCTCTCCCCATCCAAGCTCTTTTCGAGAGCTAAAAGTTTTAAGTTAACTTTTTCCAATTCTTCCTCCTTCGCCTTTAACTCTCCTGTCTTAGTGTCTATTTCATTTTCAATCTCTGATGGATCCTCAGTAGTTTCACTCCTTGCAGATAACTCTCTCACATTTAGCGATCTTTCCTTCTCGATACCTTTAAGGATATTTGACATGTGCTTCTCGAGAATCTGGTATTTTTCCAATCCGAGAATTTTCCGAATGGCATCTTTCCGCTTTTTCGGAGTAAGATCAATAAGCTCTGTCAATTCTCCTTGGGGGCTTGAGAGTGCATTCCGGAACATTTCTGCGTCGAGGTCTCTTCCTATGAGTGAATTGATCCTTTCCCTCGTCTCCTTTGCTCTGGTTGTGAGTTCTTCCAGTCGGCCTGTATCTTTATGCATATACAGTTTAAATTCATTCTTCTTTTCCCGAATATTGAAAATAGAACGATATTTTCCCTGAACCGTCTCAAAATCAAGAGTGATTTTTCCAGATTTATGACTCCGGTTAATGAGATCGCTTATATTCATGGACTTGAGATAAGATGATCCAAAGAGACCAACGCCAATAGAGAGAAGTATGGTCGATTTCCCACTCCCATTCTCTCCAAGGAGAGTATTATTCCCGTGTATAAATGAAAATTCTTGTTTCTCATAGCATCTGATATTCTCGACTTTAAGTGCATTAATTTTCAGATAATTACTCATTTCTCCGCCTCCAAAGTCATCTCCAGTGCTTTTGTCACATATTCTTCAACTGCCTCATCTTGCATCTTAGAAAATCGTGATTTTGGAACATCCTGAAATTCACTGATGATTTGATCCACAAATCCAGTGAATTCAGATACTGACTCTCCAATCTCTGATTCAACCTCTTTTATCAACTCCCTCATTGTTGCTGCAATGACCCCACTACTGTTCGTCACATCTGGTAGCTCAACAACTGACAAGGATGAAATTTCCAACTTCGCTGGATTGATAAAAGCATCAAGAATCTTCCTCCTGTCGAGATTTACAACTTCAGCTTGATCGAGATTTGTGGAGATACTCATATTCAGCATCGGTTTTTTCATTTCTTCTGTCTTGTACTCTTGAATGGTAGCCGTCATCTCATCTACCTGGCTCAATTTAGCTCCAAGGTACTCTGTAATCTCCTTCTCCAATTGCTCCAAGTTTTCTGCACTGGATTCAATGTGAGCAGTTATACGCGGTCGTACAGGAACTTTGCAATCGGTGACTACCGGCTTTTTCCATCCACTTCCATCCTTTTCTGATTCCACAAGGTAGAAGGAGGAGTAAATACCTATTCCACCAACTGCATCCTCCCTGTTCCAGTCATTGGAAGAAGTGGCCTCCGAACTACCGGGGGTGTAGATATTGAATCTCTCATTCTTCCACGGGATGTGATAGTGACCTCCACCTATATAGTCAAAACCAAGGTCTGCAAGTCGAGTCAGAGGAATCTCATGGCCATCCAGTTGCCCCTGAATAAAATTATGCAGCGCGAGTATGCTGAACTTCCCATCATTTTTAATCTGATCGATGTTCTTATCAACCAATTCTGTAAGTTTTTTGTCAAGTGCTCTCACTGGTTTATAGTTGATTCCAATGATATCGATTTCCCCAATTGAGACCATCTCATTGTTGACAAAATGAATGAGATCCAGCTCTTCAAGGAGATGCATTATGCTACCTCCTTTGGCATTCTCATGAGTATCGTGATTCCCCCTAATCATGTATACGGGTATACCTTCATCACTTAACCTCCTTAACAGTCTAACTGCCATTCTGATAACACCTGCTGTTGGCCGATTATCGTGGAAGAGATCACCTGTATGGAGGACAAAATCTGGGTTAATCTCCAATATTCTATTGACGGTGCGTGAGGCAGATCTAGCAAAGTCCTGGAATCTTGTCTCAATATTGTACTGCCTGAACCCAAGATGCCAGTCACTTGTATGCACGAATCTCAATCAAGCATCGCCTCGAGATCATCGTCTTCTTCACCATATTCGATCTCATCCACATCCCCACTATTCCAGTAGCTAGTAATGTCGATATCCGTCCCTGACGGAGTTACGTCAAGAGGTCGCACTGTCACCATTGCTGGGATTCTAATCGCAGAACCTGTGATGATTGCTTCTCCTGTATTAAGTCCGGGGAGATCTCTCATCAGATCTTTCGACATAGTCTCACTTGCATTTTCAATGGCATTCTGATCTCTTGGATTAACTATTCTCAAATTGATTTGAGTATTGCACTGGGAAAGGACATTGTCATCCAGTTTTCCTGGTCTCTGTGAGACTATTCCAAGTCCCACCCCAAATTTTCGTCCTTCTCCTGCAATCTGCTGGATAATCCTCTTGCAATCTGTCTGTTCTCCAGGAGGCGCAAACTGATGGGCTTCCTCTATTATTACAAGAACCGGTCCGAGAAGTGCAGGAATGTCTCCTCCCACTGGCTCATTTGCATTCTGTCTCCACTGGACTGCTGCATCAAAGATCTTTCTGAGAATATGATTGACCATCGCATTCTTTCCACTCTGCTCAAGTAGTCCGGTATTAATCACAGTCAGTCTACCCGGTGCAGTCAGTGCAGGCTCTGTAGTGGATGCAACCGGGATCTCCAGTTCTCTATCGAGGAATGCTGAGGCAGCAAAATATCGCAGTCGTCTGATAATACCCCTTGCTTGTTCCTTCTCCTTGAAAGCCTCATCTGCAATCATTCCAGTTAAAGTATCTCTAAGATCAGTGAAATCCCAGAGCCTCGATCTATCATTGTTGAATTCGTCCACAACTCTGCTAAAGAGGTCTCTCTGCTTTGATGCGTTGGAGGGTATTCCAATAATATTCATAAGTTGTTTATTTGTGAAATTCCTTATTCTGAATCTCAGTCTTGTGGTATTTCTCTCTCCGGTAGGTGTGAACACTGTCACCCTGTTTGAATATTTCGGAATGTCTCTAAAGTAGAAATAATCCTCGTGTGGATCTATAACCACCACACTTGAATACGGTAATTTGCTCATAATCTCATCCAGTATGACTCCCATGGTATAGGATTTCCCTGCTCCTGTAATTGCAAGAACTGAGAAGTGCCTGCTCACAAGATTAGTCACGTTAAGTTGAACAGGTACATCTTGGTTCCCTCTAAGCACACCAATTTCCAGATCCGAATTTCCAAATGCTATGCTTAATAGCTCTGTGGGATCTCTGAAAACTCTCGCCCCTGGAAGAGTGGGGAACCGTGGTTTGATAATCCTTGGTTTTCCCTCGCTTCCTTCAACAAATCCTTGGACAGCAACTGTTGCTATTAATACCTCTGAACCAGGAATCATTGCAAGTTTAAGCATTCTACTCACTGCTGTAGGTGAATTTACTAAACTCTCGATGATCTCTTTGTTGCTCCTTCTAAGATTGGTAATAATCCCAATTGCCTGCCTTTCCGCAAATTCAATGGAGACGTACTCCCCCATCTGTAAAGGTCTTTCTCGTGTCTTAGTTATGTCAACGATGAACGAGAGCTCGCTTGTGCTAGTCTCCCCAATCACCGCACCGATCAGATTATCTTCCACTGTTCTCAGTACCTCGTGTATAGTTACCTAACGTTCTCTCTAATTCTTAAGTGTTGCAGACTGAGATTCAAGTGAAAGCTACTTTATTCCGTGGGAAGGAATTTTTGCCGTTGAAGTGCCTTCTTCCGTCTCTTCTCGACAATTTCCAACCACTTCCCTCCGAATTTCCCTTTCATGTGATCCCTCCAGCCAAAATCATCTTTATCACTGTACTTCTTGTAATAACCCTCCGTCCTCAAGAAGATGTCCATCTCTTCTATGCCCTCCTCCAAATTTTCAACGAGGTACTCTTTGTACTCATCCGCGTGAAAGACAAGAGCTGTTGGGAGCCGTGGTCTGACAGGTGGATTTTCACTTGCCTTTCCAATTGCAAGACCTGTGAGGGGCATGACAAATTCTGGTAATTTCAGTCGATCTATTAACTCATTAGGTCTGTCCCCACATGAGCCACAGAAGGCAGTTCCGTAGCCTAAAGATTCTGCCGCCACCGCCATATTTTGGGCCATCATACCCGCATCGAAAATTCCAATCTGAAGGCTAGCAAGGGGCCAGCCCCTATTTTCTCCTCCAACTCTTTGGACAATTGTCCTCAATCTGTAAAGATCTACACAGATGATGAAGAAATGAGAAGCCTCCTTGACGAATTCTTGCTTCCCACAGAGCTCATAAATTTCAGACCTGATTTCCTTTGAGATATTAATTACTGTATACATCTGACCAGAGCACGAAGTAGCAGCCTGCTGTCCGGCCCTCACTATCACATTTATCTCATCCACTGGAATACTATACTCTGAGTCAAAGGATCTTATTGTTCTGTGGGCTAAGAGTGCCTTGATAATGTCATTCACGATTAGACATCTCTCCTCACTTGATTAAGTTTACCAATTTTCTAATATCATCTTGTAAGTGAATATTATTGGAATTGTCCCGAAGTTTAGTCCTTTCTCTAACATCGATTGTGGCTATCCTATTACAATTACTAAAATTTCAAAAATAATCTAAAAATCTACGCATGGTTGGTCAAATGTAGCATACTTTTCTACCATATCACGTGCTTTCTTCTCAAAATCTTCTTTCTGGTTGAGGTACATCTGGGCAGCTGCTGAATGAAGTGGATCATGGGGATTGGGGTTTGTGAGAAGGAACCGCACACTCTCAATAATCTGGACAATGTTGTTCGCAGCAGTCCAGTCCTGAGCCAATATTCCAACACAGATTCGATCCCTGTAGAAGTTTGGATGGAATATCTCTGTCTTCCATTTGACGCTAGGTGGTTTGAACGGGTACTCTCTCGGAACAATAATCTCGAAGCAGAAGACCCCTCCCTCATAAAGACCCGTTCCGATAATAAATCCACTCCAGTGAGTAATATCATTGTCTATAGGCGAGAAAGAGGGCTGTTCCCTTTTTATTTCCTCTGTTTCCTGCATCAATCGTGCATAGTATTCATCTTCTGCCAGCATCCGATTGCCTTGTATTTCTCCTTAATAAAAAAAATCGGGATATTACGCGGAAAAATGATCCGAGTCAAGGCACTCTTGATTCTTTCCAGCATAAAGTTGAACCCAGCGGCTCACTTCCTCTTTGTACGAATCCTTATCTGATTTCAGCAGGTCTGCTGCGACCCTGTTCATGGGGTCTTCTGCATTTGGATTGGAGAGGAGCAATTGAACCCCTCGTATGATTTCTACAATGCTGTATCGAGGCAGCCAATCCTGTTTGAGAATCCGTACACAGATCCTGTCCTTATAGACATTTGGATGATATATTGGGGTATTCCAGACGACAATTGGTGGTTTAAAGGGAAAAGCTCTTGGGATTTTTATCTCTATGCAAAAGTATCCTCCTTCATAAATCCCTGTTCCTGCTAAGAAACCCTTGTAATGATCTGCATTTCCATCTACTGGTCTAAATGTAGGATGTTCTCTCTTGATGATCTCTGCCTCTTTAATCAATCGGGAGTAGTACTTGTCATCGGGAAGCACATGCTACCATATTCGTTCTTGCTAAAAAAAACTTCTAAAATGATCACCTCTATATTTTCAACAAAAGTATTTGATTTGGTGGAACTAGCTCAAAGACTGTTTCGTTTGTATTACTTAAATCCGTTAACAATTTAAAGCGCTCTTATATCTTATTTTTGATATTGTTTGAGTATTCTGTCGAGATACAAGCACGGTCTAATACGGATAATCTTTAGACACCGAAAACTTTCCGTCCCCAAAGCCCCAAAGCTAAAAATTAAGAATCAACTCAAAGAATACTCGAATGAGATGGAGGATGTACTTGAATACTTGTAGGAAATGGTTGGAAAAGCAGATCTTCCTGAGACAACTCGTGACCTATTTCAGGCTCTCCTCAGATCTAGTATGATTCTGAAGGAGAATGAGATTGACAAGGAGACAATTGAGAGAATCTCATGGTACTAGAAGATGTTACTTGATACAGAAGATTTTTCTGTCTGGTTGTCGTACTGGATGGAAGATCAACTAACTCTAGTAAAAACCATCGAAGAATCTTTGGAGGAGACACTATAATGATGTACAACGGGCTCTTTCGGATGGATATGATGTCTGAGGATACAGTTACAGAGATACAATGGGTTGGTGCACATCCTGGGAATGAAATTGAAATCCTCCTAAAGGGTTTTTCAGAGAAGCTTCTTGAAGAAGAAAAAGTGCTTAGCATCTGTTATACTTTGAGTGATACTTTCTTCTATCTCCACTGGAACGGTGATCATGGTCATTTCCTTCTTCAGAGTGCAGATCTTTCTGATTTTCAAGATTGGGTAAGCGGTATATGGGCACTGGTCTCTGGAGATGATCGGTCTTACGATCAATGTATGGAACTTGTTCAGGAGAACCCCAATCCTTATGCAGAAACTTTTCAAAAAGTGAGTTTCGAAAAATTGAGTGAGACATTCCCTTCAAAAAATAAGAAGCTCTTATCTAAGTACACTAATTTTCAAACTTTCGTCAATCTTCTCCACTCGCTCACCTCTATTCGACCGTGGCTCCTCAACACTTTAGATTCAATCATAATCAATAGCGAAAAGAGCTCAATCACAGTGAACTATACTTCCGAATTTTTGGAGAAAATCAATCTTCAGAATCTTCAGAACCTAGAAGAATCTGTATATCATGGTGATCAAGATGGAGCCTATCTCCTTGGAAGAGCAACTATGAATTGCTTTAACTATTTCTACGAGACCCGACATGACAAGTTTGCAGAATATGTGGATGCATTGAATGCATATTTCTGTGTAGGTTCACTGGATTATATGAAATTGATCAAAGTCGTGAGTACTTATCTTGCTACACTTCTGGAACTGGACAAAGAATTCTTCATTGATAAAATCACTTCTGTCCTTTCAGCAATGACCAGAAGCTCTCTTGAAGTGGATACAAGTATGGTTCAAATTGTCTTTGACCTCAGTATGAACCTCTATGACAATCAAATTCTCGACCTTGCAAAAATTACAGAGGGGAGTGCATTCGAACTTTCTCTCCAATTGGAAAGTTTAGAAACCAGAGGTGCGTTCTTCAAGAAGTTTATGAACAGTAGTATTAGATGGGGTGGGATTCATGTTGTGGGTCTTCTGAATATTATGAATGGTATCATTGGTGATTCCAAGGAAGAGCAAGCGATTTATGCGGATATCATCGAGCCTAGCGTTGATATTGTTGGAGGGATCGAGGGAGGAAAGCAGGCTCTTGTTGAGGCTTTTCTCAAATCGAATCAGATAGACAAGGCTGTTGAGAGCAAATTCAGTATTACAGATGAGATTCTCGATGATGAACAGATGTCCCGTGAGATATTCAAGAGCATTAGATGGATGATTACACAGAAAGCAATTAGCCAGAAAGTCCTCCGAAATCTCCTAGAAACCTATCTTCCAAGGGCTCTTGACAAATCTACTCCCGGGGAAGCTCTGCACAAGGAGATTCAATATATTTACGAAGATATGGAGGAACGAAAACTTGATGCACTTATGGTGCGAGTGACTTCGGTGATAATTAAAAACCTCAATTCAGTTGCTCTTATTGACAGATTTGATCTTTTAGCTCTTATCTATTTACAACTCCTCGGTGATCAAAAATTCTCTGATCTTGCTGGTGCCGTCCGAGGAAAAATGTTCGAGGTAGCAATCGAAGAAGGTATGGAAGACCAAGCAGAAGAGATCTTCCAAGAGATTCTGGGGATGCTGGATCCCGAGAGCAAAAACTACCACGAAAGCTTTATTCGCTTCTGCAAACGTGTTCTGCTTGCATCTGCAAAGTACAATGGAGATAGATACATTGATTTTGTAATGGATATGATCTCATCAGTAATTAATACTCAAGAGCTGATCAATACCTACAAGAATGATCTCTTTGATTTAATCACAGAAGCAATAAAGAATGCGGATTCAATTCCCCCCACGAAGCAGGAACATCCTGGCATAAGACTGTACAAGCATGCATATCGACTTGCTCTCCTCTTCGACTCACCAGATCTTGTTAATCAGTTGATTCACAATGCTCCTAGTTATGCATTTTCCAAGAAGGATTACACTGCATACTCCAAATTTACCTCACTCCAGATTCATGTTAAGCGATCCCAAAGGAGCAATTGGATGGGGACTATATTGAAGGCAATGAACTCACTTATTGGTGTAAAGGAGTACGATATTCTGAAAGTGCTTCTCGATGAGATAATGAATGAGGAAATCGAGACATCTGATCTTCTGACAATCTATAACCGGGAGTTGGAGATTGCAGAGAAGGTAGATTTGAACTTCCTCTCACCTGAAGAAATCCAAGCTATTCGCGACAGAATAATTGAATTCTCCAAAGGAAGCGAGCCAACGGAATCAATATTCATACAATACGATAACTCGATTGAAGAACTCCTAGAGATGGGAAAAGTCTTCGAAGGAATGAAGAAGATTCTGGAAGTTATCGAGTACTCTATCAATACCGGGAACTCACCATCCAAATATCGTGATCAACTCCTTGAACTCTTCACATCCTCCCTTGAGACAGAAAGTAATTTCAAGACAATACAGCGAATAATATTTTATACCGTCCGCACTTTGACAAATCTTGTCAACGGAGCACCACGCACCGTCCTTCCATTCATCAAAATTAGTAGCCGTGAATTCATGAAGCATAAGTCTATAATGCTTACCAGAGTCTTCCTCAGAGAGATGCTGACGATGGTATCTGAGAGTATGGATCAATTGGGGATAACAGACAAGAGAGAACTCCATATCATCATTAGTGACTTTGAGAAGTCTCTGCACACCCGAAAAGGAGACATTAACTCTTATCTCTTGAATTTCAAGATCCGCTTTGAGTTATATGTGGCAGTCAGAAATGGGAAGAAACTCATTGATCTTGTCTCTGATATCCTTTCAAAGCTCAAGGAAAGTTCATACAAGGAGAAGAAAGTCAAAGGTAGCCTGATTACTGCAATTTTTACAATCTCACAGTCTTTCATTGAGCTTAGTGATACGCTCGATCAGAATGAGAAGAGGAGGTACCTTTTCCTTGTAATTGATTACTTCGACTCAATCACTCCATTAGTTCCCCTCAGTAGTGAGCTAAGTGGAATTTTAAACGAAATTAAGGAAAATCTCAGGGATAATCCCAATGGAACTTTGTACAATTTAGGCTTCTACATCAAACCTCTCCAAGAGGCTATAGATAACTCCTGATGCATTTATGATTTCAGAATTTTAAGGTGATTGAGATTGGACAGTGATCTGATCCCATGACATCAGCATGAATCTCAGCCTTCTTCAAATTTGGAAGGAGACTTCTGTCTACAAAGAAATAATCTATTCTCCATCCGACATTCCTCGCTCTGGCATTACTGCGTACTGACCACCAAGAGTATCTCTCCGGACTTTGGTCAAATTCTCGGAAAGTATCTATAAAATCATCTGCGATTACCTTGTCTATCCACTCTCGTTCCTTAGGTAAAAAGCCTGAGTGTTTTGAATTCGGTTTTGGATTTGCAAGATCTATTTCCTTGTGTGCAGTGTTGACATCCCCGCAGAATACTACCCGTTCTCCTGCTTCTCTCAATTTCTTAATGTAGTTCAGGAAGAAGTCATAGAACCTCATCTTGTAGTCCAGCCTATCATCATCCTTCTTGCCATTTGGAAAGTAGACATTGAGAAGAGTAAATTCATCATACTTAGTCTCAATTATTCTCCCTTCTCTATCGAACTCTTCTATTCCAAATATTGTCTTGGAAGACTTGACCGGTATCCTCGAACAAGTCAGTACCCCAGAATATCCCTTCTTTTCAGCAGAATTAACTACAAGGTTATAAGAATCTGGAATAAGAGATTTGGGTATTTGTTCCTCAGAAGCTTTAATTTCCTGGAGTCCAAAAACATCTGGTTTTGCCTTTTCTATCCATTCTTTTAGTCCCTTCTTCGTGGCAGCTCGAATTCCATTTACATTCCAAGAGAATATCGTAATCTCTGTCACATGAGCCAATTCTCTACCTCTTTATATTCGTTTCTGGAAGAGAAGACATTTGGAAGAAATTAACTAGTATCTTCGAAGCACTCAAATTACAATGAATCGTTGGTTGACTAATGAAGGTAACAACAGTCTCTACTTCTATTTCTGAAGTGGATGCAGATGGTGTGGGCATTGGTATATTTGAGGATCTTTCATCCAATGACTACTCTGGTGATCTAAGTAAATACCTTGAGGTTTCTGGCTTCAAGGGAAAACAGGGAGAGCTCAAGATTCTCTACTCAGTGGAAGATATATCTTGCCCACGCGTAGCTCTAGTTGGGCTCGGGAAAAAGAAGAAAGATACCCTCGAAACTGCACGAACTGCTGCAGGGAAGTCAGTGAAGGCTCTCCGGAAAGATGGTGCAAAACGTGTTGCTATACCTGACTTTGGAAATGCACAAGGTGCTGCTGAAGGTGCAATTCTCGGAAACTACAGATTTGATGAATTGATGACAATGAATCCTGAGAAGAGACCCGAGCTCACTGAAATTGTCTATTGTGGTTCTGACGAAGAAGGATGGAAGAAAGGAAAGATCATCGCTGACTCCCAGAATTTTGCAAGAAGGCTTGGAGAACTCCCCTCTAATATTGCAACTCCTACATTCTTTACTGAGGAGACCAAGAAGCAATTCGAAGGACTCTCAAATGTCAAGATATCCGTCTATGATGAGGATTGGGCGAGAGAGCAGAAGATGGGTGCATTTCTATCAGTAGCAAAGGGATCTCACGAACCTGCAAAATTCATGGTTATTGAATACTCCGGAGGAAATTCGGACGAAAAACCCTATGCAGTTGTTGGAAAGGGAATCACCTTTGATTCTGGTGGAATTTCCCTCAAATCATCTGGTGGTATGGGTGCGATGAGAGGTGACTGCTCAGGTGCAGCTGCCGCTATTGGAACTCTTTTTGGTATAGCGAGACTTGGTCTACCTATCAATGCAGTTGGTGTAACTCCTCTGACAGAGAATATGCCGGGAGGATCTGCGACCAAACCAGCAGATGTCGTATTCGCCTCGAATGGAAAGAGTATCGAAGTGGATAACACAGATGCAGAGGGAAGAATGATCCTCTCCGATGGACTTGTTTACACCGAGAAGACTTACGATCCTCATACAATAGTGGACATCGCAACACTTACTGGTGCGATGGCAGTCGCTCTTGGGGAGTACTACATCGGCGCATTCACCCGATCTGATGAGTTGTGGGGGCAGTTAGACACATCTGGTAAAAATGCGAACGAACGATTTTGGAGAATGCCAGTGGACGATCGCTACAAGAAACAACTGAAATCATCTCTGGCTGATCTAAAGAATGTTGGTGGAAGACCTGCTGGATCAATCACCGCAGCCATGTTTCTCTCGGAATTTGTAGAGAGAAATAGGTGGGTTCATCTCGATATTGCAGGTTCTGCATGGCCCTCTTCAGAAGGAGCTTATACTCCTAAGGGTAATGTAGGTGTCCCAGTGAGAGCACTTATTGACTTAGCAACTACCTTTGTCAAGTAAATACTTTTCTGATTGTCTGAGCTACTTTCTCCCTCTCTTCATTATTGAGTGAGGGAACGACAGGTATCTCGAAGTGATTCCTCGAAATCTCTTCTGATACTGGACACTTGACTTTCGTATAATCGGGGTAATCAATAACTTTAGCCCACCTCCAGTCATTTATTGCCTTGAAATTCTCCTGCTCGTAGCTCAATTTATTGTAGATTGGGCGTGCAAGAACATGATTTGCCTTGAAGGAATCTACTGCTTCACTTGGTTTTGTACCTATTTTTCGAGTATCTAACGCAAAAATGTAGTTCCCATGATCAAATCCAGCCGGTACCTTCTGGTACTCCAGTCCATCAATGTCATCCACAACAGAGCGATAGAATTCTACATTCACCTTTCTCTGGGACAGGATTTCTTCAGCTTTATCCATCTGGACTGAAGCTACCGCTCCCTGCATGTCAGTTAGTCTATAGTTGAACCCCACTCTGACGTGTTTGTAGCCTCCTTCTATTGTTCTCCCATGATTCTTCAATGAATCCAATTTATCTGCAATTTCGTCATTGTTTGTGGTGACCACACCTCCCTCTCCAGAAATAAGATTCTTCGTTGCATACATGGAAAATGTTGCGACATCTCCAAATGAACCAACGTGTTTCCCATCAATTCGAGCCCCAAACCCTTGTGCAGCATCCTCGATGAGATGAAGGTCATACTTTTCTGCGATCTCCCTGAGATGCTTCATATCCGCGGCTAGCCCGAAAATATGCACGGGCATGATGGCTTTTGTCTTCTCGGTAATTGCAGATTCAACCAAGTGGGGATCAAGGTTCCACGTCTCGCTGTCCACATCTACAAACTTTGGAACAAGCCCTCCAAAGAGGATTGAGTTAGAGGTGGCAATGAAGGTAAATGGTGTTGTGATCACCTCACCTCCTGGCGGAATATCCAGTGATTCCAGTGCAAGATGAAGTGCAGCTGTTCCGTTATTGCAAATTATCGAATGCTTGGCACCTGTGAATTCCGAAAATTTCCTTTCAAAATCTCTTGAATGTTTTCCTTCTACAAGATAGTGAGACTTCATAACTTCAATAACAGCATTCATTTCTCTGTCATCGAGATAAGGGTCGACAAATGGAATGTCCCTCATGATTCGTCAGTTATTCTTCTCTAAATTAATGTTCCTGAATTGGTCGTGAAAAGTTGTGAAATTATATCGCTGTTATTTTGACGATATGATCTCCAGCTCGTCCTTTAACCACCACATCCCAGTCTCCCAGATCAGGAACCAATATCTCCAGATCTGTCTGGAACGGTTTGATCACCATGATGCTCATTCCTGGACCCCTTTGTCCTCTGAGATTTACAATGATCCTCCTTTCCTTTTCCTCTATTGTGATCTGAGTGTCAATATGCGTCCATCCAGGATTTGGCCACTCGGCTTGAAGATGGGCAGTGTTCTCCTCACCTGCACGTACTGGATTTGAGAATTCTAGGGACTTAATGAAAGGATTGTCGTTCATTCTATATTGATAATGTTCTTTCAAGAATTAATCCTTTGTCATCAGGAGATAGGCGATTATTTAATAGACAATTATTACTTCATCCCATGTGCGATGGAAATTCGGTTTTCTTGTCAACCCAATTGCTGGTGTGGGTGCTGAACTTGCTTGGAAGGGAACAGATGATGTTCAAAGAGCTTGGAAAGTCGTGGAGAGTGGTGCGAAACAACCTGCTCTTTCAACCGTACTCAGATTGGATCTGGAGAGACTTGATGCAGAATTCCTTGTGACATCTTTGACACCAGATATTGGAACAGTAATTTACACATTTCCTGAGAGAAGCAATAGGCAAGATACAATTCATGCTGTGAAGAAATTCATCGATCACAATGTAGATCTCATCATATTTGTCGGTGGTGATGGGACTGCCCGTGATATAGCATCAGTCAGTGGAGAGACTCCAATTATCGGAGTGCCTGGTGGAGTGAAGATCTTCTCAGGCACTTTTGTACATAGGGCTGAAGATCTTATCCCCTCCCTTCAGAGATGGAGTGGAGAGAGCATGGAGGTCGAAGTTCTAGATCTAGATGAGGAGGCTTACCAGGAGGGTCATGCAGCTCCTAAACTCTTTGGAATAGCAAAGGTACCTGTTATAGACTCCCTTCAAAAGAGTAAGGAGGGATGGGGAGGTATATCCGATCAAAGAGTCTTGGAAATGCTGGCAGAGCGGATTCAGGATAACAATTGGCTTGACAGTATAATTGCTGTTGGACCTGGAGGAACCACCCATTCTATTTTTATGAATCTCGGACTAGAGAAGACTTTACTGGGTGTCGATGTATACGATCATGGCAAATCACTCGTCACAGATGTGACCGCAGAGCAGTTGGAAGAGATTCCAATAGATGAGATATGGATTACTCCAATTGGGAGACAGGGTCATATATTTGGCAGGGGAAACAAGCAATTGACAGCTACCTTGATTCGTAAGGTAGGAAAGTCACATATCAGGATATTTGCCACTCCTGAGAAGATGCAGGGACTCCCCACTCTCTATGTAGATACGGGAGATCCCAAGGTGGATCAGGAACTTCATGGATACATCAAGGTGTACATCAGTTACTTGGACAGTGTTGTTCGCAAAGTGATCTAACGAATCACCTGCGCTTGAAATTTCATTATCTGGGTCTTCTTATCAAGGAGTATTTTTTTTTCAACCCATGCCTTCCTGCACAAAGCATCTATGAACTCCTCAGCATTCCAATTGTACTTCACCGGAACAGGGGGGAGGAGAAGACTGGATCCAAATTTTGAGTAGAGAACTAAGCCATCAGTTCCGATAGTGACCTGATCATACAATTCTTGGAGATTGTTGAATTTTATCTCATGAAATGAACTGAGAACTTCGACCTCTATTACCAGATCTTTCAACTCAGATTCTCTTACCCTCGGAAATCTAGGGTCAGCTATGACAGTGTCTCTTGCTGCACTACCAATTGCTTCCGCTAGAGGCAATATAGGTTTTGGTACTCCAATACATCCCCTGAGTTCTTCCCTTCCATGTTCTACTTTGTATGCAGTTACGAATGCTCCTGACTTCTTCGCGAAAACAGGTGGTAGCTTTTCGATCGATATTTTGTACTCTGAACTGGTTACCGCAGCGCGAATAGACTCCCATGCGAGACCTAAGGCAATCATTCGTTCTTCATTTGATTCCAGGATCTCAGACATTAGAATCATAAAGAATTTTCTTCTTCTTTGATCTTTCGCTCCTCAAATGAATTACTGCTAGAATTTTGGAAACCAACTTTTCCACTTCTGCAACATTCAAATTCACCCAATATTGTTTACATCAATGAGCAATATGAGTGGGACGAAAACTGTGGGTGCAATAGTGATAGTCGTCATTATAAGCTTCGCAATATTCCTCCTCCCTCTTCTAGATATCAGGTACGGAGGATCTGGTCCCCAGGATTTTGGTGTGGTTTCTCTGTTCGAAGAGTACGAGTATACTTTCTCATCCCCCGTTGACATACAAAGACCACCTGATGGATCACCCCAGCTTTTCGTTGTCGAGCAAGCAGGTAGGATAATGGTGTTTCCTGATGCAACGGATTATTCGTCTATTCCTGTCGTTTCACTTGACATCACAGATCGTGTGACCTCTGGTGGTGAGATGGGGCTACTTGGGATGGCTCTTCATCCTGAATTCTCACGGAGCGGATACATTTTTGTCGACTACACTGCTGACAATCCTCGAAGAACGGTAATTTCTAGATTCAATGTCACTGAGTATATTGCAGATCCAACTAGCGAGAAGATAATACTCGAAGTGGATCAACCATACAGTAATCATAACGCAGGTCAGCTTGCGTTTGGACCCGATGGTTACCTCTATGTCACTTTGGGCGATGGTGGATTAGCCAATGATCCAAGCAACAATGGCCAGAACCCTCAAACCTTTTTGGGTTCTATTCTTCGGCTTGATATCAATGTGGATGCGCCATATGCAATCCCTGCCGATAATCCTTTCGTTGGAAATTCTGATGGCTGGAAAGAGGAAATCTGGGCATATGGTTTCAGAAATCCTTGGAGAATTAGCTTTGACAATGAAACGGGGATGCTCTGGGCAGGTGATGTCGGTCAGAATCTCTGGGAGGAAGTAGATGTAGTGACTAAGGGCGGAAATTTCGGATGGAACGCAAAGGAGGGAACTCACTGCTTTGCTCTCGATCCATGCGAGGGTGATTTTATTGAGCCCATCCATGAGTACAATCATTCAGAAGGGATATCAATAACTGGTGGCTATATTTATCACGGTGATAGGCTTCCTGCACTAGAGGGGTACTATGTATTTGGAGACTATGCCTCTGGAAATATCTGGGCGTTAAAATATGAGGGAACTACTGTCACTGATTTTGGGCTCATCATCAATCAAGACAACTTCCTTCTCTCCACATTTGGTATCGGATATGATGGTGAATTACTTCTTGCGGATTACAGCTCAGGTCACATCTACAGTTTTATTGAACTGACCAGAACCTAAATCACCATAGACCTTTGGAGCTGAGTAGATTGGAAGTTTTTAGGATGCTACACCCCAGAGGGAAACAATTTTATTTCATGAACCCTGTCGGTAATCGTGAGATATCCGACAATTCTCCTTATTCCAGTTCTTGCGCTTATACTCAGTTCAAGTTCTCTCTTTGTACTGGGTGAAGCTCCTGCTAGCAAAGTGTTTGAATCCAATCCCAATGTGGTGGTGATGATAGGTGATGGGATGGGTCCTGAAGAAGTCAAGCTTGCCAGTCTTGTTGAGTACGGTGGTGAGAAACTTAGCATAATGGACACCGATTTTCCAATAATGAATTTGTACAACACCACAAATATAAATGGGGAGACAACTGACAGTGCCGCTGGAGGTACCGCCATCTCTACGGGGCAGTTGACATCGAATCAACGTATTGCAATGGACAAGGATGCAACACATAACTACAAAACCATACTTGAATACCTGAGGGATGATTTTGGATATGCCACAGGACTAGTTACAACTACAGAGGCAGCACATGCCACACCAGCTGTCTTTGCAAGCCAC
>Ga0114931_10001516_pt1 | contig 29671 bp, 32 predicted proteins | sample 2SBtaG_FD_89579 | JGI IMG/M metagenome (GOLD analysis project Ga0114931, IMG submission 89579) | Deep subsurface microbial communities from Kolumbo volcano to uncover new lineages of life (NeLLi) - 2SBTROV14_V59a metaG | ecosystem: Environmental > Aquatic > Marine > Volcanic | place: Kolumbo... | reverse complement strand
GTGGTGGTACGGCGTAAAAGTGTATGGTTGTTCGGCTTATCATTTGCGTTTTGTGCCACCGGCATGTTGTTGTGGGGCCTTATAACATTTTAATTTGAATTCAGGAAAATAAGTGAAAAAAATATCAAGTTCGTTGCAAATTTTAAGCCCGTGGCGGAGGTCGATTGCCTTAAGAAAATATTTCGACATGCGTGAATTTATAATTGACACACAACAAACCGGTAACTATACTCCGATCAGTTCACTCTATGTCTAATATGGCAAGGAGCCTAAACATGACATATCCGCACTATTTTGCAGATCGAAATACCAAACGTTTTCAGGGGCTAGGGAACACCATTTCGCTTGCAAATTTCGAGTTAAACTTCCTGAACACCCTTTATTCCTAGAGACCCTTTATTCCTAGAGACCCTTTATTTCTAGAGACCCTTTATTTCTAGAGATTTAGAGTTTATTTTTTTGGGGCTGTACGCTTAAATCCGAATTATTTTGGAGGCAACATGCATTCCATACTTGGTGTTTGGGACCTTATTGACTGGCAACGCATTTATTCTGACGGCAAACGCATTCATCCTTTCGGTGAAAATCCGGTAGGCATGCTGGCTTATATGACGGACGGTCGTATGATGGTGCAAATGCTTGCCCGTACTCGCCCACTAATAGACAGTAAGGATCCCGAAGGCGGTCCGCTAAACGACAGGGCGCAAGCTTTTTCCACGTGTCTTGCTTATTTCGGTACTTACAAAGTGCTGGACAATCAGGTCGAATACTGCATTGAGGCTAGCCTTTATCCCAATTGGAGCGGGAAGCAGACGATACGCGGCATGGTCATCGAAGGCGACAAACTGATTCTACGCACGGATCCCAGCACCGTGGACGGAATTACGGTGGTTAATGAAGTTTCCTGGGAGCGTGCTGGTAACCCCGCGTAACATGCCGGTCATTTCATAAAGCTTCGTCACTATGATGCAGCGGCACAATAGTGATGAAATACTCCCTCACACTCACTCAACAGTAAAGAGGATATCTCTAATGGCCAACCCCCCCACCCGAGGTCTGGGACCGACAATCGGCAGCGGATCGGTACGCGCGAAACCGATGATTGCGCATCATAAATCGGATCTCGCCGCGCTCGGACCCTATATGCTGATGCTTATGATGCGCAATGTGACTTCTGACGGCTTTGTGATCGAAGATCCCGACGCGCCGGGCGTCTATTCATTGCCCGGTTGCGTCCTGGCCGCACCGTCCTTTCCAGCAAATACACCCGGCGTCGACCAGGACTATGTGTATAACTGGGTGCGCGATGCAGCGATTACCACCATCGAAATCGCCTCCGCCGATCTACCCATAAGCGGCGGCAGCATACAGACTTTGATTGATTACGTTAACTTCGCCGCCACTTGCTATAACAACGCCACACCCATATCCCAGGATGAGGCCGTTACCAAGGGACACGCCTGCTTCACGGTGGCAGGTAAAGTACGCCCGTGGACAGAGCAGAGCGATGGACCCGCCTTGCAAACCATCGCCATCCTGCACGCCTACAATCAACTCGATGACATCACAAAAAAAACAGCCGTCGATCTTATTGAAAAAAACATCGCTTATCTACTGGGCGCCTATCGCCAACCGACCACCAATCTTTGGGAAGAACACCAGGGTGATTCTTTTTTCGCCCGCTCGGTGCAATTACGTTGTTTCCGGGAAATCGCCGAAAACAAAATTGGCGTCGCCGTACAGGACGGTATCGCGGAGGCAATCAATTGGTTGGACAACGCATTGACAAACCATTGGAATGGTGAATGCTATGTCTCGCTTGCGGTGCCGAACAAACAACCGGCCCAATCGGTGTTCGACGGTTATGACGCCAATATCGATATTGCCAGCGCCTGCGTCTACGGGGCCATATCCTGTACGGACCCCAAACTGCTTGCTACCGTGGCCTTGCTGCGTCAGCAGTGGAGCGATCCGAATTCGGCAAGCTTTTATCCCATCAACCTTGCCGATAAAGAGCGTGGTATCGGGCCGCTGTTCGGGCGTTATCCTAAAGATATTTACGACGGGGATGTTGCGGATCCGGTTATGGGTGGTCATCCCTGGGCTTTGTGCACGGCGAACGTCGCCGAGGTTTATTACAAACTCGCCCGTGCTATTGCTGCGTCGAAAAAGATACCTTTCGACGATGTCTCCAAGTCTTTCTTCGAACCCTTGGGGATAAATACCGGAACCAAATCCGACGAAGCTGTTTCCATCCTGCGCAACGCAGCCGATGCTATGCTGCGCGCAATTCTTTTTCACAGCGACCGTTACGAGCTTAGTGAACAGTTCGATGGCACCTCCGGCTATGAGAAAAGCGTTCACAATTTGACTTGGAGCTACGCCTCTTTCCTGTCAGCGCTGAGGGCACGCAGCGCATGAGTATACAAAATTCAAGACGGAATGCTTTTGTTGCCCTGTCCGCGGTACTGACCGGCGTTCAAAAAGTACAATTGTTTGGCACAGGTCAAACCGATGCCTATTTGGCGACGTTGGAAAGAATTTTGCCCGCCGACTTGCTGGACGAACTGCTCGGGCGCTTCGAGGCACTAGCCGGCAATGACGGGATTGAAGCGGCGGTTGAGCCGCAAATTCTGGCCGATACCCGCCTCGGTGCTTTGGCACAAAACATTATCCTGATGTGGTATCGCGGAGTGTGGCGTCGATTACCTGATGATTGGCGGGCTAATTTCGGTTCCTTTCCGGAAGATGAAAACCATTTAATCTCCGCAGCCGCCTACCAGGCTGGTCTGCAATGGGAGATTGCCGGAGCACATCCCATAGGTGCGCGCCATCAGGGCTACGCGGCCTGGTGCTTGGTTCCCGAACGGCCCACGCGGAGGGAAAATGCATGAGTGAAACAGGGCAATATGATGTAGTGATTGTTGGGGCGGGCGTTGCAGGAGCATTGATCGCAAAGCGACTGACCGGCGCCGGCTTGAAAGTCCTGGTGTTGGAGGCGGGACCCGGCACAACACGCAGTGCAGCGGACTACAAAAACCATCTAGAGACCTATTATGCCGCTTCCGCCAAAGGTACGGAAAGCCCCTGGCCTGCGGCTACAGCCGCCCCGCAACCTGATGGTGGCGATTTGTTCAAAGACAAGTCGCTACCCGCCACAAGCGGTTATTTCGTTCAAAAGGGTCCGCACCTTTACGGCAGCACCTACACTCGCACCCTGGGTGGATCGACTTTGCACTGGTTGGGTGTTTCATTACGCATGCTGCCCGAGGATTTCGAAATGAGCAGCTGCTTCGGCCTCGCACGGGATTGGCCTATACGCTACGAAACGCTGTCACCTTATTATGATCAGGCCGAGTACGAGATGGGCGTGTCGGCGGATGTGGCGGACCAGCGCTATCTTGGATTGAGTTTTTCCGGAGGTTATGACTATCCCATGCAGCGCGTGCCGCTTAGCTATTCGGATCGGGTGCTGGGTGCCGCCGTCAACGGCATGCCCGTGAACATGGGCGAGGAGAGTGTTTCCGTGCAGATACGCAGCTATCCCGCTGCGCGCAATTCCATACCACGCAGCGGTTATCAACCGGTGGGAGCGCTGGATGTCAATGCCGGCGGAGTACCACGGCGAACGTATCTGGGTGAGCGCTGCGAAGGCAACACGGCGTGCATCCCGATATGCCCGGTACAAGCGCGGTATAATGCCAACAAGTCACTGGCACAGGCGGACCGGCACCATCTCACATTAAAAACACAGGCGGTTGCAAGCGAGATCCTGGTTGACAATATCAGTCAGGCGGTAACCGCAATCCGCTACAAACGCTATGATGATCCAAACTCCACACAGCATAGCGAAGAAATCGCCAGCGGCCGCATCTACATTCTAGCCGCCCATGCCGTGGAAAATGCCAGGCTGATGCTGGCTTCGGGACTGCAGTCACAGAGCAAAAGGGTGGGATGCGGACTGATGGATCATCCCGCTCTTTATGCTTGGGGTTTGGCACCCTTTAACGTCGGTAGTTTCAGGGGACCGCAATCCACCTCGGGCATCGAAGATTTTCGTGCCGGACGCTTCCGTTGCGGCCACGCGGCTTTCCGCTTCGACATTGGCAATGACGGTTGGCACGCCACGACCGGTGCTCCCGACACCACGGTTAATGATGCCGTACTTCAGCAAAAATTATTCGGGCGGCAATTGCGCAGTCATCTCAATGACCAGCTATCGCGGCAGGTACGTTTTTCATTGGCGGTTGAACAATTACCCAACCTGAAAAACAGGGTCACGGTTGATCCGTCCTATCGGGACAAGATGGGTAATCCCAGACCGGTAATCGAATACGAAATTGACGACTACACCTTCAAGGGGATGATAGCCGCCCGCAACGTGGCCCGGGAGGTATTCCATCAAGCGGGAATCACGGATTGCTCCAGAAACTCGGAGGCATTGCCTTTTCCAACGGCTGAATACGAGGGAGAAAAGTTCTATTACCACGGCATGGGACATTTCGCCGGCACCCATGCTATGGGTGACAAAGCCGAGAACTCGGTCGTTGATGACTACCAGTGCAGTTGGGAGCATCCCAATTTATATCTCGTCGGTTCGGGCAGTTTCACGACCATGGGCACATCCAATCCAACACTGACCCTGGCCGCACTCGCGCTGCGTACCGCCGATTATATCATCGCCCGCATGGCGAAAGGAGACTAAACGTGTCAATCTTGGACTGGCGTGCCATCATGGCTGATCCCAGCGCGCTGAAAAATGGTGGTCACTACGATGCCGTCATTGTCGGTTCGGGCATTTCAGGGGCGATCATCGCCAACGAACTGGCTCAAGCCGGCAAACGCGTACTGATCGTCGAGGCGGCAACCGAAGCCGACCGATCCTTTGCGGGTTATTCCGATTATCTCCAGCACTTTTATGCCCAGGCGACCAAGGATAATCAATCCCCGTTTCCGGTCAACGGCAATGCCGCCATGCCGCGCAGCACCGAATTACGCAAGCTGACCCCACTTGAAACCAACAGTGAATCCTATATGGTGCAGTCGGGCCCTTATGTCACCGACACCGTTTACACCCGTGCCTATGGCGGTACCACCATCCACTGGGAAGCTAAAACCCCGCGCATGTTGCCCCAGGATTTCCGCATGCAAACCTTGTTCGGGCAGGGCAAAGATTGGCCGCTCGAGTTTGCCGACATGGAAAACGACTATGAGACCGCCGAACGCGAGATCGGTGTTGCCGCCGATGTCGCCGACCAGCAATACCTCGATCAACGCTACCGCGACAATTATGTCTATCCGATGCATGGGTTGCCCTTGTCCTATCTTGACCGGCAGGTCGCACACGGCATCGATGGTTCCAAGGTGGAAATGTACGGTGAAAGTTACCCGATTCAGGTTCGCCCCTATCCACAAGGGCGCAACGCCATTCCCAATCCGGATTACGACGGTGGGAAGGGTTATCAACCGGTCGGTGCCGTAGCCTCCCACCAGATCGACGCCGGCGGTCGTTGCCAAGGCAATACCAATTGCGTGCCGATTTGTCCGGTGCAGGCTAAATATCACTCGGGAAAAACCCTTGCCAAGGCCCTTAAAACGGGGCGAGTGGATTTGTTGCCGCAAACCGTCGCATCCCGGGTGGTGATCGATCCGGGCTCGGGGCGAGTGACCGGCATCGAAGCCAAGATCTATCGCGACAAGGCGTCGCGCGAATACAAAACGATAAGTCTGAGCGGTTCACTCTATGTGTTGGCCGCCAATGCCATCGAAACACCGCGCCTGATGCTGGCTTCGGGCTTGCGCAGCAGCAGCGGTCTGATGGGCCAAAACCTGATGGACCATGCATATTTACTCAATTGGGCATTGATGCCGCAGATTTGCGGCACCATGCGCGGTACCAGTTGCACCGGAGGAATCGTCGACCTGCGTGGCGGCGCCTTTCGCCGCCATCAGGCAGCGTTCAGCATCGACATTCACAACGACGGCTGGGGTTGGGCCACCGGAGCGCCGGCTTCCGATCTCGTTGAACTGGTCGATGCCGGCAACAAGTTCGGTACCGATCTGCGCCGGTCGCTTGTCGACCGTGTGTCGCGCCAGCTGCTGTTTGCCTTTATGATCGAAGTGCCACCAAGCGAGAGTAACCGGGTAAGCGTCGATCCGGCTTATACCGATCCGCTCGGTAACATGCGGCCTAAGGTTTCCTTCAGCATACCCGAATACACCTTGCGTGGCGTAGCCTATGCGCGGCAATTGGCGAAAACCCTGTTTGCCCGTCTGGGTGCCGAGGATCACACCCAATACGATCCCGCCGACTACGGCTTTATCAGCTACCAGGGCGAACCCTACGCAATCCGCGGCGGTAACCACCTTGCCGGCACCCATGTCATGGGTAACGACAAGGCGACATCCGTGGTGGACACTCACCAGCGAAGTTGGGGTCACGACAATCTCTATCTGGTCGGTGCCGGCAGCATGCCCACTATCGGAACTGCCAATGTCACCCTTACGCTCGCCGCGATCGCCTACCGCAGCGCGCGCAAGATGGTCACGCAACTGAATCAACTTGGATAGCAAAATCGAAACCGGACGCCGGCGGACACTCATGTGGAGACCACGATGACCAATCCTGATATTAATTCAATCGATCTGTTACACAGCCAGCTGTATAAAGCCATGCAGCTTGAACACGCGACCATCCCACCGTATACCAGCGCGCTATATTCCATCCATCAGGGCGACAATGTCGACGCGGTGCAGATTCTGCGCGTGGTGGCGGTGGAATAAATGCTGCATCTGACCATCGCCGCAAACGTGATGAATGCCGTGGGCGGTAAAGTGGACTTCACCAAAGGATTTGTACCGAACTATCCCACCGTCTTGCCCGACGGCGAACATGACTTTGAGGTGGGACTTGCACCCTACAGTAAGGATACGGTCGAAACCTTTCTCAAGATCGAGCGCCCGGCCATGGCACCCCAGGGCCATGCGCGGCACGTAGCCCATGTGGAAAAGAAAGGTGTCACCAATCTATTCGTCCACCCGCGGGACCCGAGCTTGCGCTACTACAGCATCGGCGAGTTCTATGCCGCCATCCGCGACGGCATGCTTTACCTGGAGTCCGAAGCAAAGGCCAAGGGCAAGACCATTTTTACCGGTGATCACGGCAAACAGGTGGGCTCGGAATACTACTATTCCGGCGGCGGCCGATTGTGGCCGGTGGTCGATGCCGACAGTGCCTGCAAAGCAATCGACCTGATTATCGAGCAAGGGGAGGGAGAGATCAAAAATATATTCGGCGCCGAAGGGGAGATCGCCCATTACTATCGTTTCGACCAACTTAAAAAGGGCCGGTACTACCAGATCGGCGATAAGCCCGGTGAACCCAGCGGTGCAGAACTTCATATCAACTGGGAGGCGGTATGGCCGATTGCCGTGAATCTTAAGCTTAACGAAATTCCGGAAAAGTCCGAACTGCACGCCGCCGCGGCCGATTTCAATGAAGCGTACCGCCGATTCCTGGCACTTCTTACCCATGCTTTCAACGCTGAACCGCAACTGCTGCTGGAAGCGGTACCGCGCATGTTCGAATTCCGTAACCTCATGCAGCAACTGATACGCAACCCGCTACCGGGCGGGGACTGCAACGCGGCGCCGACTTACGAGATTTAGGCCTTCAAGATTTAGAGGAGAACACCCATGACTGCATCCCAGCGCGTCGAGACATTTGTCGCCTTTTCGGTTCAAGTCACCGCTTTCAGTTCCACGCAGATCCGGGGTACGGGCCTGGCGGAAACTTACCTCGCCACCGTGGACGGCGTGGTAGGTGAAGTGATAAGCGATGAATTGCTCAATACCTACACGCGGATTGCAACGCAAACCACGGAAGAAAGCACTGAAAAACTGCGACAGTCCGTGTTTGGCAGTGAAAAGCTGGGGCCGGTGGCCCGTGGCATCATCAAGCTTTGGTATATCGGCACATGGTACGCGTTGCCCGCGGCCTGGCGGGAGCGGTTTGGCCCGGCCGCGCATGACGGTACCTTTGTGCCCACACCGGATGCTTATGTGGAAGGACTGTTGTGGCCCGCGATCGGTGCGCATCCGGCGGGGGCCAAGGCGCAAGGATTCGGCTCATGGCAGTTTCCGCCGCGCATTCCTGAATTTTAACGGGCCTATTTTTTACTCATTTTACAAGGATGAATTCAATGAGCACGAACAAGTACAAGCTGTCTGCGGAGAATGTTTGGCTGGGTGTAACATGCACCTTATGGTGGAACGATGATTTCCTGACCATCGATGCCGGTATTCCTTTTGAGCAATGCATTAGCGAAATGGCCTTGGCCGGGTTCAAGGGCTGCAGTATTGGTCATAAGTACCCAAGCGATCCCAAGGTATTACAGCCCGCCATGCGTCTGCGTGACCTGCGTGTATCCGAACCCTGGGTCAGCACCTATTTCACCCTTGAAAGCATGAAAGAACAAACCTTAGACAAGGTTCGCCAACAGCTCGATTTCATGGATGCATTCGAAGCCGGTTGGGACGACCCGCGTCGCGCCGATCTGGTGGTGGCCGAGTTCGGCCACGCAGTCAATCCTTTGCCGGTAGCGCTGTTTCCCAACTGTCCGGTATTTGATGACGCCCAATGGCGAGTGTTGACCGAGGGGTTGAACGAGATAGGCGCCATGGCTCATGCGCGCGGCCGCAAACTCTGTTATCACCATCATTTGGGCACAGGAGTTATGACCGCCGACGCGGTGGATCGACTGATGGAGCAAACCAATCCCGATCACGTTCACTTGCTGCTTGATACTGCTCACATGGCGGCTGCCGGCGGCGATCCCCTCGCCGTTGCCGAAAAGCACGCCAAGCGCATCAAACATGTCCATTTCAAGAATATGCGAGCCCATGTGGTTGAACAGATACGCAACCTGGGGTGGTCGTTTCAGCAGGGAATCGAGGCGGGAATCTTTACGGTGCCCGGTGATCCCGAAGGTGCGTTGACCAGTTTTCCTGAAATTATCGATATCCTTGCGGACGTCAACTTCGAGGGTTGGCTGGTGGTGGAAGCAGAGCAGGATCCGGTCAAGGCCACGCCGCTGAAATACGCGAAAATGGCCAGCGAATATCTGCGGCAGGTGCTGGGGTGGGCGCAATGAGTACGTCGCCTGTCAACCTAAGCTTTTTTATGTTCACTGCAAACTTGCAACCCGGTGACGAACGCGCTGCAAGCCGTTGGATTCGCCACATAAAGGCGATGTTGGATTTGGGTTTTACCGGGTTCGATTTACCTATCGCGCCGGTTCAGACTTTTGACCATCAAACCGAGATTGATCACTACCATCGACTCAAGGAAACTGTTAACAAGGCAGGTCTTGATCATGTGCGGTTTACCACCAATGTGGGTACCACGCGCAGTTTCGATCCCACCTCGCCGTATGCCGAACAGCGTCGCGAGGCGCTTAATTACCTCAAATCCCGTGTTGAGATTACGCGTCTGTTGGACGGCGAGCAGGGTGACACGATAATGGCGGGCCCGTTTTTGTTTCCCTACAACCAGTTCCCGACCCTGGACTCCGGTGAACCGTTGTGGAGTGATGCGTTGCAGCAATGGTTGGTTCCCCGCTACGCCAATGCCGTACCGGTATTCGCGGAACTGGCGGACTTTGCCACGAAACACAGGGTAAAACTTGCGATCGAGCCGGTGGATCATTGGGAGACACCGGCCCCCAACACGGTTTCGGATGTGTTGGACTTTACGTCCAGGCTGGAATCCCCACAAGTAGGTGCTACCTTTGATACCGCCCATATCGTGCTGGGAAGCACCGGTCCGGACACTTTTCGCGACAATGTGCGTGTCGCCACCGAACAGCAGCGTCTGCATTACGTGCACATTTCTCCCCCGGATCGCGGCGCGTTAAAGGACAGTTGGATTCCATGGGACACCATCATTCCCGAAATAGGACCTGCTTATACCGGCCCTTATCTGGTTGAGGTGTTTAACGCCGTACCGCCGTTCGTCGACCTTATGCGATTGACTAGGCGCAAGTTTTGGATTCCGGATGAGGACCCGCCAGTACCGGGCGTAGCCAGCGCCTACGACGTTGCCCGCGACGGTATCGCTGTTTTACGTGAAAAATTAACTCAATACTGCTGATTTCCTTACTCGGGAAAAGGAATAAAATTATGAATGATCAAACCTCCAAATCACGTTTTCGCGCCGTCGAGTCGCAGCAATCGCTCACGGAAAAGTTAGGCGCGCTGAAGGACCTGTCCGGATTTTGGGAAGGAACCGGGTTCAGTCTCATAGCCCGGCCCCATTACGGCAAGGACGCGAAAAACGGTCTGTTTTTGGAACTCAACCAACTTCGCGAAAACATCGAGTTTACCACGATCGGTTCGCCGGTGTACAACCGCGGCAGCGAACAGGGCGACATTGCCATCTATGGGGTAACCTATCTGCACCGTGTCACCGACGGTGTTACAGGAGAGGCGCTGCACATCGAAACCGGCATGTGGCTCAACATACCGGCCACGACCGTGCCCAAGGCAAACGCCAGTATCGCCCGGCTCGGTACGATACCCCATGGTAATGCTTTCTGCACCGTCGGCTTTGTGCAGCAAGCCGAATATACCCGCATTCCCGAAATACCGCCGGCCAACGTCATTCCTTTTCCCATCGACGGTAAACCCCCCTTGCCGGGAAGCAGTAATCCATTGGAGGAATACAATCTGCAAATACCCACAGCCATGCGCTCGAGCCCATTGCCGCCTGACATTACCCAGGACATCGTCAATGATCCCAACCAGTTGCTGCGGGATAAACTGGCTATGCAAGTGAATGAGCAGGGCAAGGTGCTCAACTGGATTACCCGGCTGATCACAAACACCGCGGATAATCGCTCCATTGGCAACATTCCATTTATAACCACCAACGCAGATACCTTGCAGTTGGAATCCGTGTTTGCCATCGAAAGCGTGTCCGATGCGAACGGTGACGAATTTATGCAATTGCAGTATTCGCAAACTGCATTGATCAACTTCGGCGGACGCAGCTATCCGCATATCACCGTGGGAACGTTAACCAAGGCGTTCTAGAGTTTCCGGGTGTTCACGTGGGTTGTCCATCGGATATTTTCCGACTACATTGATGGCGGCAGTAAGTATGTTGGTCTTCAGTTCGACACTATTCCTGTGACATACATCGCCACGGAAACACTGCGAGCAAGCTCACCGGTTTATCGGGGCTGGCGCAGAAACGCATCCGCGCCGGATCGGCACCGTTACCCACCGTATTGGTGACGAATCCATGATATTTTCAAGACCAAAATATGACACCTGGCGATAGTGAACATGCACGGCTTCGTCCACCTGCGCATGGTTTTCTTAATGCGAGGGGTATGAACTTAAATAAATAGCTTAACCTTCTATCATTTCGCGATGTGTTGACAGCAGCAATTCCCGCATTTTTACTTCATGCGGGTGCTGTTTTTTACGCCAGTCGGCTAGGCGTCTTTGAAGTGTTCTGCCATGACCTTCATTAAACTCCTGCGGGAATTTGATCATGAGCTCGGTTAGAATTTGTATCGCTGCTTGCAAAGGATTGAGTTCTCATTGCAGTCGAATATCCTCCCGCACTTTTCCAAACGGGTCTTTGCGGGTGCGCCAAGTCCGTGGTGGTGTCGAGTGCCCGGCGCGGGTCGTGCAAATCGACATACACCTATGTCGGCGCTCGTCTTTCAGTCATTGATCCACCGTCGCGGCACTGTACTTTTATAATTCTGTGGTGCTGGTATTGCGAAAACCACTTAACCATACTAAAATGAGGCATACTATACGGGGGTAAAGGGGGGTAAGAGACTACCAAACAATAAGCTAAAGCAACTGAAAATGATAAAAGGTGACCATGCTTACTATTCATACATTTCTTGATCCTGAACCGGAGTCTTATACATGAACCGCAAACCATTCCTTGTGGCGTTATTCGCGTGCCTATTGATAACACAAACCGCGACTGCCGAAGAAAAATACACCATGCAAGACTTGATGGCATTAGATAAACAGGGTTCTTTTGAAGAACTGTTGCATCATATAAACGACATCCGCCCAACAAAGCGTGACAAGCAGTGGCAGGCTTTGGCGCAAAAATCTGCTGTCGCCGTCATCGACGGCCATCTTAAAAACAAACAAGGGCTGGCAGCGCTAAGTGTTGCGGAACAAGTACTGACATGGATACCCAAGTTAAGCGGGTCTAAAACATTTATGAAAAAGAGGGCGGCGGCTGGATTGGCAGGATTTTCCGAGTGTTTTATTGGTTATAACGCCCCGGCATGTTATAAAAATCTTATGGAGTTTGCGGGTAAAGACCCTGATAACTTCGATTTCCTGTTTAAGGCGGGAAAAATGGCGCGGCTTCATTTGAGACACCACGCTGCTGTACCGATTTTCGTCATGGCTTTCGAAAGCAAAACCGCTGACAAAGCCAAGTGTGCCGACGATGACGTCGGGTATGCAGTTAAATCAGGCCTGTCAACGTCAGCCGAACGCTTCAAGGAAACGGTCAAGCTGGCTTTTGAGTTGTGTTTCAATGAATTAAAACCCGTCGTATTACAAACCTTTTACGACAGCCATTCTTACTCTCTGTGCGCACCACTGCAGGCGAAGAAAAGCTTAAGCCCTTTTCAACAAGCCTATTGTGCTGACATAACCAAGAAAAAATCGAGTTAAGAGGTGGATATGAAAAACTATATTATTTGGATTTTGATGGGCTTGTTTGTCATTGCTCCAGCCGTTGCGGAAGATGAGCAGGTCATCAAAGCCCGTACTCAAGTAGAGCTCACAAAAAAAATTACTAAACTCAATACCAACTGCCATTCCCAAATCACTTTTACCCTGGATTGGGAAAGTTTCAGCAAAGTTGACTGGCAGGGATACAGTTTACAAAGCTTCTGCGGCACGCCGATTGTGGGGTTAGGTAAACTTTGTATCGGCAAGCAAACCCAAACCTATGTGCAAAAAAACATTAAAAGCATCACCTGCCGATTCGGTGGTGAAGGCAATCGTGCATTGAAGATAGAAAACGGTGTCATGATGTATTCAGTGGATTTTAAAGCGCCTAATTCTAACCAGTTTAGTCGTGCCGCGTTGATGAAAAATCTCTAATTAGTTAGCCTCCTCATGGTGCTGTCGGTAGGACAAGCACCATGGGGATTGCTTAGCTTACACCTCCAAATAGGAAACATTCAAGGCGTTTTTCTCAAAAAAAATCCCCGAGGATCCAACCCATCCCCATCAATCTGGAAAATATATTGTTCGCGGTAACAGCATCTTACACGGTCACTTTCAGCCTCCTTTAATTACCTTTCAATGGCTTCCCAAAAACTGGAAACCGGTTGTTCTTTCACCCCTTGCCACATAGGCGCCGGCTTCAATCAGTCCGCCCAACTGTTTGCACTGAATTATACGCAAATTGCGTCTGGATTCGTGCATTTCGCCGCGTTCAGACTCTTGTCAACCCGATTCAGTCCGCATTTTTTTTTCGTCTTTGGTGGGTGTCGTTTTTTCAACTTTCTCGTTATTTCAACCACGCTTCCACGCGGGCATTGGACGTATTAAAAATCAATGGCAAAGCGGGTGCGCCTGGCAAAAAACAGGCGTGGTGGCTGGAATGATGATATAGCATTGGCTGTCATAAGGGTGCTGTAGGTTGTACACTGTAAATCCACGTACGTGGTTCGGTCACATACGCAACGGTCGCGTGTTGGCAGGGTAAATCAGGCTTGGTACGGTTAACGATGGGGCGGCGATATGAAAAAAGTAGCGATTAAGCAATGGCAACAACTTGTAGACCGGCGCCCTGAACATGCGCTGGTGGCGGGTGTGGATCTGGTCATCGTGCGGGTTGACGATACGGTGAAAGTGCTGTACGGGCGATGCGCGCATCGAGGAGCATTGATGGCGGATGGCTATGTCGATGGTCGTAATTTGATTTGTGGTGTTCATGGCTGGGATTTCAGGTTGGACACCGGGATCAGTGAGTATAATAACAGTGAACGATTGGCACAATTTTCAGCCTGGATCGAGGCGGCCCAGGTATGGGTGGATGAGGATGAAATCCGAACGTGGTCGCAAAGCCATCCGCAAGCCTATCAGCGTGATGCGTACCAAGGGACGTATCAGGATCCTACCGGCACCGAGGATGAACCGTACGTAAAGTTTATTCGTAAACTGGCGGATGAAGGACTGACGAAAATGGGTCACCATGGTCCGATGGCGGCGATGGGTGTACCCCAAAGCAAATTACCCCGCTGGGAAGATTTACAGTTTGTGGTCGCCCAGTTGCACAAATTGCCGTTATTGGATGATGAGGCCGTGGCAACAGAGTTGGTGATCGGCCCTCGGGCAAAGCTCCCGTTAAAGCTTGATATTCCCATTATCATTTCCGATATGAGTTTTGGCTCCTTGTCGCAAGAAGCTAAAGTGGCGCTTGCCAAGGGTGCTGAACTGGCCGGTACCGGTGTTTGTTCGGGCGAAGGGGGTATGTTACCCGAAGAGCAAGCAGCCAATTCACGGTATTTTTATCAGCTTGCATCCGCCCGTTTTGGGTTTTCCTGGGACAAGGTCAAAAAAGCGCAGGCGTTTCATTTTAAAGGCGGGCAAGCTGCAAAAACCGGCACCGGTGGTCATTTGCCCGGTAAAAAGGTCACCGGAAAGATTGCCGAGGTTCGTGGCTTGCCCGAGGGCCAGCCGGCGGTATCACCCGCACGGTTTGCGGACTGGACAACGTTAAGCCAGTTTCAGGAATTTGCCTGTGAAGTCAGGGAGAAGACCGGGGGAATTCCAGTAGGCTTTAAACTCTCCGCGCAACATATTGAAAAAGACATCGATGCCGCGCTGGAGATCGGTGTCGATTATATCATCCTGGATGGGCGCGGCGGTGGTACAGGTGCGGCGCCACAGATTTTTCGTGATAATATTTCAGTACCCACCATCGCGGCGTTAGCCAGGGCGCGCCGTCATCTGGATACAAGCCATGCATCGGACGTAACCCTTATAATTACCGGTGGGTTAAGACACCCCGCCGATTTTGCCAAAGCATTAGCTCTAGGTGCCAACGGTATTGCTGTTTCCAATGCGGCGCTGCAGGCCATAGGTTGCCTGGGTATGCGTGCTTGTCATACCAATAATTGTCCGGTCGGCATTGCGACACAAAAATCTGATTTAAGAAAACGTTTACCCGTTGACATTGCCGCGCAACGACTGGCGCGATTTCTTGCGGCATCCGTGGAATTGATGACGGTGCTGGCGCGTGCGACCGGGCACAGACATATTAGTGATTTTTCCATGGATGATTTGACCACGTTCCATAGTGACATGGCGCAATTAACCGGTGTTGCCTACGGTGGTGTGGGTAATGTTCGGTTGGGCCAGGATTGAGTCGTATGCGATACAAGCGTATGGATATAGAGGTTTCGCCGCAATCGCGCAGACTGCTAAAGCATTGTGAAGCCTATTGCGCCGCCGAGTGCTGCAAAGCCGCCGCTTTTGATCTTCATGAGGAAAAAATTGTGGCGTGGTTTAATATCGAAATGATTGATCGGTCTGATGCGATCATGCATGAGTTATCCGTCCTTCGGGAGAAACCGTTTGAAGATTGCAAGGAAGTATTTTTGAAGGTTCGGGGGCTTGAATCGACGTGGCGGGCGCAGGAGTTTAGCGAATTCCTGGGAGAGCTTGAACAGAGCGCCAGGTCGGCTCTACAACAAAGTAAATAGTCCCCGTCCGGGTGAATGGTATTTTTATTGAGCATTGATGGTGGGAAAAATGCCAACACGCAAACCTGCGATTTTGTATTGTTGCCGATTGCAGTAAGGCGCGAGCCACACACTATTATTATTTTGCGCTTGACGACCGGTTTACGTGGATAGTGGTTTGTTTCTGACATCCATGTTTGAAGCATTATACATGGGTATTTGGCGTCCACGTTTATGAAACGTTATATTTTTTATTTTTTTATGTTCCGGCATATCACCAAATAGTTTATGGTTTACGGGGTATCGACCTGACCGGTGATTTCGTCCACGATGATACCCAAGCATGATTTTGCTGAAATCACTTATCACGTAAAATCGTATATTGACTTAAAACGTGCTAAATAGTATACTTAATACAAGTTTGTCAATGCGAACTTATAACAAATACCAATTTAATAAGCATATAAGATATACAGGAGGAAGCCATGAGTAATAATCCAAAAAAATTGACGTTAAGTGAATTACCCCTTGAAGTCGACAAAGACACAAGCTTTACGGAAACAAATCCTATTCTGATGGTGGTGATGGTCGTTGGTTTTGCTATGGTCGTCATCGGCGGGTTCAACATCCTTTTTGGTCCGGATTCCCTCTACATAAGTCGTTCAGGTCCTACGTTTGGTGAATTTCTACAATTATTTCCCGGACCCATTGCATCGGTTGGGGTTTTTTTGGTGGCAATGCCGAATATGATCAAAGATGCAAGAGCGAAAAAGTTTATAAAGGATCTGAAGGCATCCTATGTTTTGGATACCGACGGACTTGAGCCGGGAACGGAGCTGACATTTGAAGTAGCTTCCAATAATAAGGTAATCATCAGCAGCAATGCGGAAACATTAGCCGAGTCAGTTTCCGCTGATCAATAAGAAAAATGACGCAGTGACGTTTTTCTTGTGCGTGCAGCGGTCTTTTGAGCCGGCGAAATAGTGTAAACAGGTTGAGTCGGTCAATCGCCATTGTTTGACCCAATGCTTGCGAATGTAGCCTGGATTTGTAAACCATGCCGAGATAGCAGACTCCAATGGACACCTTCATTTAAATTTCCGAATGGCAATTGCAGGTGCCAGGCTGCTAGGCCCATTAAGGAATTGGTCTGTTGCTTTCATAGATAGCCCAGCCGATCGTTTACAGTCTATGTGGGATGCGAGAAAATGACTTACCGGTTATAGTAAGCCTATGAGGCGGCCCAAAATGCGGCGTCGGTACTCTATCCGTTTACCCCAAGCATTGAGTTTGTTGGTCACACTGGGAGAAAGCACGGGTTCTGCATATAAGGAAACAGCTTGTCATCGCATGGGTGATCGAGGCATTAAAAGTGCTATCTGTTATGGTGCTACATTTGGGAGGAAAAACAGTAGCTGCTCGGTTTTCCTCGCGCCGCATTCATTACGGCAATTTTGCGGGAAGGAAATGGTGGCTATGGCAAGCCTGCGTGAAAAATTAATCAAGGCAATTGAAAGAATTCCTCATGTACAGTGCCGGCCTTCGCCGGTGCAAGGTGGGTTTGCCATTTTTTATAGGGATAAAGAGTTTGGTCACTTTCACTCTGAGTGTGAGCTTGACCTTAAATTAACCAAAAATCTCATCAAAGAACGGGGCTTAAGTCATCCGGGCGATTCTTTGTTTCATCCCAACCGGGCACCCGGTTCAGCCTGGATTGAGCTGCGCTATGGCAATACCGCCGAGGTCAAAGAAGTCGCCCGCCTGGTGGCGTTGGCCGCCGGTGTCATGGACAGAAAGTAAACGGAGGGTCCGGCAACCATAGCTTCCGTGTTGACGTGTTGGGATGGTAAAGACCGGCTATTTGTATTTTTTTAAATACACAAGCTTGGATTTAAGGATGTCATTGCCGTCGGCATCGAGCCGGTCCGAAGTGGTTGGATTCTCGATCCATTGCAGCAAGGGTGTCAATTCCTGAATTTCTTTGGTAACGTCTTCCGCTTCCATATCAAAAATGCCCATACCTTTTTCAGCCGCTTCGACAAAATTGGGCGAATCGGTAATGCTGGCGACAAACGGTATATGCAGTGATGTGAGAAAGCGGCGCAGCGGTTCGTATATGGGAATATTGCTGCGTACACGGTTGGCGACGACAGCCAGACTGGTTTTATTCGGTTGAATCTTACCCACCAGTTTCAGTTGTTTGATAAAGTCCGCGGTGGCGTGAATATCGATAGACGACGGTGCAACGGGAATAATAATAATTTTTGCCTTACGGCACATTTCCTGTAGTACGATACCGTTGACGCCCGCAGGGGCATCGATAATTAAGGTGTCCAAATCTTGCGGCAATGACATGGACCAGCTTCGTAAGCTACCCTTGGCCGCCGGTGCGGCGTTAGCCCCGTGGATCGTGGTATAGAATGCCGGACGGTTCTTTAGCCAATGCAGGCTGGAACCCTGGGGGTCATAGTCCATCAGCGCGGTTTTTAGCCCTTGTTTCGCATAAAAACTCGCTAAGTTGGTGGAAATTGTACTTTTTCCACTACCGCCTTTGGAATTTATCACCAAAATCGATCGGTTCATCGTATGTCTACCATCACTTCCGCGCTGTTCAAAATTATAAACCAATGTGTCAGCAAATTTCGTGATTTATTTGTCTTTGCCCGCGGAATCAGGGCTATGTTTATGCAAAGCATGGCATTTCACACGCTGATTGGCTCGGCGGGCTACAATCGCTGAAAGTCCGTTAAATTTCTACCGTTTTTTCCCGGTGTTGTCGAGTATAGCGACAGTAATTTCGTGAATTACAGTCTAAGTTTCGAATTTATAACCGTATTTTTATTATGGTTTAGCGTAAATGGGGATGGCCTCAATCAATGATTGCGTGTAAGCGTGACTGGGATTCACCATAATTTTTTCGCTGGGGCCCTGTTCGACAATTTCTCCGCCACGCATGACCAGTACGCGGTCGCACAAAAGCCTGACCACGTTCAAATCATGGCTGATAAACAAGTAACTGAGCTGCAGTTTTCTCCGTAAGCTGTGCAGCAACTGCAGCACCACGGCTTGTACGGAGACGTCCAGTGCGGAAGTCGGCTCATCGAGAACCAATAATTTCGGCGACACGGCCATGGCCCGGGCGATGCCAACACGGGCTTTTTGGCCACCACTAAGTTGGTGAGGAAATCGGTTCAGTAGTGTGGCGGGTAACTGACCCTGTTCGCTTAGTGCCTGGATTCGTTCGGCTAATTGTGATTTCGCCATACCGGGTAAAAGTCGTTAAATGGGTTCGGCGATTACGTTAAACGCGCTCATACGCGGATTAAGTGAGTCGGTTTGATCCTGAAACACCATTTGAATATCACGGCGCAGGGGACTGTGCGGGAATTTGTTTGCGCTGATGGCGGCAATATCCACGCCGTCGAATGCCACGCTGCCGTGGGTTGGATTTTCCAGGCGGGTAATCATCCGCGATGTGGTTGACTTGCCGCCCCGGACAGTTCAAACGGATAGGCTTTGATCAGCCGTGATGGTTCGCGAATTTTTACCTGTTCCAGCAATTGCAGGGCCGTGTCCCGGGCATTATGGACAGTGGCCCGTGCATGGGTGCGTAACATATCCGCCAGTTGGGAGCCGATCGAGCGTATTGGATTTAGTGTGCTACGCGGATTCTGGAAAATCATGGCGATTTCACGGCCACGAATATCGCGCAGCAACTCGTCGTTGGCATTGTGCAGCGACATGCCGTCATAGTAGATCTCGCCATGGCCAATCCTTCTTGCATAAGCAGTGCGGTCGGTTCCGTCCATTGGGCCAGGCCGAGATTGGGAATTCCGCGCCCGTAAGCGGCGGCATCGAAAATTTGCTGATACGGTATGGCATAGGCCACGGCCTGTCGAACCAATTTATTTTTAAACGGTTCAAAGTCCATGTTCATGCCGACGGCATGCATGGAATTATCGATGGTGGACCCGACCACGTTTAATTGAACGGCCGCCATCAGTTCCTTGGCATCCTTGGCGGGCATATCGAGGGAAACATCCACATCGCCGCGCTCAAGCAAGGCCCTGCGCGTGGCGCCCGATGGCACATCCCGTACGATGACACGTTTCATGGCCGGCAAAGGACCGGATTTCCAATTGTCAAAGCGTTTGTAAACCAGTTGCTGACCGGGCTCCCAACGCTCCAGCATATAGGCGCCGGAACCGGCCGGGTGTTTGTGCAGGTACTCGGTCGCCCAGGGATCTTTGCTGGTGGCGTGTTTTTTTGCCACCTTGGAATTAAAAATGATGGGAACCGGTACAGCCAGGTCCGGCAACGTTAGTTTACTTTTGCGAATAAATTTGATTTTAAAAGTTTTGTCATCCACAATTTCAAACTGTTCGGGTTTTTCCAGTGACCCGGCTTTCATTTGTACAGTGGGAAATCCACCCAGGGAGAACGCCCGATCAAATGACCACTTCACATCCTGCGCGGTTACCGGGCTTGCGTCCCAAAAGTGGCATCCTTGCGCAGATGAAAAATCATGGCTTTGCCGTCGTCCACCGTTTCCCAACTGGTTGCCAGTTCGGGCTTGATCGTGGTGGAATCATACTTATAGCCACCGTCTGCCTGTTTGGTGATACCAAAGGTGACCAGACGGCCATACATATTGACGGCTATTTGGTAGCTTGGCCGGTTGGTGCCGGAGCGTTGTATATCCAGACTGTTGGGACCTGCCGCGGAAACAATCACCAAGGTTGTCTTGTTACCGGCGGCCAGGGCATGAGACGGCACCGCTATGGCCGCGGCCAGGATGAAACAAAGATACCATTTAAAGCTCGCTGTGTTTTTCATGCTGTAATTCCTGTTGGGTTACGCGCACACCATGCCGGGATTGAGCATCATGGACCGTCTTCAGCTTAGAAGCGGAAACGGCCACCAATCGCAACGGTGTTTCCGTCACCAACATTGGATTGATCATCCCAGTAGAAAACGGCGTACAAATCTATTTTTTTGGTGTAAAAAATATCATAACCCAAAGCTGCGGTGTCGCGTTCGGTTTCCGAAAGACCGGATGTGTCGGTATGGGCATAGGAGGCCAGTACTTTGCCTTTACCGGCCGGTACCGCGGCACCGATCTTGTAGGTGTCGTAGTCCGTTTTACCGGCGGCAACATCCGTGGACATCGTGAGGTATTGGGCAAACAGCGAACTGTTGCCCAAATTATATTTGGCCCCAAGCATGGTTGCCGATTGGGTATCGTCGGCTGCCGCGTTAGCATCATCAATTAGGCTGTCCACGGATTGATACGAAACCGTAGCCGTTAGCGCCCCGGCACTGTAAAAAACATTCGCGCCGATTTTATCAATACCGGTGTCACCGACAACTTCGCCGGCGCCATACATCAGCGTAGCCGTAACGGGTCCACCTGTTGGCATACTGTAGGCAAGCGTATTGTTCCAGCCGCTGTCACCGTTAAGACCGCCAAGGAAGGAGTTCTTGATGCTCGGCGCAAATCCGAAAGAGCCGCCGAATGGGTTGGTGGATATCACCGAAATATAATAAGGCGTGGTATTGCGTCCCAGCATCACCGAGCCAAAACCGCCTTTTAGACCCACAAAAGCATCACGGGCCCAGAACGGATCGCCGTCGTAACGTCCAGCGTCACCCACATCCGGGCGTAGAAATCCTTCAAGGACGGCAAGACCGGTCAGGCCGGAACCCATGTCAACGGTGGTTTTGACGCCGAAAAAAGAAGTCGTCATACCGCTTGAATCCACGGCCAGCTTATCGTCATTGGATCCAGGTGCCTGCGCTGAGGCCAGGTACACATCGACTAAACCATAAAAGGAAACATCAGCGTCAGCCGACACGGCCGAATTGCTGATCGCCAGAAAACTACCAAGGATGAGCACACTTTTATTTGTCATATTCAATTTTATCACCTCATAACAATTCACATTCCACGATGACTGTACAGGTACGTCACAGGCCATGGCCCTTGACGCACTCCTCCCCATGCAGCATCGGCCAACCTGTTGTACACATATTTGTATACAACAGGCTTTTGTCAGCATGTACCGTGCCAGATTTATTGAATATAGTAAAATCAATCGGTTATTGTGATTCCTTGTATTTGTCCGGGATAAATTGCAGGTTATTATGCACGAAATAGGAGCATGTACGTTCAATAGGGTGCGTAAAACATTGATAATTTATGGTTATGGTCCATGCGATTGCCATGATAACGCCAAAAATGTAAGGCTACATATCCACTGTTGGTGTGTTTAACAGGAGCCTGTGCCGACCACGGTCGGATCGAGTGGTTTACCAGGGAAGGAGAACAAAACGGACCGCTACAAAAATTTCCCGCTGATCGTATCTAACCATGCGTACGGCCCATCACCGTTTTCGGCTTAATGTCGCCAGGCTGGCTATCAGGCGTTTTGGTATGGCAATTGCTTGACTCCTTCGGCGCATTATTTTCAGCGCAGCCGCCCCCTGTTGTGCATCTTTTTCGTGCCTGAAGAGCGGTTTCGCACTTTTTTAGGGCGAGCGACGATTCCTGTACCATCCAACGCCGGAAACACCGTATCGCGGACCCGGATTGATCACGTCATTTTCAACGCTATTTTTTAAGGAGTACATTCATGAGTGAATCCATCAGCTTGACTGAAATAGCCGGTTCCACCAGCGGCGGTGTTATGACTAAACTTCAAATGACCGAAGCGATCGTTGCGGCAAAGATAGCCAAAAATCTTTCCTGGGAGGCCATTGCGGACAAACTCGGCAAAGGCGTGGTCTGGGTGACTTCCGCGTGTTTCGGTAAAAACAGTATGAGCAAGGAACTGGCTGGCAAATTATGCGATGTGCTGGAGTTGGGTGAGCAAGTCTGTACGGCTTTGCAAGCCATGCCCTATAAGGGATGGGATAAAACCATACCGCAGGATCCTGTCATTTACCGCCTTTACGAAATCGTGGGTGTTTACGGTGACACTATCAAAGAGCTTGTGCACGAAAAATTCGGAGACGGTATCATGAGTGCGATTGATTTTAGTTTGGGTATAGATAAAGAAGCGAATCCGGCCGGCGACCGGGTGGTGCTGACCATGAACGGTAAATTCTTGCCATATAAGTCTTGGTAGCGTCTTGGTAGCTCGTGGAGGAAGCCGGTCCATGCAACGCCGGCATGCCCTGGTACTGTCGGTAAAGCCATTGCCCGGATTGCCGGGCAATGGCGGCGTGATGTAAAGGTTTATACGATCAGGCAACTTTGCCGGAACCGGCGCGTTCGACGGAGTCATTGGCGGCAGGTGTTGTAGCCAGGTTTTTGCGAAGTTTCCAGAAATGACGCACACCCGGCAACACAATGACTTTTCCATCACGTGTGGAATGTAACGGTCGGGCCAACATTCGCCACAACGGATCGATTCCGCACATCGCGGTGGTGGCAACATAGATGCCGGCATACATCACCAGGGCCTGCCAGGTGATCGGGCCGGAATAGAATAACATCTGACTTACCGCGAACACGGCGATCGCCAAACGAATCAGCCTGTCCAAGTGACTCATCCCGTTCGCATTCAAGCGATTTCTGTCTGTCATACAATCTCCTTTCGTATCGTTGAAAATAATCGCCTTACCGCATGGCGGCAAGGCGACAATTGTGGCTGGTCGGGTTTTGTTGGTCTTATGTGACAGTCATGGCAGACTGATAAGGGGAGAACGTCAGTTTTTTTGCGATAGCATCCTCCTGTTTTGCACGGAAACTATTTTTCCCCGAATATGCGAGCGGTGAATCATGCCGAAATCCTTGCAATCATAGCTATGATCCCTGTTGTCACCGAGCACGCAAAAGTGATCTTTCGGAACAGTGCGTTCATCGGTGACATCGAACTTTAACGCGGTTTCAAGGTTATTCTCTTGCGCCACGTAAGGTTCATCCAGATACTCGCCGTTTAAAACGATGCGACCGTGATGGAACCCGATACGGTCGCCCGTCACGGCGATTATGCGTTTGGGCCAGAGTTTGCCGTCCTTTTTCAAACTCGCCATGAGAATGATATCGCCGCGTTTTAATCGGTTTGGATTGACGTGCATTTCGGCGACAACGGTGTCCCCGGCTTCAAATGCCGGGGACATACTGTTGCTTGTTACGTTAAACGATGCCACATCGGTTGACAGATCCAAAGCGCATGCATGCGTCATGATGATGCAAAATAAACCCGCGACTATCATCCGGCAGCGCCGTATCCTTGTTGGCATGATTATCTCCATCCGTTATTTTTCGGCTCGATTGATTGCGGCCTTGGTCTTATGGGTAATGGGCATCACATAAACATCCGGGCACAATCCTATGCCGTTGATCCGTGTGATGCGTCGAACGCGAAATGCTTCCCTGCGCTCATTTTGTGCGGTATGCCAAAATGAGTTTGTCCATACAGTCATGCCCCGTGCATGGGACGGAATCAGTCCCGTCATGGCCTTGCGCAAACGCTGCAACAATGCGCTTGGTTGTGGGTTGGGTTCAAGTCCACCGATGTCATGCCAATCAATATGACACTCAACCCGAATGTTATAACCGGACAATTCGCGGTGTACCCGGAACAGCCATTGATGAATTTGCCGGGATGCTTCGGCATAGGAAAATGAAATGCCGAATTCACCTGATAATTGCAGGCAGTGCCGGTTATGGGAAAAAACCATGCTGCAGACTCCTTTTATTCAAATATTCCATGTTTTCCGCCCGTCTTGTTTGCCGGAGCATGAATAGATTATACCTGTATAAAAATATATGTCAATAATTAATACGTATGAAAAGCATACATATACAGGAAGTGGGGGCATGGTTATAATGCAGGCAATTACCATGACTTTGTAAGGCAATGCCGTGGCCGAGCCCGACATCGATAACCTGCGCTGGGAAAAACTGCAGCGCTACAAGATCATTGAAATTGTCGCCTTGTGGGAGGGACGATTAACCACCAACGTGCTGATGAATTTATTCGGCATAGCCCGCCAACAGGCTTCCATTGATTTGAACAGCTATTTGTCGCAATACGCGCCGGCCAATCTCGTGTACGATCGCTTTATCAAAGCGTATGTGCCGGGTGAGCGTTTTAAGCCGGTATTCACCCAGGGCATCGCTGATGAGTATTTGTTTTATCTGTTGAATTTTAAGAACGATCCCACCCATTTTATTACCCTCGATCGCAACGTTGACAATATCGCGTTGCTGCGAACCGCCGAACGGCATATATCCGCCGACGTGATTCGTTCGCTGGTGCAGGCGGCCAGGCTACGGCATTTTATTGAAGCCAATTATTGTTCATTTAACCGTCCGCAGGGGGAGCGGCGGCGAATCGCGCCGCATACCCTTGTTTACAACGGCCACCGCTGGCATTGCCGGGCTTTCTGTGAAGATCACGGGGATTTTCGCAATTTTCTATTGACCCGGTTTCGCGGTGAATTGAAAATTATCGATCGTCAGGGGCCGGACGTGTCGCAGGATACCTTGTGGAATAAGAAGGTCACCGTCAGGGTTATTCCCCATCCGGGCCTGTCGGAGGAACAAAAGAAAATCGTTGAAAACGACTACGGTATGCGCCAGGGCGTATCATTGGTGCGCACCAATGGGGCTTTGGTACAGTTTGTATTGGATTTGCTCAATATCGCCCCTCACCGCTTGGCTGACAACCCCCAGGTACAGCAGATTATCGTGCAGAACATGGAGGAATTAACCGACTATCTTTGGGTGTAGGCGGCGGATTAATCCGTCGCGGCCGTCTAAACGGCCGCATGGGATTCGCTGGGGCAGGAGAGGTTGTGTGGGTTTATTCGCTATAACAGGACGAGTCGAGCCAGGTTCCCTGGTCTTGTTTGGATTCAGTCAGAACCACGCTGATGGAACCGTTTTCGGCGGTCATGATAATGGTTTCACCGTTGTCACCGTAGAAAAACAGTTGCCCTTCGGTCAGCTCATTATTGAAATGTTTGATCACCTTGAACTCAAACTTGCCCAGATCGGCAAACGTCATCAAACCGATATCCAACTCGCCTTTTTTAATATTCACATCACTTAATTCAACCACGGTACCGGTTAGGTTATCGGTCATACTCATGCTGAGAAACATATCGTTGTAACGGCCGTCCCAGGTGTGGCCGCTCATGGTGATGTCGATGCCTTGGCCGGTAATATGAAAACTGGGCACGTCACTGGTAAAGTTGGCGCCGCTTTCCACGGTGCCGGTGACAGTGCCGTTGGCGGTTAAGGCGCGGCCTGCCGCATCGTCGCAGTAGTCGGTGGCCAGGACGGTGAAATTCGTACCGTCCTTCTCATAGCTCACGCCGCCGCCGCAGGAGCCGGTCAACGGGTGGTTGCTCATTACCGACATCACCCTCAGAAAGCTCTTGTAAAAGGCCTGCAGATTTTTATGACTGGCGCAGAAGTTGTCGGCCAAATCAGTGGCCGTGTCGGTTGTCAGGTCAACCCGTTGTTCGTTGTGGGTGCCGGGCTTGGTGCCCAATTCCGACGTGTTGTTGCCATCCAGGTTGTCACCGGCGTTGCCGCCGCCATTCGAACAGGCCCAAAAGAACGGCAATACAAAGCATAGGATGAGCAGTTTTCTCATGATGTTATCCTCGATTTTACAACACTATAATTTTCAGCAGTTTACGGAAACGGTGATTGCAGGTCGCCAAAGGATTGGCACTAATTACACGGACGGGATCCGGGTTTGGTTCCCTAATGGGAAATGTTTGATTTAACAGGGAAGATGGTGGCTGGCGATTTAAGCCGCCTATTATACCATCCTATTTTCGGTTCGAAAAGCCGCTCTAGCCGGCCAAGCGTTTTGCGTGGCGGGCGCGGGCCTTGCGTTGTTCGTGTTCGCGATTTCGCGGCGCGGACGCGGTCTGCAATTGCTGCAATAAGCGATAGATGGTCTGTTGTGTTTCATTAACCGCCCGCTCAAATACAGCCTGGTTAACCCGACTGGGTTTTTGCATACCGCTTATCTTGCGCACGAATTGCAGGCAGGAGGCGTAAATTTCGTCTTCGCTTGCCGGTGGATCAAAGTTGAAAAGTGTTTTGATATTGGCGCACATATTTTCCAGCCTTTGTTGATGATCGCCATTCGGCCCCAACTCGCCGGGTCGGCCATAAGCGACTATGATACCACCGTCCGGATTCAGTATCGCGTCGAGGAACGAGGCATGAAAATGGAAAAAACCCAAGATCGCGTACAGCGCCAGGTGGACATCGTGCGTGAGCTGTTGGATAAACAACGCTTGGTGGAGTCCATGGTGCATGCGAGTCATCAGCGCAACCAGGATGTGGAGGAGGGCTTGGTTCATCGTCAGCACCTGCAAACCCTGCAAGCGAAATTGAACCGCATGCACAGCGCCGATATTGCCCATGTTCTGGAAGTCTTACCACTTGATGAGCGGATGCTGGTATGGCGGCAGGTTTTTCGCCGACGTGGCGGTGCGCTGTTATTGGAATTATCCGATACGGTACGGCAAAGCCTGATTCAGGGCATGGGCGAAGTCATATTGATGCATGTGCTCCAGCAAATGGACGCCGATGATATTGCGTATATCGCCGATGACATTCCGGAGGCTGTATTAGAGAAACGCGCGGCATCCCTGAGTCGAGGTGACCGTGACTGGATTCGTTCGGCCATGGCGTACGAGGAAAATCAAGTTGGCGCATTGATGAGTCAGGAAATGGTGGTGGCCGACCACGAACACAGGTTGGGCGATGTGCTGCGGCAATTGCGCCAATTGAGTGAGCTGCCGATTCATACCGACAAGCTGTTTGTGGTTGACCGCTATGGCATGTTGCTGGGTGTGTTGGGTATCAGCAGTTTATTGCTGGGCGATCCCGAGCATTTAGTTAAAGACTCCATGGCAAAGGATGTGGTGGAGTTTTTAGATGAAGATAACGCCGATGATATGGTCAAGGCCTTTGAACGCTATGACCTGGCGTCCGCGCCGGTGGTCAACCACCGCGGTAAACTGATTGGCCGTTTAACGGTGGATGTGGTGATGGATTATTTCCGCGAGCAATCCAGTGAAGATGTCTTAACCCTGGCCGGATTTAGTGAAGACGAGGATTTGTTTGCACCGATCAGCCGTAGCCTGCGCAACCGCGCTATCTGGCTGCTGATTAATCTCGGTACCGCCTTTATTGCTTCCAGGGTGATCGGTTTGTTTGAGGATAGTATCGCCCAGTTGGTGGCATTGGCGGCATTGATGCCCATCGTGGCCAGTGTGGGTGGTAATATCGGTAATCAAACAACAGCTATCATTATTCGGGCCATAGCTTTGGGGCAGATTCATTCCTCCAACACCATGCGTCTTATTCGAAAAGAACTCAGCATCAGCGTACTAAACGGGTTGATGCTGGGCGCGGTGGTGGGACTTTTTGCGTATCTCTTTTATCACAATATTTATCTTAGCGCGGTTATTTCGGCAGCCATGCTGATGACTTTGATGATTGCGGCGCTGGCCGGGTTAATTATTCCCATGTTGCTTGAAAGAAACGGCAGGGACCCGGCATTGGGTTCGCCGATTTTAATAACGGCGACAACCGACAGCGTGGGTTTTATGGTGTTTCTCGGGCTGGCGACAGTGTTTTTGTTATAAGGTTGGTTTTATGTTGGTTTTATTTAACCAGGTAACCAGTAACCAGTAACCAGTAACCAGTAACCAGTAACCAGGTTTTGTTTAAAAATCCTTTTAAAAGCGCCGGATACTTTGGCGAATATTAGGTCAAACTGCCACAATTGTGGGCGTCGAATACGTTACCGCGATACGAATAGCATAAATAGTGTTATGGGATTCGCTGGGCTTTTACGCAGGGGTGCTATAATAATGGCATCTAGGGACGTTTCACACAAAACTTGGACTGCATCCTAAGCCATGAATAAACTCATCGTTTGTCTTGTTACTTGCTTTGGTACACCCGCCCTGCAAGCCGCTCCGGTGGATCCGAACCTGCAGGGCAGTATTGAATACAAGTTGAAAAATTATGACAAAGCCAAGGCGTTGTTTGAACAGGCTATAAAAAAGGATCCCGATCAAGTGGATTCATGGTTAAAGCTGGCTCAAACAGTGGTCAAATTAAAGGAATATGACCGCGCAATTGAGGCCGCCAGTACGGTATTTTATCGAATCAAAGCTAATCATACCCAAATAGCCGATGCTTTCCATTTTGCCACCACGGCCTGCGACCGACAGGATAGCGATAAACGCAATCATCAGTGCCGCTTGCTGGCGCTGGAAAGTGATATCGAAGTTTACTACCGGGCGTTAATGGAGAAAAAATCCAAATCCAAATATGATGCATTGGTGCAAGCCATGGCGCGATTACTGCTGGCAAAAGATGCTGTTATGCATTGTCATTTATCGGATGGCGAGCGGGATGAATTGAGCCGAGGCAAGTTGCCCGACTCGGGCAACGGTATCGTCGGATTTGATGACAAACACGACATTATCGTATTTGTGCATGACACCGATATCGAGCATAATCCGCCATCCGTGGCCGTTTACAATAGTAGCGGTGAACTGTTTCAAGTCATCATGACAGGCGAGATCTATCCCAATAGCGGAACATATATGGGCACCCAATCATTCGGCCAATTAAAGGTAGCCGGAAGTTACAATATGGCGTTTTATGTAGACAATGCAAAACGAGACGGTCAGGTCAATACTTTTAAAAAAGTATTCGCTGTTCGCCCGCTCCCACGCTAGTGTTCTCAAGATTTAGTGGGTAAATCAAGATTTAGTGGGCAAATAGGTATATAGTATATAGGTAGGTCATAGAAAACGCAGCGAAACGACCAAGCAGCTTATTGAACCCACAATGATCTGTGCCTGTTACCGTTGTTTGCCATCCCATACGGGATCATAGGAGTTCTTCGCCTTCGATCAAGGCCAAG
>Ga0114931_10001515_pt1 | contig 29672 bp, 23 predicted proteins | sample 2SBtaG_FD_89579 | JGI IMG/M metagenome (GOLD analysis project Ga0114931, IMG submission 89579) | Deep subsurface microbial communities from Kolumbo volcano to uncover new lineages of life (NeLLi) - 2SBTROV14_V59a metaG | ecosystem: Environmental > Aquatic > Marine > Volcanic | place: Kolumbo... | reverse complement strand
GTTGGGGCCCCCGGGTACCGGGGCCGTGGGGCGGTGTTTGTGTTTGTCCTGGGTCCGGGAACGACGGTCCGGGATTCGGTCGCGGTCCTGACGGCAGACGACCTCCCCGAGGGCGCGGGGTTCGGCACGGCGATGGCGGTGGACGGGGAAACCCTGATGGTCAGTGCCCCGGGTTCGGACCGGGGACCGGGAATGGTGGTGGAGTATCAGATGGCACCATCGGGCTCCTGGGAAGCGACTCGCCGGGCCACGGTGACCACCCCGGGCCTGACCGGACGGGACCGGTTCGGCGCGGCCCTGGCGCTGACCGATGACCAGCTCTGGGTCGGGGTGCCGGGGGCCGAGGCGGGGGCGGGTCGGGTGGATCGGTTCGTGCGGGACGCAACCGGGGGCTGGGTCGCGGGGGGAACCGTATTGCCACCGCCGGAGGCGGGGCGGGCGGGACTGGGCAGGTCGGTTGCGTTGGGGGCCGGCCTGGCCGCGGTCGGTGCTCCCGGGGCGGACGGGGGCCGGGGGAGAGTAGCCGTATTCGAACGGGAGGCTGGCGGGTGGGGACCGGCGCAATGGCTGCGGGGGGCGCCGGAGCTGGAGACCCTGACCGGGGGAATGGTCGGGTGCGAGGATGGACGGGCCGGCGGGTTCGCCTGCCAGGATGTGGATCTCCTCGCGTTCCTGTCGATTCCGGCGCTGGGGGGGGAGCCGGGAGAGCGGGTCAGCGATCTCTGGGGTTGGACCGATCCGCTCACCGGTCGGGAGTACGCTCTGGTCGGGCGCACCGCCGGGGCCGCGTTTGTGGACATCACCGACCCGGCAGCGCCGCGGTACCTGGGCCTCCTGGCCGCCAACCCGAGTGGGGCCCGGGATCTCAAGGTCTACCGGGATCACCTGTTCCTGACCGGCGACGGAGCGGGTGAACACGGTCTGCTCATCTTCGATTTGACGCGGCTGCGAGGCGTGGCCGATCCTCCCGTTCGGTTCGATGCCGACGTGAGATACGACGGCATCGCCAGCGCGCACAACCTCGTGATCGACACCGCGGCCGGGTTTGCCTACCCGGTGGGCGCCAGTGGTGGGGGGACGACCTGTGGGGGGGGATTGCATATGCTCGATATTCGCGATCCCGAACGCCCGCTGTTCGCCGGCTGTTATACCGATACCGAGGGACTCATCTGGCCAGGGCGAACCCACGATGCCCAGTGCGTGGTGTACCACGGGCCGGATCCGGATCACGCCGGACGCGAGATCTGTTTCGCCTCGAACGAAACTGCCCTGCGCATCGTCGATGTCACCGACAAGGACCACCCGACGCCCATCTCGGCGGCCACCTACCCCGGATTGGCCTACGTGCATCAGGGCTGGCTCACCGAGGACCAACGCTACTTCTATCTCGACGACGAACTGGACGAACTCGTCGGGATGGCGCCTCGCACGCGGACCCTGATCTGGGACGTGGCGGATCTCGACGACCCGGTCCTGGCCGGCGAGTACCTGGGCCCCAACGGTGCCACCGATCACAACCTGTTCATCAAGGGAACCCGTGCCTATCAGGCCAACTACCAGGCGGGCCTTCGGGTGCTCGACATCACCGACCCCGAGCGGCCGACGGAGGTGGGGTTCTTTGACACCACCCCGTACGAGGGCGATGCAGCCGGATTCAGTGGAGCGTGGACGGCATTCCCGTTCTTCCGGAGCGGGACGGTCATCGTGTCCAGCATCAACGAAGGGCTGTTCCTGCTCCGGCCCCGGCCTCCGGTCCTCGTTCCGTGACCGCCGGCCATCGTCGCTATGGACCCTTGTCTGGGATCGGCGGTAGAATCAGGCGCCGTTGATCCGTACCACCCGCTACCGGGAGCAATTTATGCGCACGTGGACTGTCCTTTTCGCCGCCGCGGGTCTGGCGGTGTCGGGATGTGGTGGCAACGCCGCTCCGGATCCCGCGGTTCCTGCCCAGCACGTCGGTGTCCAGGTGACGAACCAGAGTGATTATTCGGTCGAGATTTTTGCCTACCGGAACCGGTTGCGCACTCCGCTGGGGATGGTGGCCAGCGGCAAGACTGAAGTCCTCCCGTTCGACTGGGACTTTTCGACCGTGCGGTTCGTCATCGACTTCGTGGGAGACGACTACCAGAACCATCGGGCCGAGATCGAAAAACGCAACGAGTTTGCCGCGGACCCCGAGGGCACGGTCCCCTGTATTATGACGGCGGAGGAGGATGTTGCCCCGGGCGTCCTGTTGACCCTGGTGGTTCCCAAGGGCCTCGAGGAGACCTCCGGACGTTCCCGGTGCGGCCGTTAGCAACCCGGAGCGGCCGCGAACCCGCTGCCACGGTAGCCGTCGGGCATCCCCCCGGTACCGCGTCGGCTGATCCCGAACCGCTGGTCACGGCGCCGGGGGAAGTGGCGCTGATCGGCAAACCCGGCGCCCAAAGCGATCGAGGCGATCCGGACCCTGCGGCCGGCCCTGGTGGTTGGTCTCGGGGCCGGCAATCCCCCGGAACCGACTGCCGATGTGGTGTGGAGACTCGCTACGAACGGCGGTGGAGACTCCCGGTCAGGTTGGGGGGCGGAACGGGGTCTCTCCCGACCACTCGGGGCCGGCCGGCGATCCGCCGAAGCGGCGGATGCCGTTGGTGGATCCTCCAGGTCGTTGCGAACTGTCGGTGACCACGTCGCCCGTTCCGTCATCGAAGTGGTAGAGGCCGACGGTCCGGGCGTCGGTCGTGAAGGGAACCCCGGAGGGGAGGAACTCGTCGAGGTAACGCAGGGCATTGGACAGGCGCAGTTCGTCGATCCATCCGGCAAACGATGGGAACGCCGGTCCCGCATCGTGCTTTTCTGCGCCGATGACGAGGAACGGGTCGCTGGCCAGGCACGGCCCCCCGCAGAAATTGCCAGGCACCCCGTCATCGGGATAGGAGATGTCGCCGCCGGGTCCCGGGCCGTCCGCCTCCAACCTCCCGTCCACGTAGATGCTGAGCCGGCCGTCGCTGCGTCGCCGCTGAAAGGCGAGGTGATGCCAGGTGGCGTCCAGGACATCGGTCGTGGCGCAGATCGTCACCGTACCGGTACCGTCGCCGGTGACGCCAAAGGCCGGCCGTCCGGCAGCGAGCGAAATACCGAACTTCCGGCCCTGGTTGAACCGATCGCGGTCGACCACGATGTTGCCGTCGATCCAGTTGGTATTGCTCCCGCAGGTGACCGCGGGAGCCGCGTTCTCGGCCCGCGTGCCGCGAAGCCAGAACTCGATCGTCATGTCCTCGGCGCCCAGGTCGACGGGCGGCCCGGGATCGGTGTTGGTCGGATCGTCGACCGGGATCTTGACCCGATCGATGTCGTTGACCCCGTTTCCGTGGAAGCGCAGCGAGAAGCCAATCAGGGTGCTGGTTGGCTGCGTGACCTCGGTCGGCTCGGGGCGTGAACAGCCGATCAGCACGCCAAGGCCGAGCACGGAGATGCGGGCGAACAATCGCATACCCCAAGCATCGGCGTCGGCAGCGGGCGCCGCGGTGACCTGGGCCACACCGGCGGGCGTCAGCCCAAAGTGGCGCGAACGCGACTCAGCAGTTCGGTCGGGGCAAACGGCTTCCGGAGGAAGTTGTCCTCGAGAATGGCGGGTCCCAGGGTTTCGGCCGCATAGCCGGACACAAAGAGGACCTCGAGGTCCGGTCGGGTGTCCCGGAACCGGGCCACGAGTTCGTCGCCCCGGCGCTCGGGCAGCACCACGTCGCTGATCACGAGGGCGATGCGCTGCCGATGTCGCTCCCACAGGTCGGCGGCCTCGGTCGCGGAGCCGGCCAGGATCGGTTCGTAACCGCCCAGGGTCAGGACATCCTGGATGAGCTCGCCCACCGCGGGCTCATCTTCGACGACCAGGACCAGTTCCCCCCGCCCGGGTCGGGCTTCCAGGGCGGTGGCCGTGGGGCGGATGGCAGCCCCCCCGTGGGCCGGCAGGAGGATCTCCACGGTCGTCCCCTGACCGATGGCGGACTCGAGGCGAAACTTGCCGCCGGACTGTTTCACGATGTTGTATACGGTGGAGAGGCCGAGCCCGGTGCCCTGCTGATCCTTGGTGGTAAAGAACGGTTCCACCGCAAACTGGAGGGTCGGGATGTCCATCCCCGTGCCGGTGTCCTGGACGGCCATCCGCACGTACCGTCCGGGGGGCGGGTCGTCGTCGCCGGTCAGATCCCGGGGGCCCAACTCCACGTTGCCGATGATGATGCGGAGCTGCCCGCCGCCGGGCATCGCGTCACGACTGTTGATGGCAAGGTTCAGCAGGAGTTGCTGCATCTGACCCAGATCGGCCAGGACCGGATCGACGGCGTCGTCGATGTCGAGGATCAGTTCGACGTCTTCGCCGATCAGGCGTTCGATCAACCGCACCGTATCGCGGACCACCCGGGCCGGATCGAGGACGCGACGCTCCAGACCGGTCCGACGACTGAAACTCAGGAGCTGGCGGGTCACCATGGCGGCGGTGTCGGCGGCCTGGATGATCTGCTCGAGCTCCGGACCCGGATCTTCATTCTGCAGGAGGCTCGCGTACCCCAGAATGAGCGTCAGCAGGTTGTTGAAATCGTGGGCCACCCCGCCGGTCAGCCGTCCTACGGCCTCCATCTTCTGGGCCTGCCGGTACCGGTGCTCGAGTTCACGGGAGTGGGTCATGTCGATGAGGGTCCCCACGTATCCCTTGACCTGGTGGGCGGCCGCGATGGGGCGGGCCGCGGCCCGGACGTGTCGGACCGCCTGGTCGTTCACCCGGACGATGCGGTATTCCCGCCACCCCGTGGGATCACCGTCGTAGACGGAACGGGGGCGGGCCGCTTCCTCCCGATCCTGTTCATGGACCACGCGGTTCAGCAATTCGAACGACGGGGGGGTATCGGGCGGCACGCCGAGCAGGCGGTAGAGTTCCGGAGACCAGGTGAGGGTGTTGGATTCAATATCCCAGACCCAGCTGCCAGCGCCGGCCAGGTGTTCGACGAGGTGGGCGGCCTCCCGCATTTCCGCCCACAGGTCCGCATCCGGGTCGACGCCGACGTCGGCGGGCCCGCCGGGTGAATGGTCCCCACGGTGCTCCTGATCCGGTGAGCGGACCAAGGCCCGGCGGGCCGCAGCGAGCTGTTCTTCCAACTGCGCTACGCGCTCCCGCAGGGTGGCGAGATCATCCTCGGGTCGGGTCCGGGCGCTCATGCGTACCTCACGGTTGTCTGCTTCAAGATAAGGCTTCCCCGAGTGCGCAACAGGCGGGGTGAGGCGAGCGGCCGGCGTCAGTAGGGCATCTCCTCATCGGACAGGCCCAGATGATGACCCAGTTCGTGAAGGACCGTGTCGCGAACTTCTCGGCGGATGTCGCTCTCGGTACGGGCCAGGCGCAGGATCGGTCCCCGAAAGATCTCGATCCGGTCCGGAAGGCCGGGGAGGTCACCCACCGAGCGGTCGGTGAGGGGGACGCCGATGTACAGGCCCAGGAGTTCTCCGTCATCGGGGGAGTCGGAGGGTCCGTCCGAGGGCGGTTCCTCGCGCACCACCACGACCACATTGTGCAGATCCGGCTGGAACTCGGGTGGCAGGTCGTCCAGCGTGCGGGCGACGAGCTCCTCGAACCACCGTCGATCGCGAACGGGTCCGGCATGGCGCATGAGAGTCCCCCCAGGGCCGATTGGAACCTGCCGGCCGGTTGTGTCAGGTAACCACGCATGACTATAGTCTCGTCGGGCCGGACCCGGGACCGCAGCGAGGTCCAGGTCCGGGAGCAGTCCGTGCTCCGGAGAAGACATGAAAAAGGTGCTGCTGGTGATCGCGGGACTGCTTGGCATCGTCGGGCTTGCCGCGTTGGGGATCTACCTGTTCGGCGGGATCCGGGCCGATCGTCGCGTTCGGGTCCCCGGGGAGGTCGTCCGGGTTCCCGGGGACTCGGCCGGGGTCGTCCGGGGTCGTCGCGTGGCGACCTTCTGGGGGTGCCCGACGTGCCACGGCGCGGATCTGGGTGGAGCGATGCTGGTCGATGCGCCGGTGTTCGCGCGCGTGGGAGCGCCGAACCTGACGCCGGGGCGTGGGGGAGTGGGGGCGAACTACACCGTCGTGGACTGGGAACGGGCTATCCGGCACGGCGTGGCGCGCGATGGACGGGGGCTGCTCCTGATGGATGTTGCCGCCCTCTCCAGGATGGACGATGCCGACCTCGGAGCGTTGATCGCCTACCTTCAACGGCTGGAGCCGGTGGATCGGGAAATGGGAGTCCGGGCGCTGGGCCCAATCGGCCGGGCCGCGATGGTGATAGCGCCGCGGCGGATGATGCCTGCGCTGGGCCTCGATCGGGAAATCAGGCACCGAGACAGTGTGGTGGTGGGTCCGACGGTGGAGTACGGAGCCTATCTTGCCACCTCCTGCCGTGGGTGCCACGGCAACGACCTGAGTGGTGGTCCGATTCCCGTGGGGCCGCAGGGCGTACCCCCCGCGGCCAATCTCACACCGGACGCTGAAACGGGTCTTGGTCGCTGGACCGAGTCGGCCTTTGCCCGTGCGCTGCGGGAGGGCGTGCGCCCCGATGGCACGCGGATCGATCCGTACATGCCGTGGCAGGCCTATGCGGATCTGACCGACGAGGAGATCTCGGCCCTGTGGTCGTACCTCCGGACGTTGACTCCGGTGTCGAGACCACACCGTTGATTCGGGATCGATCGGCTCCCGGGCCGTTTCCCAATGATCCGTGGGCGTGAACCGCGTCGGTGGGGAGGACCGGGGAACGCGGGTCATTTTCGATCCCCTCTTCGATGACGTCCGGGTGCCCTCGCAGGCCACCGACGCCTCGGCCGGCTACGATGTGCACGCCTATCTGAAGGGCCGTACCGTGACCGGGCATCGGGCCGATGGGTCGATCCTCGAGGTGGCGCTGCCCGCCACCGATGATGCCACGCTCGCCCTCCCGGCCGGGGCCACGGTGCTGGTTCCCCTGGGATTCCGCGCACGACTGCCGGTGGGGGTGGAGGCGCAGCTCCGGATGCGCTCGTCGTGGGCTCTCCGGTACGGTTTGACCCTGCCCAATGCACCGGGGACCATCGATCCGGATTACCCGGACGAGTGGATGGTGATGATGGCGGCCTCGAACGCGCGGGGCGCAACGATTCGCCACGGCGATCGGATCGCGCAGGCGGTGCTCGCCCGCTATGAACGCCTGGAGTGGGAGCCCGGGGTGGTCAGACGGTCGACCGATCGGGACGGAGGATTCGGCAGCACCGGATGATGCCGGGCGTCTGCTCCCCCGGCACCGGGCCGTCTGGTCGATTGCGGGGAAGGGCCGGATACGTATCATGTGAATGGGACGGTCCGGAAAGCGGCTGGTCCCCGGCGTGTTCACTCGACAGGAGGAGGCACCGTGGCGCGGGTCCTGGTAATTGACGACGATGGGTCCGTGCGATCGGCGATCTGCCGGATCCTCGAACGGGAGGGGCATGAGACGTTTGAGGCGGCCAGCGGGGTCGAAGCGATGGCCCGGTTCGCCGACACGCAGCCGGATCTGCTGATCACGGATGTGTATATGCCGGGCGGGGACGGCATCGAGAGCCTGATCCGGATCCTGGCCGATGCTCCCGAGACCCGCATCATCGTGATGAGCGGAGGGGGCTGGGCGGGGACGGCCGACGTGCTGGCCGACGCGGATCGGTTGGGAGCGGCGGCCACCCTTCCCAAACCGTTTTCCGTCGAGGATGTGCAGGACACGGTCCGTCGGGTGCTCGCGGAGGCCGAATCGTGATGCGCGACGCCGGATCTTGTCCCGGGGAGGGCAACGCCGGGGCCCGATGCCGCACCTGACCCGCTGGCGGGTGGGCTATGCGCTGGTCCTCCTCGCGCTCACCGCGTTCCTCCCGTTCCGGTTTGATCCCGACCCGTTGCTGATTCCCCGGATCGGTCGCGGCGTGGTGGCCGCTGCGTTTCGGCGCCCGCCGGTGCTGCGGGATGTCGTGCTCAACGCGGCGCTGTTCGTTCCCTGGGGAGTCCTGTGGGCGTTGGGACCGGATGCCGCCGCCGGCCGGGCTGGCCGGTGGTGGCGCGCGGTGGCGTCCGCCGCCGTCTTTGCGATGGGCGTGGAGTTTCTCCAGCTGTTCAACGTCCATCGGGTGCAGAGCATTGTCGATGTGGCGGTGGACGCGGCCGGAGCGGGGCTCGGGGCGGCGGCCGCTCTGTGGGGCTCGGGGCGCCACCGGCGACCGGCGCCGCCCCTCCCCGGTCCGGGGGCGGGATGACGGAAGGTCGGCGTTGGCTGCCGGCGGCATGGCTGCTCGGGGGTCTTGCCGGGGTGACGGGTTGTGGAGAGACGGCCCGCCTTGAACCCGGCGTGCCCCGCGAGCTGGCCCGGGCGCGGGCCGCCCGGATCGGCGAACTCGCGTACGACGTGAGGCTGTCGGTGCCGGCCGGACGGGAAGAGCCGATCACCGGCGCCGAGGTGATCGAGTTCGAACTCTCGGAGGCCGGGGGCCCGGTCGTTCTCGACTTCCTCGCCGCGGCCGATCGCGTGCGGCGGGTACGGGTTGACGATCGGGATGTGGCGTTCAAGGGCGAGGCGGAACACCTCGTCATCGAGCCGGGGGCGTTCCACGAGGGTGCGAACGCCGTGACGATCGATTTCGTGGCCGGTGACGGATCGCTGAACCGCCGGGCCGATTACCTCTACACGCTCTTCGTCCCGGAACGTGCGCGATACGCCATCCCCGTCCTCGACCAGCCGGATCTCAAGGCCCGGTTTACGCTGCATCTGGAACTCCCGGCTGGCTGGCGGGCGGTGGCCAACGGCCCCCTGATGCGGCACCGGATTGACGGTGACCGCGCCTACCTCGATTTCGCGCCGACCCGTCCCATCAGTACCTACCTGTTCGCCTTCGCCGCCGGTCGCTTCGAAGTGGAAACGGCGGAACGCCACGGCCGGACCATGCACATGTATCACCGGGAGTTCGATGCCGCGAAGGTTGCCCGAAACCGGGACGCCATCTTCGATCTGCACGCGCGGGCGCTGGCGTGGCTGGAGGAGTACACGGGCATCCCGTATCCGTTCGACAAGTTCGACTTTGTCCTTGTGCCGGCGTTCCAGTACGGGGGCATGGAACATCCGGGTGCCATCCTGTACCGGGCGGCGGGCCTCATGCTCGATGAGAGCGCGACCCAGAATCAACTGCTCGGCCGGGCCAGTGTGATTGCCCACGAGACGGCCCACATGTGGTTTGGCGATCTCGTCACCATGCGATGGTTCAACGATGTGTGGATGAAAGAGGTTTTTGCCAACTTCATGGCGGCGAAGATCGTGAACCCGGCGTTTCCCGACGTCGATCACGACCTGCGGTTTTTCCTGGCCCACTACCCGGCGGCGTACGCCGTGGATCGGACGGCCGGGGCCAATGCCATCCGGCAGTCGCTGGACAATCTGAACGATGCCGGATCGTTATACGGGGCCATCATCTATCAGAAGGCCCCGATCGTGATGCGACACCTGGAGCGCCTGATGGGCGAGGACGTGTTTCGGGACGGGTTGCGCGAATACCTTCACGCCCATCGGTACGCCAACGCCACCTGGCCCGACCTGATTGACGTCCTGGACCGGCGGACGGAGGAGAACCTCGCGGCCTGGAGCCGGGTCTGGGTTGAGGAACCGGGCCGCCCCACCGTGGCCGCGCGGGTGACGACGGCGGGCGATACGATTACGGGACTGGAGGTAGAACAGCGGGACGAGAGTGGCCAGGAGCGGGTCTGGCCGCAAACACTGCGCGTGGCGCTTGGTGATGGTCGGGGGACCCGTGCGGCGTTCGACATCCCGGTACGATCCGAACTGGTGAGCGTTGGCGAAGTAATCGGACTGCCGGCCCCGGCGTGGGTGCTGCCCAACTCGGATGGGGTGGCCTACGGGCGGATGGTGCTCGACGACGCCAGCCTCCGCTACCTCGTCGCCCACCTCGGGGATCTCGATTCGCCGGAGCACCGGGCGGTCGCCTGGCTCGACATCCGGGAGGCGATGCTCGATGGCCGGGTTTCGCCGGGGGACGTCATGGCGATGCTCCTCGACGCCCTGCCCCGGGAACGGGTCGAACTCAACACCCAGGCGCTGGTGAATGGGGTGACGTCGACGTTCTGGCGTTTTCTCGACGATGCCGAGCGCGAGTCGGTCGCCCCGCAGGTGGAATCGGCGCTGTGGCAACTGCTGACGTCGGCCGGGCCGCGCACCCGGCGATCCACGTTGTTCCGGGGCTACCGGTCGGTGGCGTTGTCCGCGGTGGGGGTCGATCGCCTCCGCCGGCTCTGGGCCGGAACCGACTCGGTACCCGGGCTCCCGTTATCGGAGCGGGATCTCACCGCGCTTGCCGAAGGACTGGCGGTGCGAGGCGTTCCGGACGCCGAGGCGATCCTGGACCGACAGCGCGCCCGCATCGACAATCCGGATCGGCGGGCGCGATTCGATTTCGTACGACCCTCGCTCTCGGCGGACGATTCGGTGCGCGCCGCGTTCTTTGCCCGATTGGCCGACCCTGTCAACCGCACCCACGAACCGTGGGTCCTGAGCGGGCTCGGATATCTCCATCACCCCCTGCGGGCCCGAAGTGCGATCGGGTTCATCCGGCCGTCGCTCGACCGGCTGGAGGAGATCCGTCGCACCGGGGACATCTTCTTCCCCGGCCGCTGGATAGCCGCAACGCTTGGTGGCCATCAATCTCCCGAGGCGGCACAGGTGGTCCGCCGGTTCCTGGCCGAACACCCCGACCTCCCCGTGCGCTTGCGGGAGAAATTGTTGCAATCGGCCGACGAACTGTTCCGGGCTGCGGCCATCCTCCATGACCGATGAGGCGGTGCAGCTGGGGCGGCTCTACCGGACCTTCGACGAGCACTTCGGTCCGGGCGGGGGAACGCGACTGATCCGCGCCCCCGGTCGGGTCAACCTCATGGGTGATCACACCGATTATAACGGGCTGCCGGTGTTCCCGATGGCTCTCCAGCGACACACCTCGATCCTGATGCGTCCCCGCCCGGACCAGGTGGTCCGCCTCATCAATCTCGACCCCCGGTTCCCACCGCGGAGCTTTGTGCTGAGTTCCGACATCGACCCGCACCCGGCCGGCGACTGGATCAACTATGTCAAGGCAGCAGGTCAGGCGATCGCGAGTGATCGACCGGAACCGCGAGGCTTCGATGGGGTCGTTGCCGGAAACCTGCCCGTGGCGGCGGGGTTGAGTTCGTCCTCCTCGCTGGTGGTGGCGTCGGCGTTGGGTGTGGTGGCCGCCAACGGGTTCGACTACGAACCGTTCGACCTCATGGCGCTGCTCGCTCGGGGTGAACGGTACGTCGGCACGGCGGGCGGGGCGATGGACCAGACGATTTCACTCGCGGGTATCGAGGGCACCGCCCTCAGGATCGACTTTCATCCCGTGCGGGTACACCCGGTGCGAGTGCCGGCTCACTGGCGTTTTGTCGTGGCCTGCTCGATGGTGGCCGCCGAGAAATCCGGTGCCGCCCAGGCCGTCTACAATCGTCGAGTGGACGAGTGTCGTCGGGCCCTGGATCAGGTAGCGGCGGGGATGGACCGGGCGCACCAGGCGGAGTCCTACGCCGAACTGGGAGCCCGGGTGCCGGGAGATTCCCTGGTCATGGCGGCGGAGGCGCTGCTCGATCCGCTCCTGCTGCGTCGGTTCCGGCACGTGGTGGGTGAGGGTATCCGGGTCGAGGATGCCGAACGCGCGATGGGGGACAACGACATGGCTGCGTTCGGTCGTCTCATGCTGGATTCCCACCGGTCGCTGCGGGACGATTTCGAGGTCAGCTGTACGGAACTCGACGAACTCGTGGATCTCGCGGCCGATGCCGGAGCGGTGGGCGCGCGGATGACGGGGGCCGGGTTGGGGGGATGTATCGTGGCGCTTTGCCACGAGGACCGGGTCGAGGAGGTGCTCGACCACCTCGGCCGCCAGTACTTCCGCCACCGCCGCCTGTCGGGACCCATCGAGGATATGCTGTTCGTGGCACAGGCGTCGGCTGGCGCCCGGGTCCTTGACGCCTAGGGTCAGGAAAACCCGACCCGCGGAAGCAGTCGGAGCAGAAATGCGGCGGCCGCCCCACCCACCACGAGGCTCGCCATTCCGGTGGTCACACGTCCGTAGAGCAGCAGTCCGGTCCCGAACAGGGCCGAGTAGACCACCACGCACCCGAGAAACCAGCAGGCGAGGGAAGCCGCGAGGCCCCCGGTCTCCGGATTCGGGCCGACATCGACGGCGCGGCGCCATCCGCGGCCGAACGGTCGGATCCGATCGTAGAACGCCTGCAACGTTTCCCGGCGCACCGGGGGGGTAAGCCGGGTCACGACCAGCCAGCCGGCGGTGGTGATCCCGACACCAATGATGAGCTGGACCGACGGGTCCAGGGGAGCGAACCCGAGCGGCTTGTGCCAGAACGCGAAGTACACCGCGACGGCAAACGAGATGATCATCCCCGAGATCTCGCTCCAGGCGTTCACCCGCCACCAGAACCAGCGGAGCAGAAAGATCGATCCGGTGCCGGCGCCGATCTGGAGCAGGATGTTGAACGCCTGGCGGGCGTTCTCGAGAAAGAGTGATACCACCGAGGCCAGCACGATCAGCACCACCGTCGCCACCCGTCCCACCAGGACGTAGTGCGCGTCGTCCTGGCCGGGTGCGACGAAACGGGCGTACCAGTCGTCGACGATGTACGACGCCCCCCAATTCAGATGCGTGCTGATCGTGGACATGTACGCGGCGGCGAGCGAGGCCACCACCAGGCCGAGCAACCCGTGCGGAAGAAAGACGAGCATGGCGGGGTAGGCCAGGTCGTGACGAAGGATGGCGGGATCGACGTTGGGGAACCGGGCCCCGATCGAGGCGAGGTCCGGGTACACGATGAGGGAGGCGAGGGCCACGATGATCCACGGCCACGGTCGGAGCGCATAGTGGGCGACGTTGAACCACAACGTCGCCATCATGGATTCCTTCTCGTTTCGCGCGGCCAGCATCCGCTGCGCGATGTACCCGCCTCCACCCGGTTCCGCCCCGGGATACCACGTGCTCCACCACTGCACCGCGAGCGGGACGATCAACACCGCGATCAGCGCGTCCCGGTTGGTGAAGTCGGGCAGGAAACTCAACCGGTCGCGAACGGCCGGGTGGGTCAGGAGGCCGCTCAATCCGCCTACCTGGGGCAGGTCGACCGCGTACCAGGCGGCGGCCAGGGCACCGGTGATGGAGATGACGAAGAGCAGGAGGTCCGTGACCACAACGCCCCACAATCCGGACGACGCGGAATACAGGGCGGTCAGGGTTCCGGCCACGGCCACGGTGACATACTTGTTGGTCCCGAGCAGCACGCCCCCGATCTTGATGGCGGCCAGCGTGACCGTCGCCATGATCATCACGTTGAAAAAGAGTCCCAGGTACAGGGCCCGGAATCCCCGAAGAAAAGCGGCCGGCCGGCCGGCGTACCGCAGTTCGTAGAATGCCACATCGGTCATCGCGCCGGACCGACGCCACAGCTTGGCGTAGAAGAACACCGTGCACATGCCGGTGACGAGGAAGGCCCACCAGACCCAGTTACCGCTCACCCCGTTGGTGCGCACGATGTCGGTCACGAGATTGGGGGTATCGGTGGAGAAGGTCGTGGCCACCATGGACGTGCCCAGCAACCACCACGGCAGTTTCCGTCCCGACAGGAAGTATTCCTCGGTTCCATGTCCGGCCCGCCGGGCGAAGTACAGGCCCACCGTAACGGCCAGAATGCCGTAGGCGGCGACGACGAACCAGTCGGCGGTGGTCAGTTCCATGATCGGTCCGGAAAGAGGCGAGGAGGATAGACGCCTGCCGCCAGGAAGGAAGCCAGCCTGCGGGTCGCCCGTTCCCGGTCGGGGGCGAAGGTCATGCCGAACCACTCGGCCGATGCGGACGGCAGCACGGCGCAGGAGATCCGCTCCCGTTCAACCAGTGCATGCACGGCGTCGCTCAATCGAAACTCGGGACCCGCCAGCCCGGCCGGGGTCTCCCGGAATCGTTCGAATTCGGCGGCAAGCTCCGGAAGGACCCCGGGGCGAAATCCCCAGATGTTCATGGAGATGGTCTCATCGCCGGTGAGCCGTCGGGACTCCCCCGTCGGGAGCCGTCCGGTGATACCGGCGGGACCCGCCCGGACGTCGAGCAGTTCGGTCATCGAGGTCAACCGCCCGCCCTGCACGGTACACACCGCGCGGGATACGCCGCCATGCGGACTGAGGGTGTCCCCGAGTCGGTAGCCGATGAGGGCCGCGTCATCGTCCCGGGTGGCCGGGTCCCTGAGGAAACGGACCAGGGCATCGTAGGCGGCTCGACCGTAGAAATCGTCGGCGTTGACGACCACCATCGGTCCGGACACGATCCGGGCCGCCGCGAGCACGGCGTGTCCCGTTCCCCACGGAGCCGAACGGGGGGCGGCAGACTCGGGGGAACCACCGGCGTCCTGGTGCACGAACCGGACGAGGCCGCCCAGCCCGGGGTGCCGGGCGTTCCAGCCTTCAAAGTGGGTCTGAAGGTCGGAACGGATGACCACCACGACGCTGTCGCAGCCCGCCTGGCTGGCGTCGAACACGGCAAAGTCCAGCAGGACCTCCCCGGCCGGTCCCACCGGGGTCAGCTGTTTCAGTGACCCGAATCGGGTCGCGCGGCCGGCCGCCAGGACAACCAGGGTAACGGACATACGGATCTGCAGATGGAGATGGGGCGTTGGAAATGTGGTCGCGCCCAAGGTAGCGCCGCCGGGAAGGGGGGGACAGGTCCGGGTCGGTGGGATTGGCGGGCCCCGCGCCGGGAAGGTGAGAGGTGCGGCGATCGTCCGGGACGGTATCCTGGGAGGCGCCGGCGCCGGTGAGGACGCCCATCGTCATAAAGGTGCGTGCGGTCCGCCCGCGGCACCCGCCACGCCGAAACGTGGGTCGAAGATGTTATCCCGATGCCCGCGGTCGAGGACGCCGTCGTCGATGAGGCGTTGCACGATGACCTCCCGGGCGGTCTCGGGGCCGCAGGCGATGCCTTCGGCGGCGGCCACGTCCCACCGAGTGGGAGCAGGGCGCATGGGATCGGATCTCCCGCGGGATGGACGCACACCCCCGACGGGGCGCATTATGGATCATGACTGACGACCCCGTGGTCCCGACATTCGATTCCTTCGACCTTCCTCCCGAGGAGTTCCGGCGCCTGGGCTACCGGGTCGTCGATCTCATGCTCGACCAGCTCGCGACGGAGCGCGACGGTCCGGTGTACCCCTCGGTGTCCGGACCTGAGCTCCGGGCGCTGCTCGATGCGCCGCTTCCGGAGCACGGCGTAGATCCTGACGCCGTCATTGACAGTTGGCGAGACCGGGTCGCACCCTACTGCCGGCGGAACGGTCATCCCCGGTTTTTCGGGTACGTCTGCACCTCGGCGGACCCGCTGGCCATGCTCGCCGACGCCATGGCCTCGGCGATGAATCAGCCAGTCACCGCCTGGCGGTCGGCACCGGCTGCGACCGAGGTGGAACGCCTGGCGGTGCGGTGGCTCGATGCTCTGGTGCGTTTCGAGGCCGGCGACGAGGGAACCGGCCTGCTAGTGAGCGGCGGATCGTCGGCCAACCTCCACGGGCTGGCCGCCGCCGTGAGTCGGGTGGAACGGGCAGGACGCGGTCCCGGCCGCCGCCACGAGCTGACCGCCTACCTCACGGCCGAGGCGCACCTGTCGCTGCGCAAGGCACTCCGGCTCCTCGGCCTGCATCCCGATCACGTGCGGCTCGTGCCGACCGACGACCGTCGCCGGATGCGCCCCGAGGCGCTCAACGAGATGCTTCAGGCCGATGCGGACGCGGGGTTGACGCGGGCCGTAGTGTGCGGATCGGCCGGAACGGCCAACACCGGGACCATCGACCCCCTCGACGAGATCGCCGCGATCTGCGAGGAAGCCGGGGTATGGTTCCATATCGATGGAAGCTATGGGGCTCCCGCCGTGATGACCGAGGAGTATGGATGGATGGCGGGCCCGTTCGGTCGTGCCGACTCGCTCGCCCTGGATCCGCACAAGTGGCTCTTCGCCCCGGTCGATGCCGGGTGCATCCTGTTCCGCCGGGACGACGACGCGCGACAGGCCTTTGCGTGGCACAGTGAATACACCGAGGTGACCCAGACCGACCCCATCGAGCAGTATGCGCTGTTTGATCGGGGGATCGAGATGTCGCGACGGTTCCGCGGTCTCAAGGTGTGGAGCATCCTCCGGGTCCGCGGGCGGGAACGGCTGTGTGCGGCGATCGCGCACGATATTGCTCTGCGGCGCCGGCTCGACGCCCGGATCGCCGCCGAGTCCCGGTTGGAGCCCCTCGGATCGGCACTGAGCATCACCTGTTTTCGATATCGGCCGGAGGGGGTAAAGGATGAGCCGGGCCTTAACGCGCTCAATCGTCGGATTGTTGAAGCCCTGGTCGGTGAGGGCCAGTGTTACCTGTCACCGACCACGCTTGACGGTCGATTCGCCCTGCGGGTCTGCATCGTGAATTTCCGGACGCAGGATGCTGATGTGGATTTCCTGATAGACGAAATTCTCCGGTTGGGGGAGCGGGTCCGGTTGCAGAGTCCTGTCGAGGAGGGGCGGTGAAACGGTGGACTCCGCTCGGAGGAGTGGTCCTTGCGGCGGTAAGTATCGTCCTGGCGGTAGGCGTGCTGGAATTGGGGGCCCGGGTGTGGGTGCGGTTGACCTGGCCCGAGTCCCGGATCCGGCTCCTCACGACCAGGGTTGAACGGGCCGGCCGGTACATCTACGACGCAAACCTCGGATACCGTCTGGCTCCGAATCTCGACCGACCCGATGGGACCTATGTGGTTCGGCACAACGCGCTGGGGTTCCGTGGCCCCCCGCTCGCATCACGTGGAGATTCGGGGCGGCGTCGCGTGGTGCTCATGGGAGCGTCAACCGTGTACGGTATCTTCGTGGACGACGACTCCACGAGCGCGGTCCTGCTCGAACAGGAACTGGGGCGACGGTATCCCGATCTGGAGGTTGAGGTCATCAACGCCGGCGTCCCGGGATGGACCTCGCGCGAAACCCTGCGGAACCTCACCGACCACATTTTGCCCCTGGCCCCGGACGTGGTGGTGATGGTCGACGGCCGCAACGAGATTTTTCCCGAGGTCTTCAACGGGTATCGCCCGGACTACGAGCACTACCGGGAGACCGGATACGATTTCCGCGATGCCAACCGGCGGTACCGGCGGCTGTTTCGACTGTCCCGTCTTGCGATGCTGATCGTGGCCCGGGACCGGGGCCATTTCGGGTTTTCGTTCCGGCGGGCCGACCCGACCTACGGCAACATCCGCTTCGACAACAAGCCCACCGACGCCGAGTTGGTTCGCAACGCCCGGCGCCCGGGCGTCACTGAGGGGTACCGGCGGAATCTCGAGCGTTTCATTACGCGGGTGCGGACAGCGGGCGCGAGACCGGTGCTGTCCACCATCCCGTTTCTGGCGGAGCGTTTCGGGACGGGTGTCCTGGATCTGCGGGATCGGGCGCGGGTGATCCCCGTCCTGGATACCCTGGTCATGACCAACAACCGGATTGTCCGCACCGTGGCGGCGGAGCTGAGGGCACCGCTGGTCGATGCTGCGGCCCTGGGCCGCGACGAATACCTTCGGGACGATTGTCACTTCCTGCCGGCCGGCGAACAGGCCTTCGCGATCCTCTTGGCGGATGCCGTCGGTCCGCTGTTGATCGCGGACCGGCGGGATGCTCAGCCGGGCCCTTCGCGGTAAGGTCTGCCACCGGTGTGTCCCGGAGCTTGCCGGTGTGCTGCGTCGGCAGCCCGGCGAAGGTCGATCGGGGCGCTCCGGGCTACGATCCCGGAGTGATCGGGATCCGGATGCGGATATGTTCCCACTCCATGACCAGGTGCCCGTCCTCGAAGCGCATGGTGAGGGTCTCGATCGGTTCGGCCAGGGTTTCCACCGGTACGGCGGCGCGGTCAACCTCCTGTGCCGCCACCTCGGGCGTGTACTGGCTTTCGTGCCCCCATTGTGAGTAGGAACGGTTGACGATCACCTCCCACGCCCGCTCGCCCGGAACCGTGTAGAGTGAATAGGTGCCGGCGGGAACCAGGACGCCGGCGATTCGGACGGCGGTGGGGGTGTGGAGCATGGTGGGTTCATTGGCTCCCGTTCGCCAGATCCGGCCGAAGGGGACCGACGGTCCACCGAGCATGGCGCGTCCACGCAGGGAGGGGCGGCCGTAACACACTTTGACCGTGTGTCCCGCGATATCGAACGACACCGAGTCCAGAGGACTGGCCCGGTTGGCCAGGGCTTCTGCCGATCCCCGGTAGATACAGCCCGTCTCCTGGATCGGCGTTCCGTCGTGGGGTGCGGCAACTCCTGTCGTCACGGTCAGGACGAGCAGGGTGAGGGGCAGCGACAACCATCGCATGAGCGTGTCTCCCGGGTCAGCTTTCGTCGGCCTCGCGCAGGCGCGCCAGGACGTGGTAGTCCTCGAGGGTCGTGGTGTCGCCGACCTCCTCCCGGCCGGCGGCGATGTCACGCAGGAGGCGCCGCATGATCTTCCCCGATCGGGTCTTTGGCAGGGCCTCGGTGAATCGAATCTGGTCCGGCCGGGCGATCGCGCCGATCTCTCGGGCGACGTGGGCCCGGAGGGCGTCGGCCAGAGCGGCCTGGGCGTTGCCGTCCCCCTTCAGGGTGACGAACGCGGCGATGCCTTCACCCTTGATATCGTGCGGGTAGCCGACCACCGCCGCTTCGGCGACGGTCTGGTGGCTCACGAGCGCGCTCTCGATCTCTGCCGTGCCGAGCCGGTGCCCGGACACGTTGAGGACGTCGTCGACCCGGCCCATGATCCAGAAATACCCGTCCCGGTCGCGATGGGCGCCGTCGCCGGCAAAGTAACAGTGGGGAATCCTGGACCAGTACTGCTCCCGGTATCGCGCATCATCGCCGTAGATGGTTCGGAGCATCGAGGGCCAGGGCCGACGGATGACCAGCAGGCCCCCATTGGGTGGCGTGACGCTCTTCCCCTGGTCGTCGACGACGTCTGCCACCACGCCGAAGAACGGCAGGGTGGCGCTTCCCGGTTTGGTGGGCGTTGCCCCGGGGAGCGGGGTAATCATGATGGTGCCGGTTTCGGTCTGCCACCAGGTATCGACGATAGGGCACCGCTCCCCGCCGATCGTGGTGTGATACCACATCCAGGCCTCCGGATTGATCGGTTCGCCGACCGTTCCGAGCAGACGCAGGCTGGACAGATCGTGGCGCTTCGGGTGGGCGTCCCCCCACTTGATGAACGCGCGGATCGCGGTGGGTGCGGTATAGAAGATCGTCACCTTGTGGCGTTCCACCATGTCCCAGAACCGGTCGGGCGCCGGGTGATTGGGCGCGCCCTCGTACATGACCCCGGTGGCCCCGCAGGCGAGGGGTCCGTACACGATGTAGGAGTGTCCGGTTACCCAGCCGATGTCGGCCGTACACCAGTACACATCGTCGTCGCGCAGGTCGAACACGTACTGGCTCGTGAGGTACGTGCCGACCATGTACCCGCCGGTGGTGTGCACGATGCCCTTGGGTTTCCCCGTGGTTCCCGACGTGTACAGGATGTACAGCAGATCCTCGGCGTCCATCGGCTCCGCGGGACAGTCGTCGGAGGCGTCGGCCATCAACTCGTGCCACCACCAGTCCCGCCCCGCACGCATCTCCACCGGGTGGTCGGTGCGATTGAACACGAAGACCGACTCCACGCCGGGGGTGCGTTCGAGCGCTTCGTCCACGGCTTCCTTGAGGGGTACGACCTTGCCCCGCCGCCACCCTCCGTCTGCCGTGATCACCGCCCGGGCCTGGGCGTCGGTGATGCGGTCCACCAGGGCGTTGGCACTGAACCCCCCGAACACGATACTGTGCGCCGCGCCGATTCGGGCACAGGCGAGCATGGCGATGGGCAGTTCGAGAATCATCGGCATGTAGATGCACACCCGGTCGCCCTTGCCGATCCCCTTGCTCTTCAGGACATTGGCGAACCGGCACACTTCCCGGTGCAGTTCCCGATAGGTCAGGGTCCGGGTGTCACCGGGTTCCCCCTCCCAGATGAAGGCGATCTTGTCGGCGCGAGGTCCGTCGAGGTGCCGGTCGAGGCAGTTGTAGCTCAGGTTCGTCTGCCCGCCAACGAACCAGCGGGCGTGCGGTTCCTGCCAGTCCAGGACTGTGTCCCAGCGTCGGAACCAGTGCAGTTCGTCGGCGACACGGCCCCAGAACGTCTCGGGGTCGTTGACCGATTCGTCGTACAGCCGCTGGTAGTCTTCGAGGCTTCCGCAACGGGACCGGGCGGCGAATCCAGGGGGCGGGGGGAAGACGCGGGTCTCCTTCAGCACACTCTCGATGTCGGTCATTCAGGCACCTGCAACGTGAGAAGATGGAGGAACAGCAGGGATAAGGTATCACCGGGCCGAACGCCTTGTCACGGACCCACCCTCGCAGGGCCGGACGGTCGGAGGACGGGTTACATTCCGGGCGCCATGTTCCTGTCTCATGCGACCTGACACCCTCGGTGTGATCGGCCTGGGGGCAATCGGTGGATCGGTGGCCTGGCAGGCCAGCCGCGCCGGCGTCCCGTCGGTCGTCGGGTACGATCGCCGCCCCCTGGAAGCCAGTCGGGCGGTTCGGGCCGGCGCGGTGCACCGATCCGAGCGGGGGGCGGCCCACGTTGCCCGGGTGGTGGACCTGCTCGTCCTGGCTGCTCCTCCAGATCGCAATCTCGAACTCCTGGAGTCGCTCGCCGGCGAGATCCGGGCCGGGGGGACGCTCGTCACGGACGTGACGAGCGTGAAACGACCCATCGCCGACCTTGCCGATCGGCTCGGTCTCGAGGACCTGTTCGTCGGATCGCACCCGTTCGCTGGAACCCACACCCGGGGGTTCGAAGGGGCCCGGCCCGATCTGCTGGCCGGGGCCATCGTCTACGTCACGCCCCGACGACCGAATTGTCCGGTGGCCGCCGAGGTGGCCGACTGCTGGGCCCGGGTGTTCGCTGCGCACGTGGTGAGCGTGACGCCCGACGAACACGATGTCTGGCTCGCGTGGTCGAGCCATCTGCCCCAGGCCGTCGCATCGGTACTTGCGGCAACCCTCCTCCGGCTGGCGCCCGGCGGTCTCCACTTCGGCCCGGGGGCGTGTGACGCCACGCGGCTGGCGATGAGCGCCGAATCGATGTGGGTGCCAATCCTGTTGCAGAATCGGGACGCCGTGCTCGATGGTCTGGCCGGCACCGCTGCCGGTCTGACGGCGCTGGCGGACGCCCTGCGCGCCGGGGATGCGGACGGACTGACGCAAATCCTCCGGGACGCCCGCGAGTTCCGGGAGGGATGGGAGCGGTGACCCGCTGGACGACGACGGTGCCGGGCGACAAGAGTCTCACCCACCGGGCCCTGATGCTCGCGGCCCTGGCCGACGGCGCCTGTCGCGTCGAGGCTGCGCTCGATGCGGGCGATCCGCGTACGACGGCGGCCGCGCTGGCCGGCCTGGGAGTGGACGTGGCGTGGAAGACCGGGATGGTTACGGTGCGTCCCCGGGCCGGGCAACCGTTTGTGTCCCCCACGGAGCCGATCGACTGCGGCAATTCCGGCACCACGGCCCGGCTGCTGCTGGGAGTGGTGGCCGGCCTCCCCGTGACGGCCACGTTCACCGGGGATGCATCCCTTCGGGGGCGGCCGATGCGGCGGGTTACCGATCCCCTGACGGAGATGGGGGCGTGCATCGAGGAGTTGAACGGCCCCGACCGTTTGCCCCTGCGGATTCGGGGGGGGAACCTGCACCCGGTGGAGTACGAGACCCCGGTGGCGAGTGCGCAGATCAAGAGTGCGATCCTGCTGGCCGGCCTCACCGGCGGCGTCGAGGTCCGGCTCTGCGAACCGGGCGTCTCCCGGGATCATACCGAACGGATGCTCCGCAGCCTCGGCGTCGATCTCGAGGTGGAGGGGCACTCGGTCCGGCTTCGCTCGCCGGGACACCGTCTGCCGGCCTTTCGGTTCACGGTGCCGGGTGATCCTTCGTCTGCCGCGTTCCTGCTGGCCGCCGGGGTGCTGGCCGGTGTCCCGGTCAACGTCGAGCAGGTGGGGCTGAACCCCACGCGAATCGGGTTTGTCCCGGTCTTTGAGCGGCTGGGGATCGCCGTTGGGGTCGAGGTGATGGGGGAGGAACTGGGCGAACCCTTCGGACGACTCTCGGTGGACCCGCCCGCCACCCTGCATCCGGTGACCGTGGACCCCGCGGAGATCCCGTCGCTGATCGACGAGATCCCGGTGCTGGCCGTGCTGGCTTCCCGGGCCGAAGGGGTGAGTGTCATGCAGGGGGTGGCCGAACTGCGCGTGAAGGAGAGTGACCGGCTCGCGCTGATTGCGGCCAACCTCCGGGCCCTGGGCGGGGAGGCCGTGGCGGGGCCCGACCGGCTCGAGATCAGCGGTTGCGCCCCGGTCCCGGGGGGAGTGGTGGAGACCGGGAACGACCACCGGCTGGCCATGGCCTTTGCCCTCCTGGACCTGGTGCCGGGTGCCGAGGTCGGGCTGAATGAGCGGACCTCCCCGCGCGTCAGCTTTCCCGGATTCTTTGAGGCGCTCGACGAGGTCCGTCGCCGTGCCGGCTGACGTCATCGCGATCGACGGGCCGGCGGGCTCCGGCAAGTCCACCACGGCGCGGGCGGTGGCGCAGGCTCTGGGATTCGCCCATCTGGACAGTGGGGCGCTGTACCGGGCGGTGACCTGGCTGGGGCTGCGCATGAGGTCGGAGTTCACCGGGCGGCAACTCGCGGAGCTGGCCCGCGAACAGCACCTGGGTCTGGTCCGTGACGATGGATCGTTCGTGCCCGTTCTGGGCAAGGAACCGATCGGAGAGGTGCTCCGGAGTCCTGAGGTCACCCGGCGGGTCTCGGCCGTCGCGGCCCTCCCCGAGGTGCGGGACTGGGTCAACCGGCAGTTGCGGGAGGCGGCCGCGGGGGCGGGAGGGGTGGTGAGCGACGGCCGGGACATCGGGACCGTGGTCTTTCCGGAGGCCCGGCTCAAGGTGTTCCTGACCGCTTCACCGGAGGAACGGGCCCGGCGGCGGTTCCGGGAAACCGGGGAGGCCGAGAATGCCCGCGCCCTCCGCCGGATGGTGGAGGACCTCGAGGCCCGCGACCGGGCTGACTCGGAACGGGCGGTGGCGCCGCTGCGCCCGGCCGAGGGGGCGGTGCGGCTCGATACCGGCGGACTGCGCTTTGAGGAGCAGGTGGGCCGGATTGTGGTGCTTGCCCGCAAAGCGTTTCCCCAAGTTGACTTGCAGGACCCCCCGGTCTAAGTTTCGTGGCTTCGCGCTCTCCGGGTGGAGGGCCGGTCCGACCAACCCGAACCCGTCGGTACGCCGGCGGCACGTGTAACCATGAGCGACGCATCCGAAACCTCCGACGTGACCACCTCCGCACCGTCCTCCCACGCCGCCCTCCGGGTCCGCCCCGACCTCTACGACGAAGAGTACAGCGACGAACAGTACGCGGAGATGCTCGCCCTCTACGAGGGCACGCTGCAGAGCATCGCCGAAGGCGAGATCGTCAAGTCGAAGATCCTCCGTGTGACCGATACGCACGTCATTCTCGACGTGGGGTTCAAGTCCGAAGGCGCCATTCCGCGGGATGAATTCAAGTCGATGGGGGAGATTGCGCCCGGGGATGAGGTGGAGGTCCTGCTCGAGCGGCTCGAGGACGATCAGGGCAGTGTCATCCTGTCGAAGAAAAAAGCCGACTTCATGCGCGTCTGGGAGAAGATCAAGACGGCGTACGAGGACGGCACGCCGGTGCGCGGCACGCTCATGAAGAAGATCAAGGGTGGGGTCGTGGTCGATCTCATGGGGGTGGATGCCTTCCTCCCCGGCAGTCAGATTGCCCTGCGGCGGGTGCCGAACATCGACGAGCTGCTTGGCGAGTCCTACGAATTCAAGATCATCAAACTGAACAAGCGTCGTCGCAATATCGTGGTGTCGCGGCGCGTGATTCTCGAAGCGGAACGGGCGACCAAGCGCGAGCACCTGATGAAGGAGCTTGAGGTGGGGCAGGTGCGGAAGGGTGTGGTCAAGAACATCACGGATTTCGGGGCCTTTATCGACCTCGGGGGCGTGGACGGACTCCTCCACATCACGGACATGAGTTACGGTCGCGTGTCCCACCCGTCAGAGATGGTCAAGATGGGGCAGGAACTCGACGTCAAGATTCTCGACATCGACTGGGAACGGGAACGCATCTCCCTCGGGATCAAGCAACTGCAGGAATACCCTTGGGCCAACGTAGCCGAGAAGTATCCGGTCGGGGCGCGGGTGCAGGGGAAGGTGGTCAGCATCACCAACTACGGTGCGTTCGTGGAACTCGAACCCGGCATCGAGGGTCTGGTGCACATCTCCGAGATGAGCTGGACGCGGAACGTGCGACACCCGTCGACGGTCGTGTCCATCGGCGAGACGATCGAGGCCGTGGTGCTCAAGGTCGATGCCGAAGAGGAGAAGATCTCTCTCGGCATGAAGCAGACCGAGCAGGATCCGTGGATGGTACTGCCGATGAAGTACCCGATCGGCACCCGGATCACCGGCAAGGTTCGCAACCTGACGGCCTTCGGGGCTTTCGTGGAGATCGAACCGGGCATCGACGGGCTTATCCATATCTCCGACATGTCGTGGACCAAGCGGGTCCAGCACCCTTCGGAAGTGGTTCGCAAGGGTGACGTGGTGGACGTGCTGATCCTGAACATCGATGCGGAGAACAAGCGCATCTCGCTCGGCCTCAAGCAGGCCCAGGAAGATCCCTGGCTCAAGATCGGCGAAGAGTACCCGGTGGGCCGGGAACTCGAGGGTCGGATCAACCGGTTCCAGGATCAGGGGATCGTGATCGATCTGGGCGAAATCGAGGGTTTCGTCCCGCCGGAACATCTGGGGCTGCCCGAGAATGAAACGGCGGAAGGGTCGCTCCAGATCGGCCAGCGGGTGGCGGCCAGTGTGATGGAAGTCGACCCGATCCACCACCGTATGCTCCTGTCGGCTCGGGAGTTCTTCGACGACGTCGTGGCGCCGGAGTCGCCGCCCGCCAGCGAGGGAGCCGCGAAGGCCTCGGAGACGGACACGACGGGGGAGGAGTCCACCGACGGGGCGGCTCCCGCCTCGGAGGCTGCGCCCGACGCCGCGGTCGCGGAAGCCACGCCTGAAGTCACCGATACCACCGCCGATGCGCCGGTTGCCGAAACGGCCGCCGACGCCCCGGGTACCGAGGCCGACGCCGGGGACGAGGTTCCTCCGGCGGAGTAGGCGGGTGGGACCCGGGTTGCGAATCGCCGGCGTGCCCGAACCCGGGCCGCCGGCGATTCGTATGTCGCGGGGTGAGACGCCATGGAAGGGGGGCGCCTGATGTCCAGAGAGGAAGCGTTCGAACGTCTTCGCGCGTTGAGCGAGCAGGCGGAGTTGGGGGGTGGCGCGGCCCGGATCGAGGCCCAGCACGCCAAGGGGAAGCTCACTGCCCGCGAACGGTTGGCCATCCTGCTGGACGAGGGGTCGTTTGTCGAGATTGACCGGTTCGTCACCCACCGGGCGACCGAATTCGGTTTGGACCGCTCGCGCCCGCTCGGGGACGGGGTGGTGACGGGTTGGGGTCGCATCGAGGGTCGAACCGTGTACGTGTTCTCCCAGGACTTTACCGTGTTCGGCGGTTCCCTGGCCGAGGCGCACGCGCAGAAGATCTGCAAGGTGATGGATCTGGCGGTGCGTAACGGGGCCCCGATCATCGGGCTGAACGACTCCGGGGGCGCCCGGATCCAGGAAGGCGTGGTGTCGTTGGGAGGGTACGCCGACGTCTTCCTTCGGAACACCCGGGCGTCCGGGGTCGTGCCCCAGATCAGCGCCATCCTCGGTCCCTGCGCCGGAGGCGCGGTGTACTCGCCCGCGATCACGGATTTCGTGTTCATGGTCCGGGGGATCTCCTACATGTTTGTCACGGGACCGTCGGTGGTGAAGACCGTGACGCACGAGGAGGTAACGCCGGACGCCCTGGGGGGCGCCGACGTCCACGCCTCCGCCAGTGGGGTCGCGCACTTTGCCCACGACTCCGAACTCGAATCGCTTCGGGCCATCAGGGAACTCCTCCAGTTCCTCCCCTCAAATAATCTCGACAGCCCACCGGTGGTGGATTCGGACGATCCCCCCGATCGTCGGGACCCGGACCTCGTTGCCATGGTGCCGGACACCCCGAACAAACCGTACGACATGTACCGGGTGATTCGTGCGGTCGCGGACGATGGGAACCTGTTGGAGGTCCACCGCGATTACGCGAGGAACCTGATCGTCGGGCTCGCCCGGTTGGGAGGCCATCCGGTGGGAGTTGTCGCCAACCAACCCGCGGTACTGGCCGGTGTGCTCGATATTGCAGCATCCATCAAGGGGGCGCGATTCATCCGCTTTTGCGATGCGTTTAACATCCCCCTCCTGACCTTCGAGGATGTGCCGGGCTTCCTCCCGGGCGTCGATCAGGAACATCGCGCCATCATCAGCAACGGGGCCAAGCTGCTGTACGCGTATTGCGAAGCTACCGTGCCCAAGTTGACGGTCATCACTCGCAAGGCCTACGGCGGTGCGTATGACGTGATGAGTTCGCGGCACGTGGGCGGGGATTTCAACGTGGCCTGGCCGACGGCCGAGATTGCGGTGATGGGGCCCAGGGGAGCGGTGGAAGTGCTGTTCCGCCGGGACCTGGCAGCAGCGGACGACCCGGCCGCGCGCCTTGCGGAACTCGAGCAGGATTATCGCGAGCGATTCGCGAATCCCTGGCAGGCTGCAGGCCGAGGGTTCCTCGATGACGTGATCGATCCCCGCGAGACGCGACCGCGCCTGATCGATGCCCTCCGGACACTGCTCGGCAAGCGGGATCGGATGCCATCCCGCAAGCACGGCAACATTCCCCTCTGATCTTACCGGCCATGCGAAAGGTGTTGATCGCGAATCGGGGCGAGATTGCCCTGCGGGTCGTCCGGGCCTGCCACGAAGAAGGACTCGCGGCGGTCGCGGTCTACGCGGACCCCGACCGGACCGCTCCCCACGTTCGGGCGGCGGATGAAGCGGTCCGGCTGGGGCCGGCCCCCGCCCCCGAGTCCTATCTGCATATCGACCGGCTGCTCGATGCCGCCCGCCGGACCGGAGCCGACGCCGTCCACCCGGGCTACGGTTTCCTTGCCGAACGGGCAGTATTCGCGGAGGCGGTGCACGATGCCGGGCTGACCTTCATCGGTCCGTCACCGGACGCGATCCGGGCGATGGGCGCGAAGACGGAAGCGAGGCGACGCATGGAGGAGGCCGGCGTCCCGGTGGTGCCGGGTACGGTGGATCCGGTCGATACGGTGGAGGACGCGGTCCGGATGGCGCGCGATCTCGGGTACCCGGTGCTCGTCAAGGCCGTGGCCGGGGGTGGGGGGAAGGGGATGCGCGTGGCCCGCGACGAACAGGAACTCGTGAACGGGTTCCGCCTTGCGGTTTCCGAGGCCGGCAAGGCCTTCGGGCATGATGCCGTGTATCTGGAACGCTACCTTGCCCGGCCTCGCCACGTGGAGATTCAGATCCTCGCGGATCGACACGGCCGGACGATGCACGTGGGCGAACGGGAGTGCTCCATCCAGCGGCGGCACCAGAAAATGATTGAGGAATCCCCTTCGCCGGCGGTGGACGAGGCGCTCCGCGAACGTATGGGGGCGGCGGCGGTGGCGGCGGCGACGGCGGTGGGGTACGAGGGAGCGGGCACGGTGGAGTTTCTGCTCGACGCCGACGGGTCGTTTCATTTCCTGGAGATGAACACCCGGATTCAGGTCGAGCACCCCGTGACGGAGGAGGTATTCCGGGTCGATCTGGTGCGGGAGCAACTGCGGATTGCTGCCGGAGAGTCCATGAGAGTACCGGCCCCGCTCCAGCCGAGAGGCCATGCCATCGAATGCCGGATCACCAGCGAGGATCCATGGAACGGATTCCTTCCGGCCACCGGACGGGTGACCGACGTCCGGATTCCCGGTGGACCGGGCGTCCGTTGGGACGCCGGGTTTGCAACGGGCGATGCGATCGGCCTCCACTACGATCCGCTGCTGGCCAAGCTCATCGTGTGGGGAGAAGAACGGCCCGCCGCGATCGCACGGATGCGCCGGGCGCTCGGGGAGCTGACGATCGCCGGCCTGCCGACTTCGCAGCCGTTCCACGGTCGGGTCATGCGGGACCCCGGTTTCGTGAGGGGTGACTATTCGATCCGGTACCTGGAGGAGCGGATCGATGAACTCCTGGCCCGGCCTGTCCCTGATGACCTGATCGAGACGGCGGCCGTCACGGCCGCGCTGTTGGCCGACCAGCGCCGACGCCACGCCATGCCCCATCCCCGACCGTTCGATGGAGCCGAAGGCCAGTCCCCGTGGGAACGCGCGGCCCGGTGGGAATCGCGTCGATGACGGTGGTCGCGGTGGAGCGGCTGGCCGCCGGTGGCGACGGGGTCGGGCATCTTCCCGACGGTCTCACGGTCTTCATCCCCCGGACGGCGCCGGGAGACCTGGTTGAAGTGGCGGTCCGCGAACGCCACCCCCGGTTCGCCCGGGCGGAGTCGAACGGCCTCGTTCGAGCGGGTCCCGGTCGGGTGGCCCCCGAGTGCCCGCACTACGTGGATGATCGATGCGGGGCCTGCCGCCTGCAGCACTTGGCGTACCCGGTGCACCTGGAGTCCAAGGCCCGGTGGATCGGTGATGCGCTTCGGCGGATCGGGCACCGGATGGTGCCGGATCCGGTGGTCCGACCCGCCGGGCGGCGTTGGCACTATCGGCGAAAGCTCGCCCTCGGACGCGGCCGCATCGAGGGCTTCGGTCTGCACCGGTACGACGATCCGGCCCGGGCCTTCTCCCCGCGGGAGTGCCGCCTGGCCGACGAGCGGGTGATGGACGCCTGGCGGGCGCTCGATACCGCGTGGGATCTGCGAAAAAGCGGGGTGACCCGATGTGTCATCTGGCTTGATCCGGACGACGGGATCCAGGTGCTGCTCAGGGGAGAAGGGGAGGCGCCCGAGGTCCCACCCGGGTTTGCGGGCGTCCGGCAGTGGTGGTGGCAGCGGGGACGGGGGAGGCCGGTGGCTTTCGGATCCGCTCCGGATGAGCGCCGATCCGGGCTGACTCCCCGGGTCTTCGAACAGGTTGATCGGGGTGCGGCGGGGGAGTTGCGCCGGACGGCGGCGGGCTGGGTGGGGGCGGGACCGGGTCGGCTGATCTGGGATCTGTACGGCGGGACCGGCGAGGGGGCGGCGGACATGGCCGCCGCCGGGGCCGAGGTGTGGTCGGTGGATGTGGACGCCGATGCTCACCGACAGCCGCGTTCGGGAGTCGAGTTCGTCACCGGTCGGGTCGAGCACGTCCTCGATCGCCTGCCTGAGCCGGACGCCGTCATCGTCAATCCGCCTCGCGCGGGGCTCGACCGGAAGGTCAGCGCCAGGATTGAAGCCTGGGGAAGAACCGGTTCAGGGCGACGGATGGCGTACATCTCGTGCGACCCCGCGACGCTGGCCCGCGATCTGGCCCGGATGCCGGGTCTGGCCATCGACACCGTGGATGCGGTGGATCTGTTTCCCCAGACCGCGCACGTC